>VFQT010002348.1_pt1 | contig 19701 bp, 17 predicted proteins | sample 3512381 | NCBI WGS metagenome assembly VFQT01 (sample SAMN10412376, study PRJNA504923) | tailings metagenome | isolation source: Relicate 2 Philex TSF3 active mining site | place: Philippines: Tuba, Benguet | collected 2017-08-29
GGCGCGAGTCGGGCAAGTCCTCGTGCATCAAGATCATGAACGAGGCGCGCATGGCCCTGATCGAGCTGGGCGAGCGCCTGGCTGCGGAGGGCGTGCTCGACCACTCGCGACAGATCTTCATCGCCGTGGACGACGAGCTCGACGCCCTTGCGCTGAAGGACTCCTCGCTGCGCGCAGGGCTGCGCGAGCGGGAGAAGCAGTGGAACGCGCTCAAGGAGCTCGACATCCCGACCTTCGTCGATGCCTCGAAGCCGATCCCGTCGATCTCGGACCTGCCCCGCAAGGGCGCCTCGACAGCGGAGCGCGCGAGTGCCGGTGACGTCATGCAGGGTGCTGCCTCGTCGCAGGGCATCGTCGAGGGCACCGTGCGCGTGATCCTCAGCACGGATGCGATCGACGCCTTCCAGCCCGGCGAGATCCTCGTGGCTCCGCAGACGGATCCATCCTGGACTCCCCTGTTCCTCGTGGCCTCCGGCGTCGTCGTCAACACCGGGTCCATGGGGTCGCACGCGATGATCGTCGCGCGCGAGCTCGGCATCCCGTGCGTCGGCGGCCTCGTCGGGGCGACGTCGATCCTGAAGACCGGTGACCGCGTCCGCGTCGACGGCGCCAAGGGCACGGTCGAGGTCCTCGCGACGGTCTAGGCGAGGCGAGCGAGTCGGACAACGACGAAGCCGGCGCCGCCCGATCGGGCGGCGCCGGCTTCGTCGTGCGGAACAGGTCGTGTGGATCAGGTCGTGCCGGTCAGGGGGTGATGACGGCGCGGCCCGTCAGGTTGCCCGCCTCCATGTCGGCGTAGGCGTCGAGCGCGCGATCGAGCGGGTACGTGCGGTACTCGGGAGTGATCACGCCCTTGGCCGCGAGGGTCAGAACCTCCTTGAGCTCCGTGCGCGTGCCCCAGTAGATCGACCGCATGGCCGTCTCGTACGGCGGTGCATACAGGTTGAACGGGAAGCTGCCGCCGCCGACGCCGACGAGGGTGAGATCGCTCTGGTACTTGCAGCTGCCGACCGCGGTGGCGAGGGTGGCGTCGTTGCCGACGAAGTCGATCACGACCTCGGCGCCTCCTCCCGTGGCGTCCTTGATCTGGGCGACGATGTCCTCGGCACTGCCGTCGAGCACGACGTCGGCGCCGGACTTCATCGCGAGCTCGCGCGCAGCCGGCTTGACGTCGACCGCGACGACGTCGGCTGCCGTCATCGCCTTGATGATCTGGATGCCCATGTGGCCGAGGCCGCCGGCGCCGATGACGACCACGCGTGAGCCCGGCACCATCTTGTGCACCGACAGCTTGACGGCGTGGTACGGGGTGAGGCCGGCGTCGGTGAGCGGCGCCGCTGCGACGGGATCGAGGGCGTCAGGGATCGGGACGAGGAAGCGAGCGTCGGGCACGAGCATGTACTCCGCCTGCCCGCCGTCGGTGCCGAGGCCACCGCCGAAGGCGCTGTCGTAGCCGTCGAGCGGGGCGACGCAGTAGGTGTCCTGCCCGCGTCCGCAGGCCTCGCACCGGCCGCATCCCCAGGGGCCGTGCACGGCGACGGCCTGTCCGACGCTCACCTTGTCGACCCCGGCGCCGACGGCGTGGACGTAGCCGGAGTTCTCGTGGCCGAGGATGAACGGCACGTGCCAGGGCAGCATGCCCTCCTCGAAGTCGTGGAGCAGGTGCAGGTCGCTGTGGCAGAGCCCGGCGCCGGCGATCCTCAGGACGACCTGCCCGGGGCCGGGGGTCGGATCGTCCACCTCGATGAGCACGGGGTCTGACTTCCAGTTCGGGAGCTGTACGGCCTTCATGGGGGTTCCTCTCGTGCCTGACGCCCCGGTCGGGCGGCGCGGACGTGACGCTGGGATGCTATCCGCGCTCGGCGTCCGACCGAAGGGTTTCTTTAGGGAAACTCTGGAAACGAATGCTGAGATCTGCAATAGTTGGACGTCCACATGATCTCGGCCCGAAACGGGTCGGCAGTACCCAGCGGAGGAGCCCATGTCCGACGTGACCCTGACCGAGGAGCAGCGCGACGCTCTGGTGACCCTGGTGGTGCGTGGGATGGCGCGTGGCGAGGCCAGCGCCGTGCAGCAGAGCCTGGCCGACGCCGGCCTGATCCTGGTCAAGGGCCCGGTGCTCATGCCGACACCGGCGGGAACCGAGCTCGTCGGCGGCCTGCTGCGCCTGCCCGACGATGCACCTGAGCGCGAGCGCATCATGGCCACGTTCCATCGGTTCCTGCCGGTCAACCGCCAGCTGCGCGACCTCTGCACGGCGTGGCAGGTCCGTCCGGACGGCAGCGTCAACGATCACTCCGACGAGAACTACGACGCCGAGATCCGCGATCGACTCGACGACATCGACGACGCGGTCGGGCCGCTCCTGAAGCGGTTCGCCGAGGACATCCCCGCGATGGCCGGCTATCGCGCCCGGCTCACCGAGGCCCTCGCGAAGCTCGACGACGGCGACGACGCCTGGCTCGCCTCCCCGCTGATCGACTCGTACCACACTGTGTGGATGCACCTGCACCAGCAGCTTCTGCTGACGATCGGCATGTCGCGCAAGGAGGACGAGGAGCTCGAGGAGCGCCTGGTCTCCGGGGCGGCCGAGTGAGCCCATCGTCCTGGGCACCGCCCATCGACGACGTCGGGCTCGTGCCGTTCGGCAGAGGATTCGAGCGGGGGCTCGACAGTCGCTCGCTGTGCACCCGCGGCGTCCAGCTCGAGACGCTGGCCGGTCTCGGCCTTCCGGTCGGTGCCGGCCTGACCATTCCCGTCCCGAACGTCCCCGGCTTCACGTCGCCGGACCGCGCCAAGGCGGCGATGAACCTGCTCGAGGGCATCGCCGGACGTGCGATCAGCAGCACGACGGAGACCGGCGGCCTGGTGCTCATGCGCCTCAGTGCGAGCGCCCCCGTCGACGCGGCCGGGCTCCCGCCGGACCTCGTCTGCCTCGGTCTCAAGCGCAGCGTCATTCCCGAGGGCCTGGGCGCGCGGGCGCGCGCCGACCTCGCCGCGGCATGGTGGAAGAGCGCCTCGTTCATCGCCGAGAACGCACTCGGGGTGCCGAGCGACGAGCTCGGCGCGCTCGACATCGACTACCCGGACGCGTTGGAGCGCCTGGAACCGTTCCGTCGACTGTGCGAGGAGCAGGGCTCGGCCCCCTTCCCGACGAAGCGGTCGCAGCAGGTCGCCGCCGGCGCCACGGCGATGATCGAGCGCTGGAACTCCCCGCGGGCCGCGCGGGCCCGCAGGAAGCAGAACCTCCCGGCCGACCTGCCGCTGGCGCTGCACCTGGAGACGGTCGTCGTCACCGAGCACGACGACGAGGGCCACGGCTACGCCACCTCGCGCAACATGGACACGGGCGGGTTCGAGCCCAACGGCGCCTTCCGGCACGGGTTCCGACTGTCGGGCGAGCGGCAGATGGTGGGTCACCCCCTCGACCGGCTGCCCGGTGGCGTCGAGATGCTCACCGGTGTCCTGGCGGAGCTCGAGGGCCGACTGCGCAGTGCGATCACCGTCGACTTCGAGTACGGCCCGGACGGACTCGCCCTCGTGGGCCTGGAGGAACTGCGTCGCCCGAACGCCCGCGTGGCCACGAGCCTGGCCGTCGATCTCGCCATCCGCGGCATCACGGCCGAGTCCGATGCCGTCGCCGCGACCGACCCCGTGCACGTCGTGGAACTGCTGCACCCGCAGCCCCGGCTCACCGGCAGCGAGGTGCCGCTGGCGACCGGCCTGGGCGCCTCGCCCGGCGCGGCCGTCGGCCACATCGCGCTCGACAGCGAGACCGCCGTGGAGATGGCCGAGGCCGGCCGGCCGGTCATCCTCGTCATGGGCGAGACCACGCCCGGCGACCTGCCGGGGATGATGGCTGCAGCCGGCATCCTGACCGCGAACGGCGGATCCGCGTCCCATGCCGCCGTCGTTGCGCGGGGGATGGGCCGTCCGGCCATCTGCGGGGCCTCGGCGCTCCGGCTGGACCCGAGTGCGCGGACGCTCACCTCGGGCGAGCACGTCCTCGCCGAGGGCGACCTGATCTCGATCGACGGAGCGACGGGTGTCGCCTATGTGGGCGAGCTCACGATCGAGCGGCCGTCACCGTCGCCGAGCCTGACCACGCTGCTCAGCTGGGCGGACGACGTCAGGCGACTTCGTGTGCGGGCCAATGCCGACAACGGGGTCGACGCAGCGGCTGCCGTCGACAACGGTGCCGAGGGCATCGGGCTGTGCCGCACCGAGCACATGTTCCTCGGCGACCGCCTCCCGTTCGTGCGCGCGGTGATCCTGTCCCACGACGGGGACGCGGAGGAGAGGGCGCTCGCAGCGCTCGCCGAGGCGCAGCGCGAGGACTTCCGCGAGCTGCTGCGTGCGATGGGCGACAAGCCCGTGACCGTGCGCCTGCTCGATGCGCCGATGCACGAGTTCCTTCCCTCCTCAGCAGATGACCTCGAGGACGAGCATCAGGCGCGCATGCTCGAGCACCTGCACGAGGAGAACCCCATGCTGGGCGTCCGCGGTGTGCGGCTCGCTCTCATGCATGAGGGGCTGTACCCCGCACAGGTCGAGGGGCTCTTCAATGCGTGGGTCGACGTGGTGCGGGCCGACGAGGCCCGCCCTCAGCTGGAGGTCATGATCCCGCTGGTATCGATCCCGGACGAGCTCGTCATGGCCCTGCGGCTCATCCGCCGCGTCAACCAGGAGGTGTCGTCGCGCACGGGCGTGGTCATCCCGTTCTCGATCGGCACGATGGTCGAGACCCCCCGCGCCGCGCTCATGGCCGACCGCCTCGCGCAGTGGGCCGAGTTCCTGTCCTTCGGCACGAACGACCTCACGCAGCTCACGTACGGGTTCTCCCGGGACGACGTCGAGAGGCGCATGCTCGGCACCTACCTCGAGAAGGGGCTCCTGACGGCAAGTCCGTTCGCCGAGCTCGATCCCGAGGGCGTCGGTGCGCTCATGGAGGTCGCGGTGGCGAAGGCGCGCAGCGTGCGACCGGACATCAAGCTCGGCATCTGCGGCGAGCATGGCGGGGACCCTCGATCCATCGAGGTGTGCGAGCGGATCGGCCTGGACTACGTCTCGGCCTCGCCGAGCCGCATTCCGGTGGCCCGACTCTCCGCGGCGCACGCCCGCGCCGGCTCGGGGGAGGCGCCTTGAACGGGCGGCCCTGTGGGAGGGTGTGCCGCGGATACTTGGAAGGCCTTGCATTCCGGGTCGACCTCGGTAGTCTTCGCACGATCGTGAGGGAGGCATCATGACGCCAGCACTGTCCGTGCGGCACGCGACGAAGATCTTCGGCGCCCAGGTCGCCCTCGACGACGTCAGCGTCGAGGTGCAGCCGGGAGAGGTACGCGCCCTCGTGGGCCAGAACGGCTGCGGGAAGTCGACCCTGATCAAGATCCTGGCCGGCTTCCACGCCCCCGAGCCCGGCACTGAGGCCGAGGTCGCCGGCGAGCGACTCGCCTTCGAGGACCCGGTCGCCAGCGAGGCGGTCGGCCTGCGGTTCGTCCACCAGGACCTCGGTCTGGTCGGCAATCTCGACGCCGTCGACAACATGGCCCTCGGTCAGGGCTACCAGACGAACGCCACGAAGACGATCAAGTGGCGCAAGGAGCGCGCTGCGGCACGCGACGCCCTGGCTGCTCTCGGCTACGACATCAACGTCAAGCTCCCGGTGGCCGGCCTGCAGATGTCCGAGCGCACCGCCGTGGCGATCGCCCGCGCGATGTCCGATCGGGGCAGCCCGGTGAAGATGCTCATCCTCGACGAGCCGACGGCCAACCTCCCGAATGCCGAGGCGCAGCGCCTGTACCAGCTGGTGCGCCGCGTCGCCGACACCGGTGTGGCCGTGCTCTTCGTGTCGCACCACTTCGACGAGGTCTTCGAGATGGCCGACTCCGTCACGGTCCTGCGCGATGGCAAGCACATCGTCACCCGCCCGGTCGAGGGGCTCACGGAGGACGAGCTCATCGAGCTCGTCGTCGGGCGCAAGCTCGAGGTGCATGACAAGGGCAGCGCCGAGGAGCGCGAGCACAGCGACGAGGTCCTGAAGGTCGTCGGAGTGGCAGGGGGCTCCGTGGGCGACCTCGAGTTCACCCTCCACCGCGGCGAGGTGGTGGGTGTCGCCGGCATCACCGGGTCCGGACGCGAGTTCGTCGCCCCGCTGGTGTTCGGCGGCATGGAGCGCGCAGGCGAGATCTCCGTCGGCGGGCAGGTGCTGCCACCCAATCGCCCCGACATCTCGATCGAGCGGGGCATCGCCCTGGTGCCGGCCGAGCGCCACGCGAATGCCTCGCTGCTCGAGCAGACTCTGCGCGAGAACATCACCCTCGTCGATCCCGGTCGCCACATGACCATGGGCATCCTGCGCCGGCGCCCGGAGCGCGCGGATGTCCGCATCTGGCTCGACAAGCTCAGCGTCAAGCCGACGGGGCAGACCGAGTTCACGATGACCCAGCTCTCCGGCGGAAACCAGCAGAAGGTCATCGTAGCCCGGTGGCTGCGGCAGGAGCCGGAGGTGCTGATCCTCGACGAGCCGACGCAGGGCGTCGATGTCGGGGCAAAGGCCGACATCCACCGACTGATCGACGAGGCCGCCGCGCAGGGCACCGCTGTCCTGGTGTGCTCCACCGACCACGAGGAGCTCGTTCGGGTGTGCGATCGCGTCGTCATCATGCGACGCGGCAGGGTCGCCGAGATCCTCCGAGGAGAGCAGATCACGGCTGATTCGATCACCGCAGCGACCATCGGACGCGACTCCGACGAGCCAGCAGCCTGAACGTCACCTGACCACGACGCAAGTGAGAGAAACCGGAGCCAGCGATGACCGACGTGCAGACCGCACCTGAGGCGGCCAAGGCCAAGCGCAGGATCAACCTGGGCTTCGACAAGTACAGCGGTCTCTACGTCTGGGCTGCGCTCATCATCATCTTCGCCCTGTGGATCCCCGACCTCTTTCTGCAGGTCAGCACGTTCAAGCAGGTGGTCACCTTCCAGGCGATCGCCGCGATCGTCGCGCTCGGCCTCATCATCCCGGTCGCAGCGGGAGCGTTCGACCTGACGGTTGCGGGCACGCTGACCGTGTCGGTGTGCTGGACGGCTTGGGCGCTGGCGAACCACTACGGGGTCGTGGTGGCCGCGGGGGGCGCGCTGATCCTGGGCATACTCGTCGGGCTGCTCAACTCGCTCGTCGTCGTCAAACTCAAAGTCGACTCCTTCATTGGCACGCTCGGTATGAGCAGCATCCTCATCGCCGTCGCCTACATGATCACCAACAGCAGTCAGATTGTGCTCAGCACCGAGGGCTACGCCCCGTTCTTCGAGTTCGCTCGCGAGGAGATCTTCGGCCTGCCGCGCTCGGTGTACTACGCCGCGGCGATCGCCGTCTTCTTCTGGTGGATCCTGGAGTACACCCCCGGTGGGCGTTACCTGTACGCGGTGGGCGGCAACCCGGTCGCGTCGCGTCTGGCCGGTGTGCGCGTCGGCCGCATCGTCATGCTGTCCTTCGTGGCGTCCGGCCTCACCTCCGCGTTCGCGGGCATCGTCTACCTGTCGACGATCGGCACCGCGACACCGGACTCCGGCAGTGGCTACCTCCTGCCTGCCTTCTCCGCCGTGTTCCTCGGCGCGACACAGATCCGACCGGGACGCGTCAATGTCCTGGGCACGCTCGTCGCGATCTTCCTGCTCGCCACCGGTGTCACCGGCCTGCAGCTGGCCGGTGCGCCCTCGTACGTCACAGAGCTGTTCAACGGCGCTGCCCTGATCATCGCGGTGGCGCTGGCGGCACGAACGGCGCGCCGCCGGGGCTGACGTGGGCCGTCGGGGATCCGGCGGGTGTCAGGGGAGCGGGATCTCCACCGGCGAGGCCTCGGCCTCGGCGTGCGCCTCATCGCTGCTGACCCACTCCAGGGCGTTGCCGAGCAGCAGACGGAACATCGGGTGCTCGAAGGTGCTGGGGCCGTCGCCCATGAGCAGGGTGGCCACTGGCGAGCGGCCGGCGATCGTGGTCCAGCCCTGGAGGCGGCTGCCACCGTGCAGACCTGCATCGGCGGGGCGTCCGCCGCATGTGACGCCCGTGGAGGTCCCGTTCGTCACCTCGTCCCAGGTGTCCTGGAACAGGGCGCCGTCCATGTCGGCGTCCTGCTCCAGGAGGGGACGGATGCGGTCGTTCAGCACCGGGATGAAGTAGAGCTCGTCGTCGACCTCGAACGGCTCGACGCCCGCGGTGACGGGGTGCTCGGCCACGGGGGAGACGGTGAAGCGGTCGAGCCGGTAGCCGGACGAGGGCAGGTCCTGCCCGCGCAGCCGCCCGGGTCGGTAGAGGAAGCGGGCACCGACGACCTCGGCCCACCCCTCCCAGCCGGGCCAGCCGGAGATGGCGTGATGCAGGACGACCAGGCCCTGCCCCGCGTCGAGCAGGTTGACGACGTCCGCAGCCGTCTGGGCATCCGGCCCGTCGACGACCGGCTCGGTGCCGCGCTTCAGGCGCAGGCCCGGGATGTCGTGCAGCAGGATGGCGTCCCACTGGCCCGCCAGCTCGTCGGTGAGCCAGCGCTGCGCGGTCGGCTGGGTCGCGTGCGCCCACACCCACCCCCGCTCGGAGCAGACGGCGCCGACGGCCCCGAGGAACTCGTCCAGGGCCACGCGGTGCCCCCCGGTCACGACGAGGATGCGACGGATCACGGCGGCTCCCGGAGATGTACGTGGACGTCCTAGTTACTATAGTCTGATTCGCGAAAGTGCAGGCGCCGTTTCCTCTATCCGGGAGTTCACCGATGGCCACAACCACGGACGCTGCGGTCACGCCGGCGACCCGAGACCTCGTGCTCGACCTGCATCGCCGGATGGTCCGCATCCGCCGATTCGAGGAGTCGTCCGGCAAGCTGGTCGAGACGGGTGAGATGCCCGGGTTCCTGCACCTGTACGTCGGCCAGGAGGCCGTCGCCGCGGGCGTCATGTCCGTCCTGACCGACGACGACCAGATCACGTCCACGCACCGCGGACACGGTCATGCGATCGCCAAGGGCGCGGAGTTCCGTCCGATGTTCGCCGAGCTCTATGCCAAGACGACCGGCTACTGCAAGGGCCGCGGCGGCAGCATGCACATCGTCGACATGAACCGCGGCATGCTGGGCGCGAACGCGATCGTGGGTGGTGGCATCCCGATCGCCATCGGTGCTGCCTTCGCCTCGCAGTACCGCGGTGACGGAACCGTCGCGGTGTCGTTCTTCGGTGACGGCGCCACGAACATCGGCGCCTTCCACGAGTCGGTGAACATGGCCGCCGTGTGGGACCTCCCGTGCATCTTCGTCGTCGAGAACAACGGATATGCCGAGTTCACGTCGCAGGAGCGGCACATGCGCCTGACCGACATCGCCGAGCGTGCCGCGTCCTACGGCATCCCGGGCGTCATCGTCGACGGAATGGACGCCCTGGCCGTCCGCGAGGTCGCCCTGGAGGCAGTGGCCCGGGCCAAGCGCGGCGAGGGCCCGACGCTGATCGAGGCCAAGACGTACCGCTTCTTCGACCACCAGGGCATCAAGGGCATGCGCATCCCCTACCGCGATCCTGCCGAGGTCGAGGTCTGGAAGTCCCGGGACGCCATCCGGCTCATCGAGACCATCGGCGTGGAGCGCGGTCTCGCGACCGCCGAGGAGTTCGAGCGAATCTGGGCGGAGGTCGAGGCGGAGATCCAGGACGGCATCGAGTTCGCCCGCAACAGCCCGGATCCCGATCCGGCCGACATCCTCGACGACGTCTACACGTCCTGATCCCCGCCCCCGCTCTCCACGCCTGATCCGCGCTTCGGAAGGAACCTCGTGACCACCCGCGAACTGACCTACGTCAAGGCCTTCAACGAGGGCATGCACCAGATCATGGCTGAGGACCCCGACGTCTTCCTCATCGGCGAGGACGTCGCGGGCTACGGCGGCGTGTTCCACATGTTCGACGGTCTGCTCGAGGAGTTCGGTGACGCACGTGTCAAGGACACCCCGATCGCGGAGCAGGCCATCATCGGCCTCGGTGTGGGTGCGGCCGCGCGCGGACTGCGGCCGGTGTGCGACCTGATGTTCATGGACTTCATCGGCGTCGCCATGGACCAGATCTTCAACCAGGCGGCCAAGATGAAGTACATGTTCGGCGGTGCCGTGTCGGTCCCGCTGACCATCACGACGGCCGGCGGCGCCGGGATGTCGGCCGCGGCGCAGCACAGCCAGAGCCTCGAGGCGTGGCTCGCCCACGTTCCCGGACTGAAGGTCGCGCTGCCTGCCACCCCGCACGACGCGAAGGGCCTCATCGTCGGCGCGATCCGCGACGACAACCCGACCATCGTCGTGCTGCAGAAGAAGATGCTCGGAGTGAAGGGCCCCGTCCCCGAGGACCTCTACGCCATCCCGTTCGGGCAGGCGAACATCGCACGCGAGGGCACTGACGTCACGATCGTCGCCATCGCGCGCATGCTCCCGGAGGCGCTGAAGGCCGCCGAGGCCCTGGCCGCCGACGGCATCTCGGCGGAGGTCATCGATCCACGCACGGTGCAGCCCCTCGACACCGACACTCTCGTGGCCTCGGTCCGCAAGACCAACCGTGCTCTGATCGTCCACGAGGCAGTGCAGTTCGGGGGGATCGGCGCGGAGATCTCGTCGCAGATCCAGGAGCAGGCCTTCGACTACCTCGACGCCCCGGTGGCGCGCCTCGCTGCTCCGTTCGCCCCCGTTCCGTACGCTCCGATCCTCGAGAACGCCTACGTTCCCGACGCGGCCCGCATCGAGCAGTCCGTCCGTCGACTCCTCGAGAGGATCTAGCCCGTGGCGATCGAGATCCGCCTCCCCAAGCTCGGCCTCACGATGGAGGAGGGCACGGTCGACGAGTGGCTGCTCGCCGACGGGGCGGTCGTCACGACCGGCATGCCGCTGCTGCGGCTGGCCACCGACAAGATCGATGTCGACGTCGAGGCCGAGGGCGACGGCATCCTGCACCGGGCGGTTCCGGACGGCACGACCCTCGAGCCGGGAGCAGTCCTCGGCTGGCTGCTCGCTGCGGGCGAGGCCCCTCCCGGCGGCGCCTCCGTCGCCGCTCCGACTCCGACGAGCAGCGCACCTGCGACATCCCCGGTGACGGAGGAGGTCGCCGTCATCACGACCGTGCGCGGCGGTGACGATGTCGAGGTCGCGTCTGCCGACGGTCGCGTCTTCATCTCCCCCAACGCGCGCCGGGTGGCCGCCGAGATGGGTGTCGACCTCGCCACCGTCCACGGCACCGGTCCCGGTGGGCGCATCGTGTCGGAGGACGTCGAGGAGGCGGCCGCACGCACCCCGGCCGCACCGGCCAGGGTCGCATCGCCGCTCGTGCGGCGCGATGCGCGCGAGGCCGGCATCGACCCGAGCACGATCTCCACCCCGACCGGCCTGGTGTCGCGCAGCGACGTCCGCGCCGCAGCGTCGAGCCCGCAGGCGGCTGCCGCCGCGGCCGTGGTGGTGCCCAGCCCTGCGGTGCCTGCCACCCATGTCCAGGAGACCGCCTCGATCATCCCGATGAAGGGCATGCGCGGAACCATCGCCGCTCGGATGCAGCAGAGCCTGACGGAGATGGCGCAGCTGACCCATGGGTTCGAGGTCGGCATGGATGCGGTGGTCGCCCTCCGTGCCGAGATGAAGCAGCAGTACGCCGATCTCGGCGTGCCCGTCCCGAGCCTGAACGACTTCGTCGTCCGTGCCGCCTCGGTGGCGCTGCGCCAGCATCCGATCCTCAACGCCACCATCACCGGCAACGAGATCCATCTCCTCGGGCGCATCCACATGGGGCTCGCCGTCGCGGTGCCCAACGGCCTCATGGTGCCGGTGATCCGTGATGCAGATCAGCTGTCGCTGCCCGAGCTGGCGCGGGTCACCCGTGATCTCGCCGAACGGTGCCGCGCCGGCACGATCGGACTCGACGAGCTCGAGGGAGGCACCTTCGCGGTCACGTCCCTGGGCACCTACGGCGTCGACATGTTCACGCCTGTCATCAACCCCGGCAACGTCGGCATCCTCGGGGTCGGACGCCTGCGCGACTCGGGCAAGTGGGAGGGCGACGCCTGGGTGCGCACGCAGGTACTGACCCTCAGCCTCACCTTCGACCACCGTGCGGTCGACGGCGCGCCTGCAGCGGAGTACCTGCAGACGATGGCCGAGCTGCTCGCCCGTCCCCTCGTCCTGGTCTCGTAGGCTCAGGCGCCGTGCCCGTCATCGCGCTCCTGCGGCACGGCCAGGCGAGCTTCGGCACCGACGACTACGACCGGCTGTCCGACCTCGGTCGCATCCAGGCCCAGGTGGCTGGGCAGGAGCTCGCGCGCCGCGGGCTGCGCTCGCCCGTGATGGCCAGCGGCAGCCTGCTGCGGCAGCGCGACACCGCCGCCATCGCGGGCGCTCAGATGGGCGTCGAGCCGACGCTCGTGGATCCGCGCTTCGACGAGTTCGACGCGCACGAGGCGGTCGATGCCCACCTCGGTCGCTCGGGTGCGACCGATGGCATGTCCTCCCGCGAGTTCCAGTCCCACCTCGATGTCGTGATGGCCGAGTGGATGTCCTCGGGCGACGTTCGGTGGACGGCCTTCGTCGACGGTGCCATGGCAGGTCTCGCGGACATCGCGGCCGCGCTTCCGTCGGGTCGCGACGCGGTCGTCACCACGTCGGCCGGTGTCACGGCGGCCATCACCGGGCGACTCCTCGGTGCCGACCCCGCCGGGGTCATCGCGCTGAATCGGGTGAGTGTCAACGCCTCGATCACGACGGTGGTGTCGGGGGCGCGTGGGCTGTCGCTCGTCACGTTCAACGACCATGCCCACATACTCGGGGCGTCGGTCGACGGAGTGCCCCTCCTCACCAACCGCTGATCCGTTTCTCCCGCGACGCGGGACAGATGAGCGATGGGTGACCGATTGGAGCGATCCTGCCTTGCTTGTCCCGCGTCGCGGGAGAAACGGATCAGGACGCGTCGATCCACCGGACGACGTCGGTGCCGTCCCACCCGTCGGCCAAGGCGGCCACCTTGTCGTAGAACCCGCGCAGGTGGGGGGTGCCGACGTACAGCTCCAGGACACCACCGACGACGTGCCGGGCGTCGTGGAAGCGCACCGCCATCCCGCTGGACGTCGTGAGCGACATGACCAGCGGCATGCCCTGCTCGACCAGGGCGTTGCTGGCGGACTCGAGATCGTCGACGAAGCAGGCGAAGTGGTTGACCTGGCCCGTTGCGTCATGCTCGAGCACCTCGCGCATGGCGGCGGGCTCGCACTCGTGGAGCTGGATGAGCTCGAGCATGAGGCCCCCCCACTGCCCGAACGCGGCGCTGTGGTCGTAGACCGCGGGCGCGCCGTCATGGGTCGCGACCACCGGCAGGTGCGACCGGCACAGGAAGGGCCCGGCCCCCACCCGCTCGGCCCATGCGTGGCACGCCGCCTCCAGGTCGTCGACCCGGTAGGCGATCTGGACGAGGCCGGACGGCAGGGCCGACTGCTGAGGATTCGGGGGATTGGGCATGGTCGCTCTCCACGGTTCGGGGCTGCCGGGAAAGTTACTGTACCTCGCATCAAGTTGTGTAGTCTGGGCGCGTCCCGGACTTGTGCGAGCGTCCAAGGAGTCGGCATGGCCAAGGTCTACAAGCACCCGATCAGCAAGTACGTCTACTCCGTCAACGAGGTGGGCCTGGTGCGGGTGGACGATCCGGCGACGGGCCGGTACGGGGTGTTCGACGACGACGGCAACTGGTTCGAGGGCGAGATCATCGACGTCGACCGTCAGGCTGCCGGCTGGGTCGGACGCACCCCCGAGGCGCGGGCCCTGCGCGAGGCGAACTCGTGAAGCAGACCACGGCCGTCCTGCTCGCCCGCAGGCCCGAGGGCACCAAGGTGGCCGATGCCCTCACGCTCGGCACGATCCCGCTGCCGGACCTCACGCCCGGTGCCGTGCTGGTGCGCAACCAGTACATGAGCGTCGACCCGTCCACGCGCGGACGCATGGACCCGGGCGAGAAGCAGTACACGACGAACTTCGAGATCGGCGGCCCCCTCGATGGCTCCGCCGTCGGGGTGGTCGTGGAGTCCGAGTCGGTGCTGCTGCCAGTGGGCACGACCGTCCGGCACCGCTCGGGATGGCGCGAGTACGCCGTCGTCGACGACTCCGCCGCGACCGTCTGCGACCTCGCCAAGGCGCCGGCCACGTCGTGGCTGAGTGCCATGGGCCAGACCGGGTTCACGGCGTACGCGGGCCTGCTCCCGGTCGGAGACCTCAAGCCCGGCGAGAGCGTCTTCGTCACGGGCGCCGGAGGCGCGGTGGGCAGCATGGCCGGGCAGTTCGCCCGGCTGATGGGGGCCAGCCTCGTCGTCGGCAGCGCGGGGGGCGCGCAGAAGTGCGCATGGCTCGCCGAGGAGTGCGGGTTCGACGCCGCCATCGACTACCGCTCGGCCGATGTGCGGGCGGCCCTAGGCGCGGCCTTCCCGGACGGCATCGACCTGTTCTTCGACAACGTCGGCGGCTGGCAGTTCGTGCACGCCCTGCACAACATGAAGATCCACGGCCGGATCAGCATGTGCGGGGCGGTGTCGAACTTCGGCACGAAGGACCAGCCGTCGATGGCCGAGCTGATCGAGACGGTGCTGCGGCGGGTCACCATCCGCGGCTTCATCGTGCGCGACTTCGAGGCCCTGCGCCCGGAGTTCGAGGAGCGGGTGAGCGGCTGGCTGGCCAGCGGCGAGCTCGTTGACCGTGCGACGGTCGTCGAGGGGATCGAGAATGCGGGGGCAGGACTTGAAGGGCTGCTGAACGGCGCCAATCTCGGCAAGGCGCTCATCCACCTGTCGGACTGACGCCCGGCAGGGCTGACACAGCAGGATCGAGAGGAGCAGGCTCATGCGCGTCGTCGACGAGACCCTCTTCGCGTCCGTGGATCCCGTCGCGCTAGCGGGTTCAGCATGCGACTCCTGCGGCGCGCACGTCTTCCCCGCGATGGGCTCGTGCCCCATGTGCGCCGGGGTGGATGTCCGCGAGGTCCCGCTGCCGACCTCCGGTTCCGTCTGGTCGTGGACGACTCAGCGCTTCGAGCCGAAGCCTCCGTACCGCACTGACGGCTTCTCGCCGTTCAGCATCGGATACGTCGACCTCGGGCCCGTGATCGTCGAGGGCTGGCTCGTGGGGCGCACCGAGTGGGCGATCGGCGAGCCCGTCCGCCTGGTCCTGACCAAGGCCTGGACCGACGGCGACGAGGTCGTGCACACCTTCGCGTTCGCACCTGCCGGCGGAGACGGGGAGGCGGTGTCATGAGCGCACACGCGGACGACGTCTACATCGTCGGTGCTGCGCGCACCGAGTTCGGGCGGTTCGACGGCGATGACAACGAGCTCGCCGAGCGTGCGATCCGCGGGGCCCTCTCCGACGCGGGCATCTCGTGGGGCGATGTCGAGTTCGCCGTGGGCGGCACCAACGGCGAGACCAAGCCCGACAATCTCGTGGCGCGGATGGGCCTCACCGGTCTGCCCTTCGTCACCGTGAAGAACGGGTGCGCCACGGGTGGTGTCGCGCTGATGACGGCGCGCAACGGCCTGATCTCGGACGGCTCCGACATCGCCTGCGTCGTCGGCTACGACAACCACGCACGTGGTGCCTTCAACGCGTCGCCGACCCGTTACGGCATCGGCGACTGGTATGGCCAGACCGGAATGATGGTCACGACCTCCTACTTCGCGCTGAAGATCCAGCGCTACCTCCACGAGCACGGGATCGACCCGCGCACGCTCGGGTACGCGTCCGAGAAGGCGTTCGCGTATGCGTCGCATCACCCGTACGCCTGGCGACGCAAGCCGGTGAGCATCGACGAGGCCATGGACGCCGACATGATCAACGATCCCCTCACGCGCTTCATGTTCTGCTCGCCGGACGCCGGTGCGGTCGCCCTGGTGCTCGCGCGGGGTTCCCGCGCCTTCGACATGTGCGAGAAGCCGGTGCGTCTGGCATCGGTCGCGCTGCGCGGTCGACGTCCGGGATCCTTCGAGGTGTTCTCCACGTGGCTCTCGCCGGGTGAGCGAACGAGCCCGTCGATCGATGCGGCGAAGGCCGCGTTCGAGGCCGCGGGCATCACGCCTGGCGATGTCCACGTCGCGCAGCTCCAGGACACCGAGAGCGGCGCCGAGATCATCCACCTCGCGGAGACCGGGCTCGTGGCGCACGGAGCCCAGACCCAGGGGTACCTCAACGGCGACTTCTCGATCGACGGTCGCCTGCCCGTCAACACCGACGGTGGCCTGCTGGCCAACGGCGAGCCGGTCGGCGCCTCGGGCCTGCGGCAGGTGCACGAGGTGGTGCGCCAGCTGCAGGGCCGTGCCGACGGCCTGCAGGTGCCGGGCGACCCCTCGATCGGTTTCACCCATGTCTACGGAGCGCCGGGCATCAGTGCCTGCACGGTGCTCACGACGGAAGGACGCTGACCATGGCCGAGCACGATCCCGAGCACCTCGCCGCCTGGCGCGCGGAGGTGCGCGCGTGGCTCGCCACCGTGGCTCCGCCGCGGACGGAGGAGGTGTTCGAGTGGGGTGTGGGTGATCCACGCCTGCACATCTTCGTCTCGATGTCGCACGACGAGGAGGTCGCCTTCCTCGAGCGCGTGCGCGAGTACCGCCGGAAGCGCTTCGATGCGGGGTACGGTGCGATCTCCCTTCCCGAGGAGTTCGGCGGTGCCGGACTCCCCAGCGTCTACTCGGTGGCCTTCGCCGACGAGGAGCGCGAGTTCGCCGTTCCGCCGTCGTCGGAGATCATCTCCGTCACGACCGGGCTCGTGGGAGCGGCCGTAAGCGTCTTCGGCACCGACGAGCAGCGTGAGCGGTTCGCCACGGCCTTCCTGCGCACCGATCTGCTGTGCGCCCAGCTGTTCAGTGAGCCCGGGGCCGGTTCGGACCTCGCCGGACTGTCGACCAAGGCGGTACGCGACGGCGACGACTGGCTCATCACCGGGCAGAAGATCTGGAGTTCGAACGCCCAGTTCGCCGAGTACGGCTTCCTGCTGGCCCGCACCAACCCCGATGTCGTGAAGCAGGCCGGCATCACCGCCTTCCTCGTCCCGCTGGATGCCCCGGGAGTGGAGATCCGACCCATCCGGCAGATGAGCGGACCCTCCAGCTTCAACGAGGTGTGGTTCGACCAGGTGCGCGTGCCCGACTCCCTGCGCATCGGCGATGTCGATGCCGGCTGGAAGGTCGCGCAGGCCACGCTCGGCTTCGAGCGGACGTCCTCGGGCTCGGGCCACCGTCGCAAGGGCGGCACCGCCGACGACCTCGTCGAGCTCGCCCGGCACCTGGGCCTGAACGAGGATCCCGTCGTGCGCCAGCAGCTCGCCGACGTCTACATCCGCACACGGCTGCATGCGGCGATGGTCGCGAAGGTGGCGCGCGCGACGGCGTCGGGCGACAAGCCCGGTCCGGCGGGTTCGCTGGGCAAGCTGCTCGCGTCGGACAACATGGTCCGCATCGGCGATGCCGCCGCCTCGATGCTCGGCACCGCGATGGTGGCCGACACCGGCGAGTGGGGGGAGTTCGCCTGGACCGAGCACGTCCTCGGTGCGCCGGGCTACCGGCTCGCCGGAGGCACCGACGAGATCCAGCGCAACATCATCGCCGAGCGTGTTCTCGACCTCCCGGCCGAGCAGCGCATGGACAAGGCCGCGTTCAAGGACCTCGCCAAGTCCTAGTGCTCCGGGACCGAGGCGGCGACTACCAGCCGAGGCGCTGGGCGACCCGCTCTCGGTGCACGGTCGCGTCGCCGAGGAACGCGGCGTCGTACCTCGCCCGCCGGAAGTACAGGTGGGCGTCGTGCTCCCAGGTGAACCCGATGCCGCCGTGCAGCTGGATCGCCTCGGCCGCGAGGGCGTTGTAGGAGTCCGAGCCCCAGGCCTTGATGACGGACGCCTCGGCGCCGAGGTCCTCGACCTGCGTCCAGGTGATCCTCTCCAGGCCCGAGCGGGCCATCTCGACGAGCATGAGCGCGTCCGCCATCCGGTGCTTGACGGCCTGGAAGCTGCCGATCTCGCGGTTGAACTGCTTGCGGACCTTGATGTAGTCGAGCGTCATGTCGAAGCAGTGCTGGGATCCGCCGAGCTGGTCGGCGCCGGTCGCGAGGAGCGCCAGGTCGACTCCCCGGGCGACCGCTGCCTCGGCGTCGGCGCCTCGGCACACGACGGTGGCCGGTGCGGCCGAGAACGAGACCGACGCGGAGGGCCGGGAGAAGTCGAGCGACTCCAGCGGGGAGACGTCGGCGTCGCCGGCCTCCACCACGGCGACGGCGAGCCCGTCGGCATCGCGGCACGCGACGACGAAGAAGGCGGCGGACGCACCGAAGGGCACGAAGCGAACGGATCCGGACACCGCACTCCCCTGCAGGGTGCAGGTCACGCGGTCGGGCGCCCAGACTCCCCGGGCATCCGTGACGGCGGGAGCGGCGATGTCGCCGCCGGCCAGCCGCTCGAGATACGGCCCGGCCGTGTCGTCGCATGCGGCGAGGATCTGACCGCCCAGCACGGTGCTGCTCACGAACGGCACGGGGGCGAGCGTGGCTCCGAGCTCCTCCGCCACCGCCAGGATCTCCGCCAGGCCGCCGAGGCCGCCGACGCCCTCGGGCAGGCCGACTCCGGCCAGCCCGATCTCCTCGGCGAGCAGCCGCCAGAGGTCCGGGTCGAGCCCGGTCGACGATCCCTCCAGCTGCCGGACGGCCTCCGGGTAGCCCGCCGCGGAGGCGGCCTCGCGAACGGTCTGCCGGAGCTCGCGCAGCTCGGCGGCGTCGAGGCTGGTCAGCGGCAGGTCGCTCGGCATGGGTCTCCGTCGGGTGGGTTTCCTTACGCAGTACCCAGTAAGTCTAGTCCAGATCACGCCGATGGGCCTGGCTGCGTGATCGAACAGTAATCCCCGCAGGGGCACGAAACTTGGACGTTCATGTAGATTGCCCCCACTCCATCGTGGAAGGCGGATTCATGCGCAGGTCCCTTCTCGCGTCGATGATCGTCGCGACCTCCCTCGTCGTCGCCTCGTGCGCCATGCCGGCCGACGATCCCAACTGGAACCCTGACGCAGAGGCCGAGGCCGTGTTCGAGGAGGACGCCGCCGCGGAGGAGGCCGCGAGTGACGACGCCCTGGCGGCCGCCGATGCGGCCCTGGCGACTCCCACGAGCGTCGGCGTGGATGCTCCCCTGACGGCAGCCCCCGCGCCCGGCGCACTCATCGTGAGCGTGCTGGACGGGTCGGAGTCCGACACCATCATGAGCGCCTCGATGGCGGAGGCGGCCGAGACGATCGGATGGACGTACCAGGAGGTCACCGGGGTCGACCCGGCCGACACCCTGACCACCGCGCCCGCGGCCTTCCAGGAGGCGCTCGATCTCAACCCTGCGGGCATCCGCATCTCCGGTGCCTACGTGGACGCCATCGCGGAGGGTCTGGCGGCGGCCGAGGCGGCGGGCGTTCCGGTGATCTGCACCGGCTGCTCGGGCGCGCCTGCGGGAGCCATCAAGGACACCAGCCTCGACGGCGATGTGCAGAACACCGAGTGGGCCAACCTCCTCGCGTCCTACGTGTTCGCCAACAAGGGCGCGGACGAGAACGCGGCCGTCGAGATGTTCACCCTCCCGGTGCCCGCGCTCAACACCTTCGGCATCGCCTTCATCGGCCAGCTCGCGACCCTGTGCCGCGAGTGC
>VFQT010002349.1_pt1 | contig 19700 bp, 19 predicted proteins | sample 3512381 | NCBI WGS metagenome assembly VFQT01 (sample SAMN10412376, study PRJNA504923) | tailings metagenome | isolation source: Relicate 2 Philex TSF3 active mining site | place: Philippines: Tuba, Benguet | collected 2017-08-29
GGAGCATTTCGTCGACCGCCGAGATCATCTTGGAGTTGATCTCGTAGGCGCGCTGGCATTCGATCATGTCGACCAGCTCCTCGACGATGTTGACGTTGGAGCCTTCGAGCATGCCCTGGCGGATCTGGCCGCGCCCGCCTTCGCCGGCGACGCCGATTTGGGCGGCGCCGCTGGCGCCGGTTTCCATCAGGAAGTTGTCGGCACCCGCCTGCAGGCCCGCCGGATTGGCGAAGCTGGCGACGGTCAGCTGGCCGAGCTGCTGGGATTCGGTCGTGCCGTCAACTTGCGCGGAAACGTTGCCGTCCGCCGAGATCGCGATCGTCCGGGCGCCCTCGGGAATGTTGATCGCGGGCTGCACGGGATAGCCCTGCGCGGTCACCAGCTGGCCTTCGGCGGACCGGGTGAAGTTGCCCGCGCGGGTATAGCCGAGTTGACCGCCCGGCAGCTGAATCTGGAAGTAGCCGTCGCCGTCCAGCGCCACATCGAGCGAGTTGTCGGTGGTGGACAGCGTGCCTTGCGTCTCGATCCGCTGCGTGGCCTGGATCGATACGCCGGTGCCGAGGTTGAGGCCGGTGGCGTACTGCGTCTCGGTCGAGGACTGCTGCCCCGCGACGCGCGCGTCCTGATAGGCCAGTGTCGCGAAGCTCGCGCGGTCGCGCTTGAAGCCGGTGGTGCCGACGTTCGCCAGGTTGTTGGCGATGACGCGCATCCGCTGGTCCTGGGCTTCGAGGCCGGTGCGGGCGACATGGAGTGCGGAAGTGGACATCGTCTATGCTCCGTCAGGAATTGATGCGCATCAGGCTGGCGCCGCCCTCGTCGAGGTCGCGCGCGGTGGCGATGAGCTTGGTGCGAATGTCGTACATGCGCTGGGCCTCGACCATTTCGACGAGCACCTGGGTGGGCTCGACGTTGGACTGTTCCAGCGTGCCGGTGAGGACTTTGGCGCTTTCGTCGGCCGGCAGCACGCCGCCGCCCGGAACGCGGAACAGGCCGGCGAGATCCTTCTCCAGCCGGCTGCCCTGATAGTTGGCGATCTTGATCTTCGCGACCTGCACCGGCAGCTGCTCGGGCGTGGCCTTGTTCGACACCATCACCCCGCCGTCGTCGGCGATGGAGACGATCGCGTCGGTCGGAACGGTGATCGGCCCGCTCTCGCCGATCACCGGCGCGCCTTCGCCGTTCTGCAGCAGGCCGGTGGCCGAGATTGAGAGGTCGCCGCGGCGGGTATAGGCCTCGCCGCCGTCCGGCCCTTGCACGGCCATCATGGTGTCGCCCTGCATCGCGATATCGAGCGAGCGCCCGGTGCGCATCATCGAACCGGCCTTCATCTCCGCGCCGCGCACTTGCGTGTAGTTCATCGCCCGGACCTCGAGGGACGGACCCTCGAGCGTCATGGGCGTGAACTGCATCGTCTCCGCGCGGAAGCCGATGGTCTGCGCGTTGGCCATGTTGCTGGCGACCATGCGTTGCCGCACCATCGCCGAGTTCATGCCCGAAACCGCGGTGTAGATGAGCCGGTCCATGGCTTATCAGGTCCGCAGGTTCAGGACCGTCTGCGAGATCTGGGTCGCAGTGTCGATGGCCTTGGCGTTGGCCTGGAAATAGCGCTGCGCGGTGATCAGGCCGACCAGCTCCTCGGCGATATCGACGTTGGATCGCTCCAGCGCGCCCGACATCAGGCTGCCGTAGAGGCCGCCGCCGGGCACGCCGTATTCAGCCTCGCCCGACAGGCCGGTGGCCTGCCAGTTCGAGGAGCCGACCTGCTTGAGGCCGCCCGGTGAAGTGAACTGCGCCAGCGCGATCTTGCCTAGGTTCTCGTTGGTGCCGTCAGCATACGAGACCTTGACGGTGCCATCGGTGTCAAAGGTCACGCCCGCGAAAGCGGCGCCGCTGGCGCCGGCATCGGGCAGCTGGAGATCGACCGGCGCGTCGGTGGCGGGGTCCGCCCCGTCCGCGAATATCTGCACGCGGTTCTGCGAACCGTCATGGACGAACCCGCTTTCGTCGACGTCGAAAGCGCCGTTACGGGTATAATACGTCTGGCCGGTGGTCGCAGACTTCGTCGTGAAGAAGCCGTCGCCGCTGACCGCCAGATCCAGCGCGCCGCCGGTCTGCTCGACCGGGCCGGTGCCGAAGTTCTGGTTGATCGCCTCGACCGCCGAACCGATGCCCTGGATCATCTTGGGGCTCGATGTGGCCGACCCGCCGACGATGTCGCTGAAGCTGACGCGGCTCTTCTTGAACCCGACCGTCTCGGCATTGGCGATGTTGTGCGCGGTGACGTTGAGCTGAACCTGGGCGTTCTTGAGGCCGCTGAGCGAAGTGTAGAAAGACATGCGCGTTCCTTTCGCGGAAAATCAGGCGGCGGAATTGCCGGTGGGATTGCCGGTGCTGGCCGGATTACCGGCTGCCTGCGCCTGGGTGATCGCATCCAGCTTCGCGGCGATGTCCCGCAGCGTGTCGCCCATCTCGGTGATGCCGGAAAGCTGGGAGAACTGCGCCATCTGCGCGAGCATCTCCTTGTTATCGACCGGGTCGGTCGGATCCTGCATCTTCATCTGCTCAAGCATGAGCCGGAGGAAATCGGTCTGGCCGAGCGCGCCCATGCCCTGGCCGGCGGTGGAACTGGTCGGCGCGTTGGCGGCGCCGCTCGAAATCGCGGAAAATACGGTCATCTGAGCCTCATCGTATCGAGCATGAGCTGCTTGGCGGTGGACAATGCCTCGACCAGGTTCTGATACTGGCGGGCGCTTTCGAGCATCTCGACCATCTCGGCGTTCTCATCGACCGGAGAGGTCCAGACATCGCCGTTCTCGTCGGCGAGGGGGTGATCGGGGTTGTGCTGCTTCACCGGGGCGGCGTTGTCGCGCACCACGGCCTGCACGTTGACCGAGGCCAGGCCGCTGCTGCGGTCCAGCGCTTCGGCGAAGACCGGGCGGATGGCGCGGTAGGTGCCTGCCTCGGTGGCGGAGACCGAGCCGGCGTTGGCCAGGTTCGATGCCGCCGCGTTCATCCGCACCATTTGCGCGGACATGCCGCGCTGGGCGAGGTCGAAGATGGTCATCGGGGCGCCCACGGTCAGTCTCCCTTGAGCGCGCGGGTGAGCGTGTCCACGCGCCCGCGTATGAAAGAGAGCGTGGTGGCATAGCCAACCGCGTTCTCGGAGAAGGCGATCTGCTCGTTGGAAAGCTCCACCGTGTTGCCGTCGAGCGAGGGCATCACCGGCACGCGATAGAGCGTCGCCGCCTGGGTGGCCTGGTCATCGCTGGCGCCGCCCATGCGCGCCTTGAGCGCGGTGGCGAAGTCGATGTCCTTGGCCTTGTAACCCGGCGTCGCCGCGTTCGCGATGTTGGACGCAATGAGGCCCATGCGCTGCGAGCGCAGCTCCAGCGCGGCTCCATGGATTCCAAACAGGCTGTCACTCATCGGCGGTGCTCCAAACGCATCACGCGGACGTATCAGCAAGCACCGTGCCAACTTGCGGAAAGGGGGCCTGCGAACGCCGTCGGCGGCATTTCGCGGCAACGAATTGCCGGTCGGCGGCAAGGAATGTCCGTTTTCCGCTTCAATTCGGGTTGCGGTTGCCGTTCTCGAAGATGAGGGATTTCGGGGCTGTTCATGCAATTCGCCAACCTGTTCGACTTGCCGTCGGCCGCTGTCGTGCTGGGCGGCACGATGATCGCGACCTTCCTGCGCTGCGGGATGATCGATTGCCGCCTGGCGATCGCGGCGCTCGGCCAGATCGGCCAGCAGCGCTTCGACGCCGCCCAGGCCAAGGCGGAACTGGCCGTCCAAGTGCAGGAAATCCGCCAGGACGGACTGGTCCGGGCTCACCCGCATCACTTCGGCGACCGCGAGTTCGATGAGGTGACTGACACGCTGATCGGCACCCGCTCGATCCCGGCGCTGCTGGCGGCGCACGAAGGCCACAAGACCCGGCGGCTGGAGGCGAACAACCGCGCCGTCCGCGCGCTCGCACAGGCGGCGGAACTGGCGCCGGTGTTTGGATTGGCCGGCACCCTGATCTCGCTGAGCCAGCTTCCGGCCGATGGCATCGCGCGCGGCGCCTTCGCGGGCGCGATCTCGATGGCGGTGCTGACCACGCTGTACGGGCTGATCCTCGCCAATCTGGTATTCGCGCCGCTCGCCCGCCTGGTCGAGCGCGCCGCGACCGACGAAGAGGCGGAGCGCCAGAAGATCGTCGAGTGGCTGGCCAAGCAGGTCGAGAACGAGATGCCCCGCTCCGTCCCGCGCTCCAAGCCCGTCGCGCTGGCGCAGTCTGCGTGATCAGCGCGCGGGCCGGTACGGGCTGGCAAACCACGCTGGCCGACCTATCGATCATCCTGTTCATGGTGACGGCCTCGGTAGTGGGCCAGTCCGACGCCGCGCCTTTGCCGCAGGCTGCGGAGCCGTCTCCCCAGAGCCAGCCGCTGGCGGTCTATCGCGCCGAGGCCGGCGCGCCGCCGCTGCGCGAGTGGCTTGGCGCACAATCGCTCGACGTGCGCCAGCAGCTCACCATCGTCGCGCAGTTCGCGCCGGGGCATCAACTTGAGGCGCTGAGCCAGGCCGAGGCGCTCGCTCGGGAGGCGGGAGAGGCGGGAACGCGCGCGCGCATCCTCGTGGAGCCGGGGACGGGGGGCACGATGGCCTCGCTGGCTTACGACGATCCGAAGGCGACGACTGTGGCACAACCCTTGCAAGAAGCTGCTCGACACGAATAGCCGCAAGGACGATTTTCCATGAGCTTCAGCCTGGCCCTGGTGCTGACCGCCGCCGCCGGCTTTGCCGACCTTGAAGCGATCGACCGCGAAGTCGCCGCATTCACCGGAGCCTCCATCGGGCAGCAGGGCGGAGCCGCGACCCCGGTCGATCGGCGTCTGCGCCTGAACCCCTGCGCTGCGCCTCTGGCGCTCTCTTGGCATTCCCCGCGGCGGGATTCGGTACTGGTGCAATGTCCGGTCACGGGCGGCTGGCGTCTTTACGTGCCGGTGCGCGGCGCGACTGCCGAGTCCGCAACGCCCGCGATCAACCGGGGCGATGCGGTTACCATCGCGGTGGCCGGCGACGGCTTCACCGTGTCGCAGCCCGGCGAGGCGCTGGAAGGTGGCGCGGTCGGCGCGTGGATCCGCGTGCGCGGCGTTGCCGCCGCCAAGCCCGGCGCCAACGATGCCATGCGCGCGCAGATCGTGCGGCCGGGCCTTGTTTCCGTGCCCGTGAACTGACCGGACGGGCCGTTTTCTCCGGCATTCCAACAATTCCGCCCACCACCCCTTAAATAAGTTTGAACGCCACCGTCCTCCTAGTCACGAGAAGACCCAAGGAGCGGCATCATGCCTCCAATCGAACTGGGACCTACGCGCCCGATTGGCGCGGGTGACGTCCGGATAGTCCGTCAAGCCGTCGGCCAGCGGGGGCGCGCCGAGCAGGGTGGTGAGCCAGCGCCCACGGTGGCGCTCAGCGGCGCGCTCGATCCCGGCGAAGCGCCGATCGACGCGGAGCGCGTGGATGCCATCAAGAAGGCGGTGGAGAAAGGCGACTACCCGCTGCTCCCCGTCAAGATCGCCGACGCGATGATCGCGGCCGGCCTGCTTTTGAGGAACGGTCAATGAGCGAGACACCCGCACTGCGCGATACGCTGCGGCAGATGCTTGCCGTGCTGGAAGCCGAGCGGCAGGCCCTTGCCGGGCTCGACCTCGAAACGATCATGGCCGCGGCCGCCGACAAGCAGATGCTTTGCGGCCGGATGGAGGGCGCGGGCGAGTTCGAGCTGGACGACGAATGCCGTGGGCTTATCGATGCCGCCAAGCGCCTCAATGAAGTCAACCGCCAGGTCCGCAACCTGATCGCGGCCAACGTGTCGTCGCGGCTTGATACGCTGGCGGGTGCTCCCGCGCTCTATCGCCCGGCCAATGCGCCGCGCGCCGCCTACACTTACGCAGGCGGGCGGGCCTGAGATTTTCCTGACGGTCCTGCCTGAGCCTCGCTTGGGGAGATAGCTCATGCGCCCGTGAGGGGTGGACGGGCGCCGGCCCCCTGAAATCGCCTGCGCCCGGCCCCGCCCTGCGGATGGTCCCCCTCCCCACGAGTGGGGAGGATTTTGATCCCCCGAAACCCAATCTGGCACGGCTCTTGCTGATCTCGCTTCCGAAGATTTTATCTCCGGGAGTTCGGCTTGAGCGAGCCATTGCCGATTGGTGTCCAGTCCTACGCCGCGCGAGCCGCGCGGCCGGACGTGCGCGCATCGATCGCGCGCGCGGCGCAGAAGACCGGCGTCGACTTCGATTACCTGCTGGCCCAGGCCAAACTCGAATCGAGCCTCGATCCCTCGGCGCGCGCCAGCACTTCCAGCGCGGCCGGGCTCTATCAGTTCACCAACGGCACCTGGCTGCGAACGCTTGACCGGCATGCCGCAGCGCACGGGCTCGATTGGGCCGGCGCGGCGATCGAGGGCGGCCGGATCGCTGATCCGTCGATGCGCGCCAACATCATGGCGCTGCGGTACGACGCCGACGCTTCGGCGCTCATGGCCGCCGAACTCGCCAACGACAACAAGGCAGAGCTGACCGTCGCGCTGGGCCGCGAGCCCGACGCCGCCGAGCTCTATCTCGCGCATTTCCTGGGTTCTGCCGGTGCGGGCGAATTCCTGACCGCGCTTGCCGCCAATCCGGCGCAGAGCGCCGCCGCCATCCTGCCCAAGGCCGCCGCCGCCAACCACCGCATCTTCTACGACCGCGACGGCTCCCCGCGCAGCGTCGCGGGCGTGATGGAGCTGATGCGCGGCAAGGTCGCGAACGCGATGGAGGGCAACCCTCCCCTGTGGGCAATCGACACGTCCGGCGCGCCGCAGTTCGCCGCAGGCGTGCAAGCCGAGCCGGTCACCGGCGGGCCGATCGCGCGGCAATTCCATGCCGCGCGGCAGGAAGTCGCCGCTCAAGGCGCGACCGGCCGCCAGTCGATGGCCGACACTCTGCGCAGTACATTCGCCGTCGCCGGCGCTGACGGCAAGGCCAGCACTCCCGCCAACGTCCGCGCCGCCTACGGCCAGTTGCAAAGGTTCGGCCTGTGATTTCCCTGAAGCGCTTGAACCTTAATACCCTCGCGCTGCCCACCGGCATCCTCGCGCTGATCGTGCTGATGATCGTGCCGGTGCCGGCGGTGCTGCTCGACGTGTCGTTCGTGATCAACATCGCGCTGTCGGTGGCGATCCTGATGGCGGCGATGAATGCCGAGAAGCCGCTCGATTTCTCGTCATTCCCCAGCGTGCTGCTGTTCGCGACCTTGCTGCGGCTCGCGCTGAACGTCGCCTCGACACGCGTGGTGCTGGTGCATGGGCACGAAGGCGAGGCGGCGGCGGGCCATGTCATCGAGGCGTTCGGCGCCTTCCTGATCGGCGGCAATTTCGCGGTCGGCCTGTTCGTGTTCATGATCCTGATGATCATCAACATGGTCGTTGTCACCAAAGGCGCGGGCCGCGTCTCCGAGGTTTCCGCCCGCTTTACCCTGGACGCCTTGCCCGGCAAGCAGATGGCGATCGACGCCGACCTTGCCGCCGGCCTGCTCACCGCCGAGGAAGCCAAGGCCCGCCGCCGCGAAGTCGCGACCGAGGCGGACTTCTACGGCTCGATGGACGGTGCCAGCAAGTTCGTGAAGGGCGATGCGGTCGCCGCGCTGCTGATCCTGGGCGTCAACATCATCGCCGGGTTCTGCCTTGGCATGATCAGCCACGGCATGTCCGCCGGGGACGCGGCCTCGGCCTACATCACGCTGGCGATCGGCGATGCGCTGGTGGCGCAAGTCCCTTCGCTGCTGCTCTCCATCGCCGCCGCCGTCATCGTCACCCGCGTTGCCGACAGCCGCGACCTTGCCGGCCAGATCGGCGGCCAGTTCGCGGCGCCCGGCACCTGGCTGCCCGTCGCGCTGATCCTGGGGGCCATCGGTGCGATACCGGCGATGCCGCAGACGGTGTTCCTGCCTGCCGCCGCCGGTGCCGCCTGGCTCTGGCACAGGCTCAAGCAGCGGCAGTCGCGCCTGACCGCGCTGGCCAAGGCGCCGCCGCCCGCGCCGGCACCGGCCGATCCCGCCAAGATCACGCTGCAGGACGTCTCCGACCATACGCTCGTCACCATCGAGCTCGGCTATGGCCTCGTCCACCTCGTCGACGACAAGCGCGGATCGCCGCTGGTCGCGCGCATCACCGGCGTCCGCAAGCAGCTCTCGCAGTCGTTCGGGTTCGTAGTGCCGCAGTTCCGCGTGCGCGATCAGCTTGAGATGCCGCCGTATGATTACCGCATCATGCTTGGCGGCGTGCCGCTGGGCGGATCGAGCATCCGGTCCGACAAGATCCTGGCGATCGACGCGGGCGAGGCGCGCGCCGATCACACGCTCAAGGGTGAGGCGACGCGCGACCCCAGCTTCGGCTGCCCGGCGCTGTGGATCGACCCCGCCGCGCGCGACCACGCCATCGCCGAAGGCTTCCTGACCGTCGATGCGAGCACGGTGATCGCCACCCAGCTCAACCAGCTGCTCAGCGAGCGCCCGCAGGCGCTGCTCGGACCCGACGAGGTCAAGGCGCTGCTCGACGCCGTCAAGGAGCACTCGGCGGGCCTGGTCGAGACGGTCCATCCCACGCCGCTCAGCCTCGCCGCGCTGACGCGCCTGATGCGCGCGCTGCTGGAGGACGGCATCCCGATCGGCCACCCGCTGCCGATCCTCGCCAGCCTCAGCCAGGCGGTGCAACTCACGGTCGAGCACGAACGTCTGGTCGAGCTGCTGCGCGCGGACCTGGGCGCGCTGATCGTCGGCCGCATCTGCGCGCCGGATGAGCGCCTGCCGGTGATCACGCTCGACGCCGGGCTTGAGCAGATGATCGTCCAGGGCCTCCACGATCCCACCACCGGACAGCCGGTGATCGAGCCCGATCTTGCGCGGACGATCGGCGAGCGCATCGCCAACCTGATCGCCGAGCGCGGTCCCAGCGCCCAGCCCGTCGCGCTGGTGGTGCAGCCGCGCGCGCGGCGTGCCTTGGCGGCGCTCCTCAAGCTGCGCGCGCCGTCGTGCCTGGTGCTCTCGATCGCCGAACTGCCGCCGGCGCAGCCCATCGAGGTGATCTCGGTCGTCGGCGGTGAGCCGCCGCCCGCGCCGGGCCTTCCGCAACCCCAATTCCATGACGCTCACGAAAGCATGGCCGCATGAAACACGACCACAGAGGCTTCACCACTGCGTTGATGCGCGGAGCCGGCGCCGCTGGCGCCTATGGCGAGGACACGGCCGATCGCATCCGGCGCTTCCTGCCGATGGTGCGCCGCCTCGCCTGGCATATGCATGGCACCGGCCGCCCCGGCATCGAGCTGGAGGATCTGATCCAGTCGGGCCTCGTCGCCCTGACCGAGTGCGCGACCCGGCACAACCAGCCGGGCGAGGACGGTTTCGCGGCTTACGCCAAGATGCGCGTGCGGGGCGCGATGGTCGATCTCATCCGCCGCACCGTGCCGCTTTCGCGCGGCGCGAGCGAGCGCCGCCGCCAGCTCCGCGAGAAGGAAGACGCGCTGCGCGCCATGCTTGGCCGCGATCCCACGGGCGCGGAACTCGCCGCCGCGATGGGCATCGAGGAAAGCGAACTGGCGGCGCTGCGCTCTTCCAGCGAGCCGCTACGCTTCGAACCGATCGACGAAGCCTACTCGGACAGCGATATGGCTTTCGCCGACGATCGCCCGGACAGCCTGACGCTGCTCGCCGACGAGGAGATGCGCGGCAGCGTCGTCGCCGCGATTGCCAGCCTGCCGCAACGGTTGCAGCTGGTGGTGCAGCTCTATTTCGTCGAGGAACTGAACCTGTCCGAAATCGCGCAAGTGCTCTCCGTCAGCATCCCGCGCGTCCACCAGCTCAAGGCGCAGGCCTTGCAGCATCTCCGCAAGGAATTGCAGGACGTCGCCGAAGTGCTGTGAGGTGTTGGATTTTCGTTGAAGCGGCACCGGCCCACTCCCCCACCCGGCCACCCGACGGAAGTATGTTATGGGTGGCCGGGTGGGGGAGTGGGCTGGTGCCGTCCCTCGAAAGCCTCAGCGTTCCGCCAGATCGGTGAGCGTTGCCGGCGTAAGCACTTGCGGCAGCACTTGCGGCGGGCTGTCTCCAGCCGGATACCAGAGATAAAGCGGCACCCCTGCCGCCCCATGCCGGGTGAGGAAGCGCGTGATCGCCGGATCGCGCCGCGTCCAGTCGCCGCGCAGCACGGTCACGCCCGCCTCTTGGAAGGCATCGCGCGTTTCCGCGCGCTCGATCGCGACCTGCTCGTTGACCTTGCAGCTGAGGCACCAATCGGCGGTGAAATAGGCGAAAACCGGCTTGCCCGATGCGCGCGCGCGCGCCAGCGCATCCTCGCTAAAGGGTTTGGCGGCGAGCAGACCTTCGGCCTTCGCGGAAGGCGCGGCGATGGTCATCGGCAGCAGCGCGAAGCCTGCCACTCCGACCAGCGCCAGCCCCACCCAGGTCGTTCCCCTCGCCGATAGTCCCTGGCGCTGTCGGCGCCCGGCCAGGATCAGCACGAGGACCAGCAGAGCGGTGAGCGCGGCGCAAGTGAGCGCAAAGCCCGTGCCGCCAAGCCGGCTGGCAAGCCAGAGCAGCGCGAGCGCGGTCAGCCCCATCGGCAGTGCCATCCAGTGCCGGAACCGCTCCATCCAGGCGCCGGGGCGCGGCAATCTGCGGCGCAGCGCGGGGACGAAGGCGATCGCCAGGAACGGGATGGCCATTCCCAGCCCCAAGGCCGCGAACAGCGCCATCGCCGGAACCGGCGGCAGGAGCAGCGCCGCGCCCATCGCTCCGGCCATGAACGGCCCGGTGCAGGGGGTCGCGGCGAAGGCGGCGAGCAGGCCGGTGGCAAAGGCGCCCTGCGGACTGCCCGCCTGCGCGAAACCCGGCACGGCGAACTCGAACAGGCCGAGCAGGTTGGCGGTCACGCCGGCGGCCAGCAGCAGCAGCACCGCGACGATGCCCGGCTCCTGCAACTGGAACGCCCAGCCCACTTGCTCGCCCCCGGCGCGCAGGGCCAGCAGCAGCGCGCCCAGCCCGGCGCAGGCAACCACCACGCCCGCCGTATAGGCCAGCCCCTCGGCCCGCGCGTGCGCCTCGCTCTCGCCGGCGCGGGTAAGGCTCAGCGCTTTCAGACTGAGGATTGGGAACACGCAGGGCATCACGTTGAGCAGCAGGCCTCCCGCCAGCGCGGCGAGCAGCAGCAAGGGCAAATCGGCGGAGCTGGCCGCCGCGGCCTGGCCGAGTGGTGAGCCGGCAGGCGGAACCTCGCCCGGCGTTGCCCGGATGATCACTCCGTCGCCCGCGCGGTTCAGCCGGAGCACGCCCGATAGCCCATCGACGGGCGCGGGCGCCATCGCGGGCCGCTCCAGCTCGACGATCAGCAGGTCGCCGCTGCGGCTGAAGCGCTGCGGGGCGGCATAGGCAATGGCGCGGTCCTGCGCCGGGAAGAAGTGCGGCGCTTCCAGCGCGAGGTCGGCGGGCAGGGGAATGGCGAGCCGGATCGCCTTCTCGCGCCGCTCCAGCCGCGCTGGAGAGCCGAGCGGAGCGGGCAGACGAGCGCGCCAGGTGTCGAACCGCGCGTCGGGCGATCCCGCGCTGCCGACGGTCAGCACGGTGGCCAGCCGCGCCTGCTCGGGCACGCAGATCGCATCGGTGCAGGCGAGCCATTGCGCGGCGAGGCTGACCGCAAGGCGCTGGCCCGGCCGGACGTCAGGCGGCAGCGTCACCGGCACGAGGACCGCATAATCGCCCTTGTAGACGTGGTTCATCAGCCCGGAGATGAGCAGCGTCTGGGGCACCGGGTACAGCGGTTCTCCGGCGCTGGCACCGGGTGGCAGAGTCCAGTCCAACGTCATGCCGAGACCGGCGTCGCCGGGGTTGCTCCAGTAGCCGTGCCAACCCGGCTCCGGCCGCATATGGATCGTCAGCATCGCCGTTCCGCCCGGCGCGGCCGGCCCTTCGGCGATCAGTTCGGCGGCGATGTGGGTGGGCGCGGCGACGGCGGCGGGCACGGCAAGCAGCAGCGCGGCGCATTGCCACAGCACCGCAACAACCAGCCGATAGCAGCGCATCCCGGTCAAAACTCCAAGCTGGCGGCGCCATTGCGTCCCGCGCATCCCGCCTTCATCAGAGCTTTGATCGCTTTCGCGCGACAATTCAAGGAGCCGCCCCATGCGTCTGCCCGAGACCTGCTTTGCCATTCTGAGCGCCCTTGCATTGGCTGCCCCTGCTTCTGCCCAGTCGCCGCAACCGGCGGACCCTCGCAGCCCGCCGAAGCTGATCGTGGCCATCGCTGTCGATCAGCTCTCCGCGGATCTCTTCGCCGAGTATCGCCGGCATTTCCGGCGCGGCCTCGCCCGCCTGCAGGAGGGCGCGGTCTTCGCCTCGGGCTATCAGTCGCACGCCGCGACCGAGACCTGTCCGGGCCACGCAACGCTGCTCACCGGCGTGCACCCCGCGCGCAGCGGCATCATCGCCAACCATTGGTTCGATCCGGGCATCGCCCGCGCCGACAAGCGCATCTATTGCTCGGAAGATCCGCGCGATCCCGCCAGCACGTCCGAACGGCCCGTCGTTTCGCCCGGCCTGCTCAAGGCAAAGACGCTGGGCGATCGGCTGAAAGTGATCGATCCGCGCTCGCGCAACGTCGCGGTCTCGGCGAAGGATCGCGCGGCGGTAATGATGAGCGGCCACGCCGCCGACGCGGCATACTGGTGGAAGAGCGGCAGTTTCGCGAGCTTCCGTGGCCGCAAGCCTTCGCCCGCCGCCGAGGCCGCCAGCCGCGAAGCGGCGGCGCGCATCGCCACGGGCGAACCGGGCTTTAACCCGCCGCAGTGGTGCGCCGCGCGCGATCTGGCGGTGCCGGTGTCGGGTTTCTCCGTCGGCACGGGCCGGTTCCCGCTGGCGGCCGGCGACGAGGGCGGCTTCCGGGCCTCGCCGCGCATCGACGCGGCCACCGCTGACCTCGCCGTGCGCCTTGTCGACGAGCTGGATCTCGGTCGTGGCGCGGCGCCGGACGTGCTCTCAGTCAGCTTCTCGGCCACCGACACCATCGGCCACCGATACGGCCATCAGGGCGTCGAGATGTGCATCCAGCTGGCCGAACTGGACAAGCAGATCGGCCGCATTTTCGATCATCTCGACCGGCGCGGCGTGGACTATGCGGTGGTGCTGTCGGCCGATCATGGCGGCTTCGACGCGCCCGAGCGGCTAGGCCGGCAGGCGTTGCCGGCCGCGCAGCGCGCCGACCGCGCGCTTGCCCCCGGACAGCTCGCAAAGGCGATCACCGCCAGCACCGGCATCGCCGCGCCTTCGGGCGATCTGATCTATTCCGACGGGCTGTTCGGCGACTATTACGTCTCGCGCGCGCTGTCGCCCGAGCAGAAGGCGCGGGTGCTGGTGGAGCTGACGGCGATGCTCAAGGCCCATCCGCAAGTCGGAGCCGTCTATACGGCGACAGAGCTGGCGGCCGAGCCGATGCCGAGCGGTTCGCCGCAGGATTGGACGCTGCTTCAGCGCGCTCGCGCCTCGTTCGATGCCGAGCGCTCGGGTGATCTCGTCTCGCTGCTGAAGCGCGCGGTGGTGCCGATTTCCAGCCCGTCGCTGGGCGGCAGCATCGCGACGCACGGCAGCGCGTGGGATTATGACCGGCGTGTGCCAATCCTGTTCTGGCGGCGGGGCATGGCCGGGTTCGAGCAGCCCGCCCCGGTGGAGACCATCGATATCGCCCCTTCGCTCGCCGCGCTGCTGCATCTGACGGTGCCAGAAGGTGAGTTCGATGGCCGCTGCCTTGATCTCGACGGCGGTGCCGCCGATACGTGCGGGCAATGAACGAAACACCGAACAGCGATTCTTCCGAACGCCGCGATCTGCTGATCCTTGGCGGCGGCCTCGTCGGCATGACGCTGGCGCTGGCCGCGGCGAAGGCAGGCATCTCCAGCCATGTCGTTGACCGCGCCGCGCCTGAGGAACTCACTGCCGCAGGCGCCGACGGCCGCGCCTCGGCGATCTCGACCGCGAGCTGGAACCTGTTCAACAACATCGGCCTCGCTAAACGGCTGGAGCCGCTCGGCTGTCCGATCGACGCCATTGCCGTGACCGACGGCATGAAGCCCGGCCGGATCGATTTCCGCCCCGAGCCGGAAGAAGGCTCGCTCGGCCGCATGTTCGCCAATCGCGATCTTCGCCTCGCACTGTTCGACGCCGCGCGGGCCGAGCCGCTGATCGCCTGGCATACCCGTGCCGAGCCGGTGGAGCGCGAGCGCGGCCCCTTTGCGGTACGCGTGACGCTGGCGGACGGCCGGGCGCTCGCCGGCAGCCTGCTGGTCGCCGCCGAAGGACGGCAGTCACCCACCCGCGACGAGGCGGGCTTTTCGATGGCGAGGTGGGAATACCGGCATCGCGCGATGGTGACGGCGCTTTACCACGAGAAGCCTCACGAGAATGTCGCCTGGGAGATATTCTATCCCGCCGGCCCCTTTGCACTGCTGCCGCTGCTCGACAGCCCTGACGGACGCCACCGCAGCGCGCTGGTCTGGACCGTGGACGAAAAGCACGCGGCCGGTGTGAACGCGCTTTCCGACAAGGCTTTCCTCGGCGAAGTCGCGCGGCACATGCATGGCCTGTTCGGCGCGATCGAACTGGCCGCGCCGCGCATGTCGTACCCGCTGAGGTTCCATCATTCGGGCAGGCTCGTGGAAGACCGGCTGGTGGTGATCGGCGACGCGGCGCACGGCATGCACCCCATCGCCGGACAAGGACTGAACCTGGGTCTTCGCGATGTCGGGGCCCTGGTCGAGGTGCTGTCGGAAGGCGCGCGGCTGGGCCTCGACTTCGGCGACGCGCAGTTGCTGTCCCGCTACGAGAAGTGGCGCGGGCTCGATACCTTCATGGTCATGGCCGCGACCGACGGCATCAATCGCCTGTTCGGGCTTCCGGGACGCTTGCCGAGCGCCGCGCGGCGGCTGGGCATGGGCGCGGTGCAGCGGTTGCCCGCGCTGAAGCGTTTTTTCATGGACGAGGCGCGCGGCATGTCGGGCAAGCTGCCCGCATTGCTTCAGGGCTGAACCGAGGGTTCAGGTGGCGGGCGCATCGGCGGGCGGTGCCACCGGGCTGGGCTGTTCGACGGCCTGGCCGCGATCGTCGCGGAGCCGGCGGGGTTCCAGCAGCGCGGCCGTCTCGATCTGGTCAAGCGCGCGCTGCACCGCGTCGTAACGGCGCGCCGAAGCGATCCAGCCTTGCGCGTCGGCTGCGCCCGGCAGGCGTTCGACTTCGGCGATCGCTTTCTCGATCTGGCCGGACTTGAGCAGGATCTGCGCGCGCTCGGCTCGTTCCAGCGGGGTCGCCGACGAGGTCGCGGCGCGGCGGATCACGAACAGGCTGGCGAGCTCGCGCCGCAGGCTCGCCCAATTGCTCTCCTGCACGGGAGCACCCGCTAGCGCCGGCGTTGCTTCCTCCAGCTGGCTGCTGAGCCACTGGAGCGTCAGCGGCTGGCGCCCGGCGGCGATGATCGTGCGCACCGCATTGGGCTGGGCGTCGCCGAACCGCAGCTTGAGCTGGTCTTCCAGGAATCCGAGCGGCGCGCCGCGCTCGATCGATCGGCGGGTGGCCGAGGCGATCAGCAGCCCTTCGGCGCGCGCGGCGTTGCCCGAGGCGGAGTTCGCCTCGTTGGTGATCCGCGAGAGGCGGTCTTCTATCAGCGCGAGCCTGGCTTCGACATTGGCGACCGCCGCGACGGTGGAGGGCGCGGCCAGCGGCATCGGCGCGGGTGCCGGCGGTGCCGATGCCCCGCGGGTGGGCACGGGAGCGCGCGAGAACATCGGGTCCAGCGTTCCGCGTCCGACGAGCCACCCGGCAAACGCCATTCCCAGCACGAAGGCCAGCAGCGTCAGCGCGATGAGCAAGCGGCCGCCGCCCGACCGGGGCGCGGCATAAGGCTGCCGGGTAAGCGGTTCGTCCTGCAGAGCGCCCGGTTGATCCGTAGTCATTGCGGGGGCGTCTTGGCACATCTGGCGGGCGATGGCCAGCAATGCCGGGTCGTTGGGCGGGTAGGCCACTCGCAGCGCGCCCCAGCCTTCCCCGGCGCATGCCGCTACGCGCGGTCCCAGGGCGGCGAGCAGCAGCGGCGCGCGCGCGATCCCCGCCTGGTCGCAAAGGGCGGCGAAATGACTGGCCGCTTCGCCCGAATGGAGCAGGATCAGCGCCGGTTCGCGCAGCAGCGCCGCAAGCTCCGGCGGCATCGGCAGCGGCTCGCTGGCGTAGACCACGCGCTCGCTGACGGTAACGCCCAGCGGCGGCTGCAGCGGCACACGCTCGCGTCCCGCCAGACGCAGCAGGCGCGGATGCTCGGGCCGGGTCCGGTCGAGCACCCGCTGAAGGCCGCCTTTGCCCACGGCCGCGACCGTGAGCCCCGCCGCCCGTGCCGCGTCGGCCGTCGTCTGGCCGACGGCGTAGGCAGGCTTGCCATGATAGGATTCCAGCGCCGGGCCGGCCTGGCGCACGGCGTTGGCGCTCCCGAGCAGCAGCGCGTCGAATTCGTGGCGGGCGGGGGCCTCCCAATCGACCGGCCGCACCTCGAACAGCGGGAAGCCGCGCGCATCCATTCCCAGCCCGCGCGCCGCCTCGACCGTGGCGTCGCATCCCGGCTGCGGGCGGATGACGATGACCGGGATCACGGCGACGGTGAGTGGGGGCCGGTAAAGTGCACTGAAATCGCCTCGGCCGCGTTCGTCAGCAGGTCATGCGCCAGACGCGCCACCGTCTCCTTATCGTCCGGCGCAAAGGCGGCCTCGCGTTCGATGCGCTCCGCGCCGTCCGGGCTGAACAGCGCCGCCCGCAAGTGCAGCCGCTCACCGTCGTGGCGGGTGAGCGCCGCGACCGCGCTGTGGCAATTGCCGCCCAGCGCCGCCAGTAGTGCACGCTCGGCCAGCACCGCATCGCGGCTCGGCGCATGGTCGATCGTCGAGAGCAGCGCGCGCATGCCTTCGTCGTCGGCGCGGCATTCGATGGCGATGGCGCCCTGACCGGGGGCGGGCAGCCATTCGTCCTCGGCCAGCGGGTGGCCGGTGCCCGTCTCGCCAAGCCGGTTCAGCCCGGCAAGGGCCAGGAAGGTGGCGTCCGCCTCGCCGGCCGCGACTTTGGCGAGCCGGGTCGCGACGTTGCCCCGGATCGGCACGACCCGGCAATCGGGGCGCATATGCAACAGTTGCGCGGCGCGGCGAGGGGCGCTCGTCCCTACGCAAGCGCCTTGCGGCAGGGCAGCGATGCTGGATGCGCCGACCAGCACGTCGCGCACGTCCTCGCGCGGCAGGATCGCGGCGAAGGCGATTCCTTCGGGGCGGATGGTTTCGACGTCCTTGGCCGAATGCACCGCGAAGTCGATGTCGCCGGCCAGCAGCGCGGCGTCGAGTTCCTTGGTCCAGAGCGCCTTGCCGCCGATTTCGGCAAGCGGGCGGTCCTGGATCTTGTCGCCGCTCGCGGTCACCGCCACCAGCTCCACATCTGCGGTATCCAGCCCGTGCGCCGCTATCAGACGCGCGCGCGTCTCCTGGGCCTGGGCGAGGGCGAGCGGAGAGCGGCGCGTGCCGAGCCGGAGCGGGCGATCCAGAGATGGGGTGGTCATGGGCCGCTTGTGCTACTCGCCAATGTGGTACAGGGAAAGCCGGGATGAGGGTAGTTCTCGGCATTGAATCGTCGTGCGACGAGACGGCGGCGGCGCTGGTCGCTCAGAACCGCGCGATCCTCGCCCAGCGCATTGCCTCGCAGGACGACGCGCACCGCCCTTACGGCGGCGTCGTTCCCGAAATCGCGGCGCGGGCGCATGCCGAGCGGCTCACCCCGCTGATCGCGGCGACACTTGCGGATGCGGGCATGACGCTGCGCGATGTCGATGCGATCGCGGCGACCGCCGGACCCGGATTGATCGGCGGCGTGATGGTGGGGCTCGTCACCGCCAAGGCGCTGGCGATGGCGAGCGACAAGCCGCTGATCGCGATCAACCACCTTGAAGGCCATGCGCTGTCGCCGCGTCTAGCGGATGAGGGACTGGCGTTTCCCTATCTGCTGCTGCTGGTGTCCGGGGGGCATTGCCAGATTCTGCTGGTGGAAGGCGTGGGCGAATATCGCCGCCTCGCCACGACCATCGACGATGCCTTGGGCGAAGCGTTCGACAAGACCGCCAAGATCCTGGGCCTCGGCTATCCCGGCGGCCCCGCCGTCGAGCGGCTGGCGGAGCAGGGCGATCCGCGCGCGGTGCCGTTGCCGCGGCCGCTGCTGGGCAGCGCCGAGCCGCATTTTTCCTTCGCCGGCCTCAAGAGCGCGGTGCTGAGGGCCAAGCAGGCCGGCATTCACGCCGATGCCGATATCGCCGCCGCGTTTCAACAGGCCGCTATCGATTGCCTGATCGACCGCACCCGGCGGGCGCTGGCGCAGGCGGGGCAGGCGACCGCGCTGGTCGTCGCCGGCGGGGTCGCCGCCAACCGGGCTATCCGCACCGCGCTGGAGGAACTTGCTTCCGCGAGTGGCAAGCGCTTCACTGCGCCGCCGCTGGCGCTGTGCACCGACAATGCCGCGATGATCGCCTGGGCAGGGGTCGAGCGGCTGGCGTTCGGCCAGTCCGATCCGCTCGATTTCGCCGCGCGCCCGCGCTGGCCGCTCGACGCGGCCGCCGCGCCGGTGCGCGGGGCGGGCGTTAAGGCATGACGGTGGGACAAGCTCAAGGCGGGCGGATCGGCATCGTCGGTGCCGGGGCCTGGGGCACCGCGCTTGCGCAGGCGCTCGCCAGCGACGGCAGCGAGGTGCTGATCTGGGCGCGCGAGGCGGAGCTGGTCGAGGAGATCAACGTCCGCCACACCAACGGCCTGTTCCTGCCCGGGGCGGCGCTTTCTCACAATATCCGCGCGACCGGCGACTTGCAGGAGCTTGCAGGATCGGCAGCGCTGCTGGTGGTCGTGCCAGCGCAGTTCCTCGCCTCGGTCATCGCCGGGTTGCCCACGGGCCTGCGCGATCTGGTGCTCTGCGCGAAGGGTATCGAGCAGGGCAGCGGCCGTCTCATGGCCGAAGTGGCTCGTGACGCGGCGCCCCATGCGGAGCTGGCGGTGCTTTCGGGGCCGACCTTCGCGCACGAAGTCGCCGCCGGGCTGCCCACCGCCGTGACGCTCGCCTGCGCGGGCGGCGAGGCGCAATGGCGGCGGCTTTCGCCGCTGATCGCGCGCTCGTGCCTCAGGCCCTACTATTCGGACGACGTGACCGGCGCCGAAATCGGCGGCGCAGTAAAGAACGTGCTCGCCATTGCCTGCGGCGTGGTCGAAGGGCTGGGACTGGGCCAAAACGCGCGCGCGGCGCTGATCGCGCGCGGTTATGCCGAGATGCTGCGCTTCGGCCTGGCCAAGGGTGCCCGTGCCGACACGCTGGCGGGGCTGTGCGGGCTGGGCGACCTCGTGCTCACCTGCTCCTCCACTTCGAGCCGCAATTTCTCGCTGGGCAAGGCACTTGGCGAAGGCAAGAGCGCGGCCGAGGCGCTGGCCGGCAAGTCGAGCGTCGCCGAGGGTGCGGCCACAGCGCCGGTCCTGACCGAGCTTGCCCGCAGGGACGGCATCGAGATGCCCATCGTCGAGGCGGTATGCCGCCTTCTTGAAGGCAGCGCACCCGCCAAGGCGGTGGTGTCCGATCTGCTC
>VFQT010002351.1_pt1 | contig 19693 bp, 9 predicted proteins | sample 3512381 | NCBI WGS metagenome assembly VFQT01 (sample SAMN10412376, study PRJNA504923) | tailings metagenome | isolation source: Relicate 2 Philex TSF3 active mining site | place: Philippines: Tuba, Benguet | collected 2017-08-29
TGAGCCCGACGCCCTTCCCCTTCGCCTATGATGGCGTCATCTTTACGAGCGCCGCCGCGGGACGCGTACGGTTCGCGACCGAACCACCTTCTTCCGGGACCGCGGGTGTCGCCTTTTCGACTGCACCCGTCGTCGAACTCCGAGACGCTTCGAATGTCCTCATCACGACATCCTCGTCCGTCGCACTCAGCGCGGCCTCCAACGCGACCTGTTCGACCCCTGCACCAGGAACGCTCATCGCAGCGACGAACCCGGTCACGACCTCCACTGGTGCGGCGTCGTTTCCCGGCCTTGTCTACACCGGAGAGGGTCGGATCTATCTCAAGGCCACCTCGGACGGTCTTACGCTCGGTTGTTCCTCGCCCATCGATATCACGGCAGTGCCCCCAGCCCTGACTGTGACCTCTCCGCCGGGCTTTCCACTTCAGCAAGGCGGTGCCACCCTACCCTTCGCCTTCTCACTGACTTCGAACAACACGACTGCGACCGCCGAAATTAAGTTCGACATATCAACCAACGGCGGCACGACCTGGTCCCCGCTCACTCAGGTTCCGACAGGGGCCGCGCCTCTTTCGAGCGCCCCCTACTCTCTCGATGTCACGCTACCAAGTAGCGACATCGCGGCTGCGATGATCCGACTGAGCTTTACCGATCGCGCTGGTAAGACAGCAACCTACACGAGCCCGCCCTTCCCGATCGACCAGTCCGCACCGACGCTCGGAGCTGGGCAGATGGAGGTCAACGGCGGCGCGACCGAAACCCTTTCTAGCTATGTCGGTGTGTCTCTCCGAGCGACCGACAGCATCTCCAACATCACGCATTTCTGTCTCAAGCTGGGCGCCACGGCTCCCCTGCCGTCTGACGCCTGCTGGACCGCAGTCGACGCTTCCCCTCCGGGTCTCGTCCCCTCGACCTCGCTCGTCCTCGTCAACTATCCATTTACACTCGGGTTTACAGCCCAGTCCTACACCATCTACGCCTGGGTTCGCGACGCTGCCATGCGCACATCATCACTCATCGGAGGGACTGGTGTCAGTGGTACCGACAAGACCTCGGTGACGCGGCTCGTCGGCGCACCACCCACACTGGAGACACTCCTTGCGGCCAATAGCAACGCTGCCACCGAGCCCATTTCGACGTCGGACCTTAGTGCGCCAGCAGGAAGCGATGTCTACATCAAGTGGCGTCTCGTCAGCGGGACGAGCCCTCTTGGTTCAGGCCCGGTGAAGATCGAGTACACGACCGATGACGTCAATTACGTGGAAATTGCATCTGGTCTCGCAAATTCCGCCGGTTCGAATTGCACCCTGAGTGGCACCTCCACGGGATGCTACCGTTGGACTGCGGGGGCCCCCACCTCCAACTACTTCCGCATCAGGGTGACCGCCATCGACTTGAGCGACCTCGCCGTATTCCTTACGAGCGGCGCCTTCAACTCGAATACGACCGTGCTCGCAGGCAATACCGATCCGGGCACGGGAGGTGTGGCTACCCAATCGATGTTCGTAAACTTTCTGTTTTCGGACACGGGACATGACACGGGCTCCCTCGTGGTCAATTCGCGAGGCGTTGTCTACTTCCGAGACAAGGGGCGCGGCGTCCTCGTGGTGGACCCGGAGGTTGGCAACCAGCAACTCCTCATCCCGACGACCGGCACCTCGAGCGGTGACGGGGGGCCCGCAACGTCGGCCACGCTCACATGGCCGCTCAAGCTGACCCTCGATAACCAGGACAATCTTTACATCTACGACTACGACAGGATCCGTCGCGTCGACGCCATCACCGGACAGATCACCCTCCTCATCGGAGGTGGTGCAACAACGACGGACGGCACCCTCGGGACGGCCTTCAAGATCACGCCACCAGTGACCACGCAGAACGTGAGCCCCCTGACCTCGTTCACGGCCCTTCCGAATGGAGACGTCTACTTCAACTCGGCACCGGTCAACAGCAGCTGGAGCACGCTCAAGCGCTACACTGCATCCACAGGGCTCGTGAGCACCATTACGTTTTCAGGCACTGGCACGAACGCCTCCCCGACCACCGTCATCGGTGCAGGCGGCAGTGTCAGCAGCAACTTCGTACCGGAATTCAACAATGCCACGTCTGTCGTGAATCGCTTTTTCGGCGCCGTGACCTACTATGCGGCGGCCTTTTTCGGCCCAAACGGAGTCTCCACGGGGAGTGGCCCTGCGACCACGACGCGGGACGACCTCCTCGCAGTGAAAGCCGGGCTCGATGGGAAACTCTATGCATCTGTCCGCTGGACGACGAGCTGGTACCACATCATGCGATATGACCAGACAACGAATGCCTGGGTACGCATCGTGGGCAACGGCACTTCGGGCCGCTGTGCCGATGGCACCGCCCCCCTCTCCTGCTCGATCAGCCAGCAGGACTTCTTCGTGACTGCCAGCGGCCAGCTCTACTTCATGGATACCGGGCTTGTGCGCACCATCGACCCGGCCACCGGGCTCGTTACGACTCTTTACGGGGCTCCGTACACAGCTGGCGACGGCAATGTCGCCCCACTCGCACGCTTTGGCCGAATCGACCGGTTGCGCACCTGGAACGACGGCAGCCAGGATCGCGTCACGGTTCTGGACTGGAATCAGGTCCGGCTGCGCGAATTTCCCATCGGGGGCAATGTCTCGACGCTCGCTGGTAACGGTGTTTCAGGCGGCGTCAACCTCACGAGTGCAGCCACGAGCCAGACCATTCCACTTGCTGCCCCACAATCGAATTTCGGCGTGGATCCAAATGGCCGAATTTACATGCTGACTCTCGCCAATCTCGGCACTGGTACCCGTCTCGCAATCGTGCGGCTATCCCGTTCGACGGGCCGATGGGAAGTCGTCGCGGGGAGCCTGAGTGGTGCAGACCCCACAGTCTCGACCTCGCTAGGCCTCACAGGCTCGGCCCTCGGCTTCGGTTATGCCTACGGGGCGGCTCCCAACATCTACCAGCTCTTCTTCCTCGGAGGCTCCAGCACCGACTTCGTCATTGGTGTCAATAAGTTCATAAGCATGGCCGAGCTCGACCGCGTGCTGCGATTCTCCTACTCGGATGGTACCCTGTTGCAGCGGGTCGGAAGCGAAACGGGCGGGGTCCAGGCGCCTGCCTTCTGCGCTGATGGCACGACCCTCGACGGAAGCTGCGCCGTACGCTCGTTCTACGCCCACTACGGTCTGCCCCCCGATACGGTCTTCGATTCACCGCGTGACCGCTATCTCATCGCCGACGGCAACACAGGTGTCGCGCGCAAGATACGAATTCTTTCAAAAGGCGCCGGCGCCGTCATGGGAACGCTCGTCAACAATCTCCCCCGCGCCATCAGTTCGTTCGTCCTCGTCGACATCGCGAGCCGTCAGACTCTGTTCTATTGTGGCCTCAACGGCACGACCTACCAACTCTACCGCTACGATGTCTCGGATGGCACAGAGGTCGCGCTGAGCCTCGGCCTCGGTGGCGCTACCTGTCGCGGCGCGACAATGTTGCATGTGCCCACTCGCAACTCTCTTGTCTTCCCCTTCGAACAGAACGGATTGAGCGGAGTGATGGAATATCATCTCTGAGGCTATCGCCTCGAGGGCTGTTGGCACCTATCGCAGGGCAATCGCATTATCGAGAAGTCGCAGCATCGAAGCGCGAGGGCGCCGAGTGCGTGTCGGGGATGATTGCGAAGCCTAAAGCCGGCCATGCCGGCAGCGAGCAAGCGCCCCGACCGCCGAGGCGACCGGGGATGTGTGGACTTTGCGACCGCCCTGGCACCTATCGACACAGGAGTTGCGCATCAGGCGCAGGGCAGTTATAGCTCGCCGCCCCGGAGGTGCCAACCATGGTCCTGGCTGCGTTCTTGATCTCCTCGGCTGCTGTTCTCGTCGCTCTCGCCCTGTTCCAGGGCGCCCAGAATGCCGCCAAGGCTAAGGCCCGTGAGGCGCTAGAAGCCGAGCTCTCGACCTTCCTCACCGATGTCGAGGCCTCTGACGAAGAGCACGCCAAAGGCCGTTTCGAAGGTTTCGAGGTGAGCTTCGACATCGGCCACTACCAGATCGACTACTCCGTGCAGCTCCCTGCGTCAGTCCTTCCCTTCAGCGAGCTCGTCGAGCGCTTCGCCCCGAGCTCACTCAAGACACAGCTCAAGGAACTCGAGTTGTCGGTCGACGGGAAGAACCGGCTCATCGGGAGCGTCGCCCGCGAGCCAGGTCTCAGCGAAAACCTTGTCACCATCGGGAATCGCCTGCCTCTGGCGCTCGAAGTCGCAGCACTGCGCACTCATGTGCCTGGCGTGCTCCTCTCACGCATCGAGAATGCCCGCTCGGCCTATGATATCGACCAGATCCTCGTGGCCATGACGACCCACTTCGCCGACGCCCCCGAGACCGAGGAAGCGATCGAGGTTGCGGCAGCTCGTGAACATGCGCACCCCGACCGCATCCGCGAGAGAGCAAACCGCTGGCTCAATCGCGCCCACGCCTAGACTCTTAGGGACGGAGCTTCGACGCCCCTCTTCCCTGCGGTGTTCGAACACGGCCGACCTCCTCGCCCTAGCCGGCGACAGGCAGCGCGGAACACTAGTCGTTCCGAGGACTTCGGTCTGATTTGGCGAGTCTTGGGGAAAGTGCTAGCTCTTGCTGCGTCTCCGAAAAGCGCATTGGAACACCTTCTGCTTTCAATAGCGCGACCCTAGCCACTCCCCGAGAGAATCCATGCGTATCGCATCGCTCGCCTTTGCCTCGAGCCTGCTCCTGGGCTGCAGCCAATCAACAGCGCCCCGGACCGAGCTCACCCCACCCACTCCTCCCGTCGTCGTCGAAGACTCCTCGAAGCCCGCTCCGGTCGAAGTCGAGAGCTCACCCGCCCCCTCCCAAGGCGCCGCGGCTGATGGTGCCTCGAAGTTTCTGAACTGGGGCGCCGTGCACTCGCTCGTCAACACCCCGATCCGAGTCGCCCGCGCCATCTCGCCGAGCGAAGCCGTGGCACTCACGACCGATAACCTGGTCGGCGTCTCGACCGATGGAGGCTCGACCTGGTCCTTCGTCCGCCTGACGAATGGCCTCGCGAACGCGGTGGCTGGCGCCCAGGGCGGCCCCTTCGTGGCGGTCGGCAAGAACGGCTTTGCCGCCATGTCGAAAGACGGCAAAACCTGGACCGATCTCCCACGCTACACCAACGAAGAACTCGTCGCTGTCGCAGCCGACAACGCGAGGGGCATCGTGTCGATCACCCGCTCCGGCCTCTACGTTTCGTACGGTGCCGACGGCAAGGGCCTCAACGCCAACGTGTTCCCCGACAAGGCCAAGCCGACAACCATCGATAACGTCGGCGGCCGCTTCGTCGCGCTCGCAGGCAAGATGCAGTACGTGTCGACCGACGGCAATGCCTGGACGGCCGAGCCGTCCGTCGCCGTCGCCGCGCAGAAGGTCTTTGCGACCTCACGGGGCAACTGCACCCTCGGACGCATCGACAAGACCACGGGCGTGGTCTGCGAAGTCAAGGGCCAGGCCTACGGCACCGTCGCTGGCACCGCCGTCGTCCCGACCAAGACCGCCTGGCTCACGACGACCAATGGTGGGGAGACCTGGGCGGTCGGTAACGCCCCGATGGCCGCCGCAAACGGCATCATCCAATCGGGCTCGAACCTCATCGCCTACGGCGCGAGCGGCGCGATCTTCCGGTCCGCCGACCAGGGCAAGACCTGGTCGAGCGCTATGACCGAGCTGACCAAGGCCTACAAGACCCACTGGACCGACGGCTCGACCGTCATCCTCGCTGGTGACGGCGGCGCCATCGCGCGTTCGACCGACAATGGCGGCTCCTTCACGACGGTCGTCGGGCCGCAGACTGGCGCCATCAAGCAGCTCGCGAAGCTCGATGACGGTCGCCTCGTCGCCTCCCTTGGCGCGAAGGGCATGGAGAGCACCGATGGCGGCGCGACGTGGGTGGACATGGCCGATCCCGCCCCTCTGAAGACCCTCCCCGTGCCTGCAAAGGCAGGCAAGTGCGACGGTCGACAGCCCGAACCAGGCGAGATCTGCGCCTACCTACGCCAGGTCAAGTCGCCCGCCGGCCTTCCGAACGCCAAGGGCTTGGCCTTTTCGGGTGAGAACGGACTCGCCTGGGGCGACGCGGGTCTCCTCCTGATGACTGGCGACGGCGGCAAGAACTGGAAGGTCGCGAGCGGCCTCGGCAAGTCGCTCCAGACCTTTGCTATCGGAAAGGATCGCGTCCTTGGCACCTCTGGCCGCTCGGTCATCACGTCGACCGATGCTGGCGCGACCTTCACCGTCGCCGACCTCCCGAAGGAAGCTGGCACCCCGTACTCGGCCCATGTCACCTCGGATGGCACGATGTGGGTCGTCGGCTCGAACGGCACCGTGCTGCGCGGCGCGAGCGGAACCTGGACCATGTGCGACCTCGGCGGCGTCGCCAGCGGAGGCAAGAAGGTCACCACCGGCATAAGCGCCCTCTTCGAGGCGGGCTCGGCGGGGGAAGCCGGAGGCGTCGTCTATGCGGCGGGCACGCGCGGCGAGCTTTGGCGCTCGGCCGACCGCGGCGACCGCTGGGAGTTCGTCGCCACGGGAACCCCGACCCCTGTCCAGGCGGTGACGGCCGAAGGCGACACTGTCGTCGCAGTCACCTACGTCGATCGCAACGGCGGCAACCTCCTCCTGAAGTCGGATGACGGTGGACGCCACTTCTACATCCTCCGCGAGGTGAGCGACTCGGGCACGGTCGCGAAGTTCACCCTTTCGGGCGGCAAGCTCACCTACAACGACCGCGTCTCGAGCGATTTCGGCGCCACCTGGACCCGTCCAGCGGATGTCGCTTACTGGGGCGGTGCAGTTGACGTGGACGGCTCGGGCCTCCTCCTCTACGTCAATCCTTCCCGCTATGTCCGCGACACCGTGTATCTCGCGACCGCAGCGAAGGACGACTGGGTGATCGTCGATACGACCCCGACCCGCATGGCTCGCTTCCTCTGCTCGAAGGAGAGCGGCTGCTGGATGCTCGCAGGTGGACAGGTCTACCGCCCGCTCTGATCCCGCAATCTGAAATCTCCATCTGCAAAAGGGCGGGCTCTCATCCCGCCCTTTTCTTTTGCCTCCATCGACCATGCTCTACCGCGCAACCCGCGCCCTTGTCACAACAGGGATGACGCGTCGAGCGCACGCTTGGCGGCGTCGGAGATTGATGGCCGGGGATCCGCCGCGCGCTCGACGAGCGCCTCGTAGGCGTGGGGAGACAGCCCCCAAGGCGACGCCGCGAGCGCCTCACAGACGGCGACCACGACGACCGGGTCCTGGTCGCCGAGGAGTCTCAGGACTCCATCCTCGTCGCGGAGAGCCACGTTGATAGGTGCAGCCGCCAACCTGACTTCTGCATCGCGCGATGTGGAAAGCGCCTCGAGCGCCTTTCGCTGCTCCCCCGTAAGCGTATTCAGTGGCGTCGCCGCGAGGATCCCCAGGGCAGCGACGAGTCCTTCGTCATGTCGAGCAAGCTCGACCTCAGCCCAGGCGGCATCGACGAGCCCCTCGGGGACCTCATCTGCACCGATGAGCCTCTGCCAGACCGGCAGCCACGCGCTCCGCGTCTGGGGCTTCTCGAGCGCATGCAGCATCGCCGCGCGATGAGGCGCGAGATGGAATCGCGTGAGCGCCTCGATCCGGCCTGCCTCCTCCCCATCGCGGGTGGAGAGCCCCACTGGCATGAACGACAATCTGCGTTCGCTTACGAGCGCCTGACCAAGCGCCACGAGCTCCTCCTGCTTGTCGGCGAGAAATATCTGCTGAAGTCTCAGCGCAATGGCTTCACCGAGCGGCGCCCCCCTAGCAAGCTCGGCCGACGTCGGCATCGTCCCCCAGGGCGGCAGATGGAAGGCAGGTCTCGAAGTCGCGATGGTCCCCCGTTCGCGCGAGAGCATAGCCCCATACCCCGCATCGACAGCCCCGTCGTCACGCGCCTCCCCGCGCACGAGCGCAGCCCAGAGAGAGGCCTCGAACTCCCTCCCCTGAAAGAGGTTTTTCACGAGGACCATCCGCGCGGCGTCCGTCCCGATCTCGCCAAGGCTCCACGCCACGACCTGGGCCTCCCGCAGCGTCTGAGCCTGAGACAGCTTCTTCTCGAGCTCAAAGACTCCGTCCACCGCCTTGAGACGACCAAGGGCCCAGAGCCCCACCTCGCGAACCTCTAGCGACTTGTCCAGTGCGAGAGCGAGAGCGAGCGCCTCACCTCCCACATGCCTTCCACGCCCGAGCGCGAGAGCGGCGAGCAGGCGCTCCCTTGGACTCCCCTGGGCCGCCCGCTCGGCGAGCACTCTCAGCGCCTCAGCCGAGTCACTCAAACCAAGGGCCCAGAGCCCCAACTCACGCCCTGTCGCCGAGGCCCCGCTGATGAGCCTCGAGAGGACCGCCACCGCCCCCGACGTCCCAATCCTCCCGAGTGCCATGACGGCCGAGAGGTGACCGACCGCCTCTGGGTCGAGCGCGAGGCGCGACAACGCGGGCACCGCCCCTGCGGGTCGGGTCGCTTCCACGACCTCGAGTGCCTCGCTGCGCATCGCCAGGTCTGCGTCTTCGAGCGCGATCACGAGCGGCTTCAGCGCGCTCTCCCCGAGCTCGAGGAGGCGCTTCTCGACGCCCTCTCCCCGACTTGCGCGCAGCATTCGGACCATCCGCGCATAGACCTCGATGATGAGTCGCGAGCGCGCCGCCCGCCCTGCCCCCTCTCGCCCCCCACCGAGGATCCGCGCCACCTCCTCGAGCGCCTCGACCCGCCCCGAGGAGAGTGCGAGCTCGATGAGCCTCTTTCCAACCCGCGTCATCTCGGTCGGCTCGCTCGTGTCCTTCACGATCCCCTCGAGGACCTGCATCTCGCGCTCCCTCTCACCGAGCTCGCGATAGACGCTCGCGAGGCGAAAGCGCACGGCCGTGTTCCGCGGCTCGAGAAAGAGCGCCCGCCGCCAGCTCTCGGCGGCATCCGCACGCAGATTCATCCGGAGATAGAGCTCTCCCACCCGGAGGTAGGCAGAGGCCTCCTGCGGCGCGAGCTCGAGGATTTGTCGCGCGAGGCGTGACGCTTGCCCCGTGTCTCGCGCTCCGAGCGCGAGATCGGCCGCCCGGTAGAGGTATTCCGTCGCGGCCTTCGGCGCGAGCCGCGCGAGCCGCTCAAGGACCCCGATCGCCTCTGTCACTGCGCCTCGTCGCGTATAAGCCTGCTCGAGCCCGAGCAAGGTCTCGAAGTCGTCGGGGAGCTTCTCGTCGAGCCGTTCGAGGACCTCTAGCGTCTCCTCGGTCCGCCCCATCTTCTGAAGAGCCACCGCGAGTAGCCGCCCCGCCGCGATATCGGGTGGCTCCCCTTTGAAGCGCGCTTCGAGGGAAGCGAGCTCAGATTTCGTCCGCTTGAGCTTCTCCCAGAGTTCGATGAGGTGCTCCCGCGCCTCGCGCGTCGCCGCACCCGACCGACCCGCGGGCAAGTCGAGGATCCGCTGCCAGAGGGCAAGCGCATCCGCCACCCGACCGACCTTTTCGTGAAGCAGCGCAAGCGCGCGCAACGTCTTTGGTTCCTCTGGAGCCTGGGCGAGGGCGGCCTCGAAATTCTCGCGCGCCTGCTCGACCAGGTCGTGATCGAAGAGCACCTCGCCAAAGGCAAAGCTGCCCTCGCCATGTGCCCCCATCTTCTTCAGGCGCCCCCAGGTCTCGAGCGCTCGCGGCTTGTCCTCGATGCTCCAGTAGTACTCGCCGAGGCTGATGACGTGCATCCGCTCGTCGGGCTCGAGCTTCATCAGGTTCTTGTATTCCCACTCGATCTCGGCCCGTGTCGTTTTGTCCCCGAAACGGAGCCACAACTCGACGAGGGCCGCATGGACCCCGGGGTCGTAGGGATGGCCCTTCGACGTCCGACGCATGAGCTCGTGGGCCTCCTTCGTCCGCGACCGCTGGAAGTAGAGCTCGGCGAGCTTCAGCGCATAGCGAGGCTCGTTCGGGAAGGTCTTGAGCAGCGCTCCCCAGGCCTCGAAGACCTCATCCGTCCGCCCCATCCGCTCGAGCAGCGTCAGGACCGTCATCCGCACAGCCTCGTCCGTCGGCCGCCTCTTCTCGGCTTCACGATAGCGAAGAAGCGCGCTCTCATCCTCGGCGAGCTCCTCGTGGATGCGAGCGAGGGTCACGAGCGCATCGAAGTCCCGCTCCCCAAGCCCGGACAGCTCGGGGATGAGCGTCCTCAAGGTGTCGCTCCGCCGCTTCACAGAGACGAGCCCCTCGAGGAAGACACGCCGCTCGTAATGGCCGACGGGCAACTTCGAAAGCCCCTTCCGCCATGTCGCCTCCGCGGCCTCATAATGCTCGAGCTCGAGTTCGATAGCCGCGATCTCCTTCCAGACGACGAGCAGCTCGCCGAGCTCGCCCGTCCGCCCCTCGATGTCCTTCCAAACCTCGAGCGCGAGCGTCGACTCTCCGAGGCGGCTCAGAGTGCTGGCCTCCTGCATTCGAAGAAACCGATTATTCGGCTCCGTCTGTACGATTTTTTCGAAGTAATGCCGCGCCCGGAGCAGGTCCTTCGCCTCGACCGCCGTCTCGGCCGCATCCCGCAGCGCCGACTGCTTCGCCTCGCGCTCACGGAGCCGCTCGATGGCCCGATCATAGGCCGCGAACGCCTCGGGAAATGCCCGCTTACGCCGGTGGATCGCCGCGATGAAGAGGTGGGGGTCGGCCGCACGCGGCTCGATCTCCACCGCCCTCTCGAAACACTTGATCGCCTCGGCCGTGTCCTCGGCGGTGCGATACAGGTTGCCGAGTACGAGCCATGCCGCATAGCTCTTCGGCCTGAGACCCACCTCGTCGCGATAGACCGCGATGAGACCCGAGAGCCCACCCACCGCATGCGCGGTCTCGAGCAGGCGCCGGAAGGCATAATCCTGCGCAGGCTCGCCCTCGAGCATTTGCATGTAGGTCTCGAGCAGCCGCCTGTCGCGCTCGCCATCTCGCTGCGGAGTGTCGGCGAACACCGGAACGTTCGGCGACAAGACTGCGATGAAGGCCGCACACACGAACCGTGTGAGCCACCCCCATCTCGACTTTGCCCTCAAGCCCGCGCCCCTCGTCGCTCGAGACGATTCATCGCGGCGTCGATGATGAGGGCTTCGACCTTGAGCCCTTCGAACGCATTGATCTCGTGGATCCCCGTCGGGCTCGTGACGTTGACCTCGGTGAGCATGCCGCCGATGACGTCGATACCGACGAAGACCTGTCCCGCCGCCTCGAGATGGGGCCCGATGGTGGCGCAGATCTCCACCTCGCGCGCCGTGATCGGGGTCTTTTCGACCCGCGCTCCGACGTGGATGTTGCCGCGGTGGTCGACCCCCTGGGGCACCCGCAGGACCGCGCCGACGGGCTTGCCTTCGACGAGAATGATGCGCTTGTCACCCGCCTTCGCCTCGGGCAGGTATCGCTGCGAGAGGACCTTCCTCTGACCGTGCTGGGTGCTCGCCTCGAGGATGACGCCGATGTTCGGGTCGTCCCTCCTGACGATGAAGACCCCCTCGCCGCCATTGCCATCAAGGGGCTTGACGACGACCGCTCCGAGCTCTTCGGCGAAGCTCCTGATGCGCTTCATGTCCTGCGTGATGAGAGAGGTCGGCACGAGCTCGGGGAAGCGCATCGCCCACGCCTTCTCGTTCATCGACCGAAGCCCCTCGGGGCGGTTCAGGACGAGCGTCCCGCGCTGCTCCGCAAGCTCGAGAAGGTAGGTGTTGAAGATGTAGCCCATGTGGAAGGGTGGATCCTTCCGCATCCAGACGACATCGACCTCGTCGAGCGACAGGTCCTTCGCCTCGGCGAGCTCCGCATGCCGCCCCTGCACCCTTTGCAGGCTCGCCCCGCGCGCGACGACCCTCACGTCGCCGCCCCGCATGTAGAGATCGGGGACGAGCGCGTAGAGGACATCGTGACCGCGGCTCTGAGCCTCGCACATCAGCGCGAAGGTCGAGTCCTTGTCGATGAGGACCGTCTCGATCGGGTCCATCAGGAAGAGCTGTCGGAGCGGCCTGTGAGTCATTCCCCTACCCCTCGTTCTCGGATTTGCGCCTTGCCGTCCTCGCCTTCCCCATCCTCGGGGAGGGCGTCTGTCGCCTTGCCAGGCTCGGCGCTGTATTTCGCCCGCAGCATCATGCGCGAACCGCTCTTTGCGCCGATGAGCTGACCACTCGCATCGACCCACAGCTCGAGCCCCTCTGCAGGGACCCCACTGACATTGAGGACATGGACATCGAGCGCCTTCTTCTTGTCGTCGAACACCTTGCGCGTCCCAGCGCAGCTGAGACTCGCCTCGCCTGCGGACTGCTTACCCGGGTCGTAGAAGGCGAGTCTCGCGCTCGTGCAGCTCTTCGGCAAGCCCCAGAGGTGCATGAGATGCCACAAATCGGCATCCCAGATCCGCCCAGACGGCAGCTCACCGATATCCGAGGGCTTGCCCGACGCATTCACGGGCGCAATCCGCATCTGATCCTTCCACTCGAAGAGACGCAGTCCTGCCCCCTTGAGCCCCGCCTCGACCCGCTGGTACTTCACGATCCGCCCCGAAGCGTCTCGCTGCAGGTGGCTCTTGCGGTGGACCTTCTTGCTCCCCTTCAGCTCGAGCTCGCCCGACGCAAAGACGTTGCCTGACGCCGCGTTGACGACCCGGACAGACTCCTCGCCCGCAGGCTTTCCATCGCGGGTCACGACCCAGGCGAAGAGCACCCCCGACTTGTCATCGGCAGGCGCGTCCTCCTTTGCCTTTTTCTCGGTCTTGTCCTCGCCCTTCTTTTCGCCTCGTCCCTCCTCGGCGAAAGCCGCCGTCGAGAGAGACAGGACGATTGCGCTCGTAAGCGCGGTCTCGAGATACTTGAACACTGGCTTCATCGCGTAACTCCGTCGTGCAATCGCGACAACCGTGGCACCTGAGCCCAATTGCGGCCCTAACCGCCCCGGCCGCGAGACAACGTCCAGCTCCGGGACTGGCATTCCGCCGCCATGGGCGCTAATCCTTCTGGGGCCGCCCCCGTTGCACGCAGAGTGCGCCGCGCGAGGGGCCGTCGAACAGTTGGAGACGCGATGGAGTTCGTCAAGTATCACGGCCTCGGAAACGACTTCATCGTCCTCGTTTCACCCGACGCGGGGCTCTTCGACCCCGAGGTCACGCCCGAACGCGCGAGGGCCCTGTGCGCGCGCGGCTTCGGCATCGGCGCCGACGGCGTCATGTGGGCTGCCCCTCCGACAACCTCCGCCGCACGCCTGCGGATGGGGCTCGTCAACAGCGACGGCTCCCTCCCCGAGATGTGCGGCAACGGCATCCGCTGCCTCGCGAAGTTCGCTGTCGATCGCCTCGGCTTCCGCGACAACCCGCTGCCCATCGAGACCCCAGCGGGCATCCTCGCGTGCGCCTGGAAGGCGGACGCCTCAGGCGAGGTCTCGAGCGTCGAGGTCGAGATGAGCCGTCCGACCTTCGTCGCGAGCGAAATCCCCCTCGACCCGAACCACGCCGAGCGGGTCGATGACGCGCACATCGCGCTCGACCTCGATGGGCGGCGCCTCGTCGGGGTCGCGGTCAACACGGGCAACCCCCACTTCGTCATCTTTGGGGACTCGGGCGACGCGAGCGACTCGGGCCGGGAGCGCGCGCTCGCCGACGGGCCCCGCCTCGAGCGTCACCCCGCCTTCCCCCTGAGGGCGAACATCGAGTTCGCGCGAGTCCTCGCACCCGACCACCTGCAAGTGACCGTCTGGGAGCGCGGCTGTGGCCTCACCTGGGCCTGTGGGACGGGCGCGACGGCCGCGACGGCCGCGGCCGTGAGGCTTGGGCTCTGCCACGCTGACCGACCGGTCAAAGTCGACCTTCCAGGTGGACGCCTCGCCATCACCATCGCGAGCGACTATCGCTCCGCGTCCATGGCTGGCGGCGCCACCTTCGTCTTCAGGGGCGATCTCGAACTCTGACCCGGCGGCCATCCCGCGGCCGCCTCGTAGCCGTGCGCGGGGATTTCCGAATCTGCCAATAAAAAAGCCCCCGAATCGGGGGCTTCTTCATCAGGAGCTGCTCAGCAGCGTCCGGTCACTTCTTCTTGGCGGTCGGGGCGACGATCTTCTTCGCCTTCGGCGGCTTGGTCTCGAAGATGCGCACGAGGCTGCCGGTCGCGCCAGGCACCGCACCGCTGAGAAGCATCACGTTCTGGTCGATGTAGAGACCGCCGACCTTGATGTTGCGCACGGTGACGTTCTCGTTGCCCATCTGGCCAGGCATGCGCTTGTTCTTGAACACGCGGCCAGGCCAGGTGTTCTGGCCGATCGAGCCGCCGTGACGGCGGTACTCGTGGGTACCGTGGGTCGCTTCCTTGGCGCCCTTGAAGCCGTGGCGCTTGATGACGCCCGCGAAGCCCTTGCCCTTGGAGACGCCCTTGACGTCCACGCGCGCGCCTTCGACGAAGAACGAACCGTCGAGGACCTCGCCCTGCTTGAACTGCGCGAGCTCGGCGGGGGTGAGACGGAACTCCATCATGTTCTGCTTCGGCTCGACCTTCGCCGCCTTGAAGACGCCGTGCTCGGGGCGGGTGAGGTTCTTGCCGCTGGTGTCACCCGCCGCGACCTTGATGGCGTTGTAGCCATCCTTGCCGGTCTGCGACTTCACCTGGACGATGTGGTTCGGGGTGAGCTCGATCACGGTCACAGGGATGAGGTTACCATCCTGGTCGAAGAGCTGCGTCATCCCAAGCTTTTTGCCGATCATGCCACGCATGGCGATTGTCCTTTGTTCTCTGGAGTCTTTGGGGCGACTTCATGCCCCTTGATGCGACCCGACGCCTCTGTTCGAGAGCGACGGACTTCATCAGACCGCGGTTTCGAGACCGGAACCCCACCTGGGGCACTCCGGGGAGGCGGATCGCTATCCGAGTGTCCCGCCCCTGTCAACCGAGATGTCGGCGACAGGCAGGGCGATCGCAAAGTCCACACATCCCCGGTCGCCTCGGCGGTCGGGGCGCTCGCTCGCTGCCGGCATGGCCGGCTTTAGGCTTCGCAATCATCCCCGACACGCGCTCGGCGCCCCCCCCGCTTCGATGCTGCGGCCTCTCGATGGTGCGATGGCCCTGGGCCGACGGGGCGGGAAGCGGGTCGAGTCCGTCCCTGGGCCTGGGCTCGGGCGGGGACACGAGGTTATCAGAGAAGTTTGACCGGCAGGTTGACCTGCATCGTCGGGTCTTTGAACTTCCCGAACGTCGTCGCCTTGATCACCCCGACGACGCAGCGATGCACGTCGGCGCTCGTCCCGCCGCCGTCGGTCACGCGAGCCGACTGCACGACGCCGGACGACGAGATCACGAACTGGGTCTGCACCGTCACGGGGCCGCTCGCGTTCGTGACCATGGCGCCGCAGCTCGCGAAGCGGCCCTTGATCGCGTTTCGCACGGCGGCCGCCGAGAGCTTGTCGGGCAGGGTGTCTCCGCCTGCATCAGCGCTCGTCCCGCCGCCGGTTTTATCCTTTGAGTTCAGCTTGTTGAGGAGGTCGTTCACCTTCTCCGAGTTGTTTCCGCTCGCTGGTGTGGCGACCTCGATCTTCACCTCGGGCTTCGGCTTCTCGACGGGCTTTTCCTCGACCTTCTCGGTCTTCGGCTTCTCGACCTTCTCGGTCTTCGGCTTTTCCACCTTCTCGGTCTTCGGCTTCTCGACCTTCGAGGCGTCGGCCACCTTCACCTCGGCACCGCCACCGATCTCCTCGGGTTTCGCTGGCTCGGCCTTCGCGACCTCTACGTCAGCCTTCGCCTCGACCACATCGGCCTTCGCCTCGACCACATCAGCCTTCGCCGCCTCTGGTGTCTTTTCTTCATTCTTCGGCTCGGCGGCGGCGACCTGCGCGCTGCCCGTGTTCCCGTCTGGCTTGTCGACTTTTGTAGGCGACACCTGCGCCGCGACGTCGGACTTCGCGGTCGAGTCCCCCTTCAAGAGGAAGACGAGGGCCACGCCGCCGATGACAAGGACTGCCGCCGCCCCGAGGATCCAGGGCCCAATCCCACGCCGACGCTCGATGATCGGAATGGCGAGGGGCGCGACCCCGGTCCGAGGGGGAATGATGAGGTTCTGCGGAGGCGCGGAGAATGGATCATCCTGGGCGACCTTCCGCTCGCTGTTCGCGATCGCCTTGATGTCGATGAGGCCCGAGGAGTCGGTGACGAACTGCTCGTCGCCAGTGCGGCCTCCACCCTGCTCTCCACCGAGGTCGTCGAGGGTGAAGAGAACAGACGACTGTCGGCGGCCATGCACGCCAGGGGCGGCCTCGGCACTTGCGCTCGAGAAGATGTCATCGTCTGCGTCATCGCCAAAGATGGCGGCGGTCGAAATACTCACCGTCGCTTCGCTCGGGGCGGAGAAGACCGGATCCTCCGCAGCTGGCACGACTGGTTTCGGAGCGGGGGCCACCGCAGACGCCGGCTTTGAAAGTGGCACGGCCGAAGGCGCTTGCTTCGCAAGGGGCACGACCGCCGCGGCGCGCGCGACTTCGACCGACTCGACGATCGTATCCTGGGAGAGATCGTCGTCGTCATCGAGAGCGTGGTGAGCGGCCTTGACCTGATCAGCGGGCGTGAAGGCCGTGTCCTCTTCGACGAAGTCCTCGACCGAATCGCCCCCAAGGGCCGCGACGAGCTCCCTCAGCGGAGGCGCGTCCCCGAGGTGGACCCAGTTGTCCATGCCAGGCTGCCACACATAGGTTTCCGCGCTGACTTCACCAGAGGCGAGCAGCTTCGAGAGGGTCGCCCTCGGAACTGGCCCCCGCTTCTCGCTGCCGACGGCATAGTGCCAAAAATCGGTTGCGCCTGCCTTGTCTGCTCGCTGCGATGTCATGGTCGCTCCCATTCTTACCGAGCCCGTTGAAGTATCTGTCCGTGTCCTCTCGGACGCCAGACTGCCCACTTACGGGCGAGCACTATAGTTCGTTCTGACCCGATCCTCAAACCCGACCTCGACGAGGCCTATGTCCGATGACCGGCTCGATTCTTCAAGTGGCCACTGCACGGTCTCCGCGACGAGCCATCATCCGCCGCCTGAGGGTCGCTTTCTCGACTGGCCCGAGATCGCCGACCACGACGAGCTGCGCGAGTCGCAAGTCGAGGTGCTTACACACCGCGTCGCGGAGTGAGTCGGCGGTGACCGCGATCGCACGGCGCCAGCGCGACGCGAGACCGTCGGCCGCGTCATAGAGCTGGTGAAGGCCGTTCCAGTAGCCTGTCGCCGACGCCGAGTCCCTGACCGCGCCGAGCTCGAGGGCGAGCCGCGTCCTCATCCTCGCGAGCTCCGTGATTGGAACGGGCTCCTTTGCAAGTTCGTCCACGACAGCGAACATCGCATCGACGACGGGGATGACCTGGTTGTGGCGGGTCTGGGTCGCGATCGTGAGGATCGACAGTCCGTCGTAGGTCTCTAGCTCGGCGCTCGCGTGGTAGGCGAGGCCGAGCTGGTCGACGATGCGGTGACGCAGTCGCGCGCAGGTACCGTCGTCGAGGATGCGGTGGGCGATGGAGAGAGCCGCCCAGTCCTCGTGATCTTCGGCGGGCAGCACCCATGAAAGCAGGACGTCGGCCTGAGATCCGGTGTGGCGGGTGAACTCGAAGGCGGGCAGATCGGACCGCACCCGGGCCGGTCCCGGAACTGCAATCTCGCCTTCAGAGAGGGTGGCGAACGCCTCGGCGGCAGCATGCCTCACGGTCTCCGGGTCGACTGGCCCCGTGATGGCGAGGACCATGTTGCGTGCGCAGTAATGGCGGGCATGCCATCGTCGGCAATCGGCCTCGTCGAAGCGCTGGACCCGCGCGAGCACCCCGCCGACCTTCTGGCCCATGGAAGACCCTGAAAACAGGCTCATCTTCGAGAGATTGTCGGGGTCGACGTCGCGGCCCTTCTGGTCGAGTTCGTCCTGGAGCTCCTCGGTGATGATGCGGCGCTCGATGTCGACGCCGACGAAGCGGGGCCTCGCGATCATGTCGCCGAGGATCTTCAGCATCTGAGGCATCCGCTCGGGCAGGCAGGTCGCCTCGAAGGTCGTGAAGTCACGGCTCGTGGCGGCGTCGAGCCCGGTGCCGACCCTCTCGATGGCGGTGTTGAGCGTGTAGGTGTCGGGGTAGAGCTCCGAGCCACGGAAGAGGACGTGCTCGAGCAGGTGGCTCAGGCCGCTATCGGCCGGGGACTCGAAGCGCGAGCCGACACGGACGAAGAGCGCCACGGAGGTGAGCGACAGGTGGGGCAGGACGGTCGTGACAACCTTCAGCCCGTGGTCGAGGACGGCGATGGTCGCCTCTGGAGAGGTCGCGGGCGCGGTCTCGCCTGCATTCTGTGGGGTTGTCTCGTTCACGCGACGTGGGTCTCCGGGGGGCTGGGTCTCGGAGGGAGGCAGGGCTTCTTTCGCGCGGGTCCCGGGAGACTCCCCTGCGATGGCACGAGGCGCGGTGGGACGCAACCCCGACATGAGCTTGGCGAGCTCACTCGCATCCGAGACGCGGGTGATGTCGGTCCGTTCGGGTGTGAGCTGAGGGTCTTCGCCAAGCGCCATCGCATCGAGGGACGCGCGATAATCGGCGAGCGAAGGAGCATCATCTTTGCGGCCAAGGCGCGAGACCGACTCGACGAGGATCGCCGAGGACTTGGCGATGGCGGGGTCAAAATCCCCGCGACTCTTGGCGGTGCCTGGATCGACGAGCACAGCCAACGCCCGGGCAAGCTCTCGAGGGGCGGGGCGGTAAGCACGCTCGCGGGAGAGACAAGCCCCGATCGGTCTCGCGAGGGTCTCGGGGCATGCAGGCGCGGCCTCTGTAAGCGGCGGAACCTTCGCCATCTCGACCGCGCCGAGGGTCGCAGACGCCGAGTCCCGCCTGAAGAGGCGCCGACCTGCTGCGAGCTCCCAGAGGATGACGCCGAGCGAGAAGATGTCGCTACCCTGGTCGAGAGGCTCGCCCCGGACCTGCTCCGGGCTCATGTAGGCGTGGGTCCCCACGATGAGGCCATCGACACCGTCGCCCGGGGAGCCGCCGAGGGCATACCGCGAGCTGCCGAAATCGATGAGCCCGATACGCCCATCTGGGCGCAACCTGAGATTTTTCGGGGAGACATCCGCATGTACGGCGTGAAGTGGGTGGCCTTTGGCGTCGCGGGCCTCGTGCAGATCGGCGAGGACGAGTGACGCAAGGAGTCCGAGCGAGGCGACAAGCGGAGGCGGCGCGGGCTCTCCCGAGGTGGTGACCTGGACGAGGAGTTCGCGGAGATCATGACCGTCGAGGTAGCTCAGGACGAGATGGTTTTCTCCGCGACCGAGGAGCCTCGGGATACATGGATGGTCGAGGGCCTCGAGCAGGCTCGCCTCGTGCGAGAGACGCGCCCTGCCTTCGAGGTCGTCCGCGGGTCCTGGGAGCAGGCGCTTGATGACGACCCGCTCTCCGTGAGCCTTGGAGAGGGCGAGGAAAGCCTCCGAGGTGCCACCCACCGAGAGCCGCCTCTCGAGGATATAGGCGTCGAGACCGGAGATGGGCGGAAAGTCGCAGGCGTCGTCTGCTTTCAAAGGCCTGCCGCGCGCAGCTTCTGGAGGAGTTCGACCTGGTCGCGTGTCAGGGACTCGGGCACGGTGACGTTCAGCGCCACGAAATGGTCGCCGTGACCGTGGCCATCGAGCCTCGGAGATC
>VFQT010002352.1_pt1 | contig 19691 bp, 13 predicted proteins | sample 3512381 | NCBI WGS metagenome assembly VFQT01 (sample SAMN10412376, study PRJNA504923) | tailings metagenome | isolation source: Relicate 2 Philex TSF3 active mining site | place: Philippines: Tuba, Benguet | collected 2017-08-29
CGAATATCCTTGGTCAGAAGGTCAATGCGATATTCGGGACGGGGCCAACAAACTCGGCGACCGTGGGTGTTGCTGTCAGCGATACGGTCTCCACGACACTGACTGTCAACTCGACTGCCGGCTACCCGACGTCAGGGGTCATTCGGGTGGATGACGAGTTCATGACGTACTCGTCAACCACAGGTACGACTTTCACTGTGACTCGCGGTGCCTTTGCTACGACTCCAACGACCCACAGCGTGGGTGCATCCGTGGTTTCCGTTCTTCAGACGACGCAGGTCGCTCAGAACGCCAACCCGCTGTTCTATGTGCAGAGCAATGGCCTGGTCGGCGTGCATGGAAAGCTGTCGTTCGAAGGGGCGACTGCGGACGCATTTGAGACAGTCTTGAGCGTGCTCGAGCCGACGAGTGATAACATCATCAATATGCCTAATGTGAGTGGCGATATTTGTGTCAAAGGCGCTGGCGTCAATAACTGCGGATTCCAACTCGCGGGCTCGGACACCATCACCTCCGTCGAGATTGCCGCCAATGCGGTCGGAAGCTCGGAACTCATCGATGGGTCGGTCACGACGACGGACATCTTGAATGATACGATTACCGCCTCGGATATCGCCAATAACGCAGTCACGAGTGCCGAAATTCTAGACAGCACCATCGTTTCCACCGATATCGCTGACAATACTGTGTCCAGCAGCGATTTGCTAGACAACACCATTGTGTCTGCGGACATCGCAAACAACACAGTTTCGTCCGTTGATCTTCTAGATAACGACATTGCCTCAGTGGATATCGCCGACAACAGCGTGTCGAGTAGCGACATTCTCGACAATACTATCACGTCAAGTGACATCGCCAATGCAGCCATCAACACCGTGGATTTGGCGGATAATTCGGTCAATGGGACAAAAATATCCGATGGTGCGGTGGTCCTGGGAACGGACACGAGTGGTAATTTCGTCCAGACGGTGCAGGATAGCCCAGGGGTCACCCTCAGCACAACGGCGGGGAGTGGCGGACAGCTTCAGTTAACCGCTAACCTTGCGACAAGTCAGACGCTCGCTTCCAATAGCCTGTCCGCTAATGCCGGCGCATTTTCGAGTAACGGCCTAATTTTCGAAGGCTCGAGTGCAGACGGCAACGAAACGTTGCTTTCGGTCACCAACCCCACTGCTGACGTCACTATCACGCTTCCGGCGGCAAGTGGTACCGTCTGCCTCGATAGCAACAATTGCTTTTTGGATGGGCATTCCATCCTTGCGCGCTTCGATTCTGGGTATACGACGATTACAACTTCCCCGGTGGCGCTGGGGGACACCTTGGTCTATGCAAACACGTCAGGCTTTCCGAGTCAGGGGCACATTCGGATTGACGATGAGATAATGAGATATAACAGTCTGACGAGCGACAAGTTCATTCTGGCAGGGCGTGGTCTCTATGGCACTGCGGCGAGTACACATACCACACAAGCGACCGTCATAGGGATACTGCAGATAAATTCAGACGATGTGTCGAACGGCGCGGAATTTGTGGTGCAAGCGAATGGAGTCGTCGGGGTCAATACATCGACGCCGGGCTCAACGTCTGACTGGGTCAAAAACTCCCAGATGGTTATTGAGACTTCGTTGAAGAAAGGGCTGACTTCCTATAACATGTCTTCAACCGGTGGGACTGGATGGTATCCCGATATTGTCAGCGCTGGCTTGGTTGGTGTTGGTGCGAGCGGGTTTGGTAGAAACTCGGCGGGCGTTTTCGGATATTACATCGGAGATGGTGTCGACTCCGGAGCGGTGGTCGGCTCTCAGGGGCCAGGTGTATTGGGCGCCCTCGCATACAGGACAAGCACATCCGAGATCTGGGGTGTGTATGGCAAGGGCGGAGCGCGTTTCGACACACTCAGGACCGACACACTCAGGACCGATAATGTTCTCGGAACGACCTTTTTGGGAGATGTCTCAGGACCCACGGGGGGGAAGACGACCATCCCTGTCGGCAGTGCTGTCACAAGTACTCAAACCACCTTGCCTTTGACCAGTGCTTCGGGGTTCGAAGCGCCCGGTTTTGTGCGCGTTAATAACGAAATTATGTCATTCTCAGGTGTCAATGGAAATTCGCTCACTGGACTGAGCCGAGGGGTGCTGGCGACCTCGAAGTTGTCGCATGCTGATGGTAGCTTTGTGTACATGGTCCGAATGGTCGCCTCGTCAGGTGGAGAAAGTGTAGCACCAGCTCAAATTGTTTCTAGCGATGGAAGGTCAAAGTTCATCTCTGAAAAGGACTTTGTGAGCGGGACTAGCTGGGCTCCGGGTAGTACGATCGCTACGGTCGACTCCGAAGTTAGAGGCTTGAACTATTCCGCCGCCGTATATGGACATCAAAATGGCAGCGCAGCAAACTCCGGCGGTGTCATCGGTTCCTTACTTCCCACAGTATACGGTGGCCTCGGATATTATGACGGCGCTGGAGCGGCGTACGGGCTATACTCAAGAGGTAATGCCAAGGTAGACGGAAATTTTGACGTCAATGGCACAGTGACTGTGAATCTCGGGTCTCCAGGGACAACGTACGCTGTTTGTCACACAGAGCAGGCCGGCGTAGTTGATGAGACTCTCGTTGACTGCACGGGCAGTCCGGTTGCGGACTATGCAGAAATCTATCCGATGACACTAGGTGTCATTCCGGGGGATATTGTCGAAATTGACGAAGTGGAGGTGGTCACCAAGGACGGGGAGCCAATGCGTCGAATGCGCAAGGCCTCGACGCCTTATGCGCGCGGCATTGTGGGCGTGGTGTCCGACCCGGAGAAGGCGACCGATTTCAATGTCATTGGCTACAATATCAAAGACGAGGACCACCCGATGCCGCTCGCGCTCAATGGGCGCCTGATGGTGACGGTGTCGACCGAGAACGGGGCCATTGCGCCAGGTGACCCCATCACGGCCTCTACGGTCCCAGGCGTCGGTATGAAGGCGACGCAGCCGGGCATGATCGTCGGGTTTGCAATCAATGACTACAGCGAGCTCGCTCCGGGCAAGGTCATGGTCATGATCAATCCGAGCTGGTGGGACGACGATGCCGCCGGTGCGTCGGTAACCATCCCTCCAGGTGTGATCGAAGAGACCGTTCGCGGCATCGAAGTCACGACCGACCTCCTGACGATTCGGGATGATACCCTCGCGTCGACTGTGACCACCGGTCCGGATGGTACGACCCAGGTGTACTTCTCGTCGCCACTTGGGCTGACAGAGCCGGTCGTGTCGCTTACAGTCAAGGGCGAGCAGCTCGCGTTCGCGCAGGTGGCGAGCTACATCCAGGACGCGGGGGGCTCTTACATCGGCATGAACATCAAGACTTTCGCTCCTTCCGGTGCGGCTCTCGGAGGCGTGAGTCTGCACTACCTGGTGGTCGTCAAGCCAGACTTCGGATTCGGCCAGTGACGACGTAAAAGGTTCGCGAGTGAGCGGACCAGGTGCTTTCGTCTCCGGATTCGAGGGGGCGGTCAAATGCTGAGGCGGCTGGGCGAAAGCCCACCGCTTCTCCTTTTTTTGGAGGAGACGCTCCCAGCGCCCGACCTTAAGGGGTGCCTTGACGTTCGGGGTTGAGCTGGCTATGTCCGGAGCGGATTTGCGGCTTGCCGCAGCGGACTCGGAGGTGCGCATGAGTGGTATCCACGGCAGCGAAGGCAATCCTGCACAGGCGCCACGACGGTCGGTGGATGTCGGCTACCGCGCAGAGGCGCTTCACGACGGTGAGCTCGTCCACCGGTATGGTGACGGTGTCCACATCCTTGCGGACGCCTACCACCTCTCGCTGCTCGCGAAGCTCTCCGCGGAAGACACGGTGCAGCCCGCGGTCAATCACCTCGTGACCGTTCTCTACCGCGACCTCGTGGCGCGCGTGCTGTCGCGCGAACTGCCGCAGATCGAGGTCCACACGCCGACCCGAATGATCGCGCACACCCCCGAGGGGGTCTATCGCGGCGTCGTCGTCGACCCCGAGACCCAGGTCGTCTGCGTCGACATCGCGCGCGCCGGCATGCTGCCTGCGCAGGTCTGCTTCGACGCGCTCAACCACGTCCTCGACCCGCGCCGCGTCCGCCAGGACCATCTCATCATGAACCGCGTGACCGATGCCATGGGACAGGTCGTCGGTGCGCGCATCTTCGGCGAGAAGACCGGCGGCGAGGTCGGCGGGCGCATCCTGATGTTCCCCGACCCCATGGGCGCCACCGGGGGCTCGCTGCTCAAGGCCATCGCGTTCTACAAGAACCTGCCGGGAGGGCTGCCGAAGAAGGTCATCGCGATGAACCTCATCGTCACTCCCGAGTTCATCCGCAACGTCCGCGCCATCGAGCCCGACGTCGTCATCTACGCCTTCCGTCTGGACCGCGGCCTGTCCGACGACGACATCCTCGACACCGTCCCTGGCACCTTTCCCGAGCGCGAGGTGGGTCTCAACGACCACCAGTACATCGTCCCGGGTGCGGGCGGGCTCGGCGAGGTCATCAACAACGTTTACGTCTAGACGTCTCCCTTCCGGCGTGAAACATCATCGCGGTCGGTCGACCTGACCCACTGCCCCACGAGGAGCCCCTGACATGAAGCGAACCGATCTCGACGTACTCATCGACGAAGAGACCCTGCAGCGCCGCATCGCCGAGCTCGCGCGCGAAATCTCGACCGAGTACGCGGACAAGGACCTCGCACTCATCGCGGTCCTCAAGGGCTCCTACATGTTCCTCGCGGACCTCTCGCGCGCGATGACGTGCGAGTGCACCGTCGACTTTCTCGGGGTCTCGAGCTACGGCCATCGCTCGTCGACGACCGGAGTCGTCCAGATCACGAGCGATCTCACCGCCCCCATCGAAGGTCGCGACGTCCTCATCGTCGAGGACATCATCGATACCGGGCTCACGATGCGCTACCTCCTCGAGAACCTCGCGACGCGCAGGCCGCGCAGCATCAAGGTGTGCTCGCTTCTTCACAAGCCTTCACGAAGCAAGGTCGAGGTCCCCATCGACTACGTCGGCTTCGTTATCGAGGACCACTTCGTCATCGGCTACGGCCTCGACTACCACGACCGTTTCCGCAACGTGCCCTTCATCGGCCACAAGACCCACTGAGCGCTGTCATGGCCGCCGTTCTCTCAGCGCTCGAGCAGTCCGGACGCGTCGTCGCCTTCAACGGCGTCCGACCGACACTCGGTGACGATGTCTTCATCGCAGACACGGCGCGCGTCATCGGCCGTGTGACGCTCGGGGCAGGGGTCTCGGTATGGTACGGCACGGTCGTCCGCGGTGACGTCCACGACATCGCGATCGGCGCCCGCACGAACCTTCAAGACCTGACCATGGTGCACGTCACGACTGGGCGCCACGGCACCTTCGTCGGAGAAGACGTCACCGTCGGCCACCGCGCCGTCCTTCACGGCTGCCGAATCGGCGACCGCGTCCTCATCGGCATGGGTGCGATCGTCCTCGATGGCGCCGTCATCGGTGACGAGGCGATGGTCGGAGCGGGTGCACTCGTCACGCCGAACACCGTCATCCCCCCTGGGATGCTCGCCCTCGGCTCGCCGGCGAAGGTCGTCCGCCCTCTGAAACCCGAGGAACTCGCCCTCGTCAGACACAGCGCGCAGCACTACTTCGAGCTCGCGAAGGTCTACCGCAAGGCGGAGGGCGCGTGACCGCTCACCGAGCCATTTTGCAGGCGATCGTCGCCCTCGGCGTGAGCCTCTCCCTAATCCATTCGGCCCGCGCTGAGGTCCACATCGGCCTCGAAGCGGGGGGCGGTTCGGTCATTCATCTCGGCGCGGGCGAAGAGACCGGGAACGCCTTCGGCGGCATCATCACCGCCCGCTGGGACAACCTCGTCTTCGGGTTCGGGACAGCCGTGGTCATGCCCGACTCCCGCACCCAGGGGCAGTTCACCTCCCTCTGGGGCGAGGTCCGCTACCACTTCCTGCGCGCCCTCGACATCATCGAGCCTTATGGCATCGCGGGTTTTGGCGGGACGCTCGCGGATGGCTTCCGCCCCGAACAGGCCAATTTCACCCCTGTACGATGGAGTGAGGACGGCGGCATCATGGGCTTCGTCGGGGCCGGACTCCGGCTTGGTCGCTCCGAGGGGATGTCGCTCTCATTCGACGCGCGCGCTCTGAACTTCGAGTTCGTCACCCTCCAGCTCATGGTCGGCTTTACACTCTGAAGCTTGCGCTGTGAAATCAGAGGATGGCCGATAGACGAGCCGTTGCGCGTGATTCGTCCTCCGATCCACGCTCGCTAAAGTGGTAGTCTTTTTTGAATTCGGCCCCCGTCCGCTTGCATGCCGCGCGGATCTGTGACCATGCTGGCGCGCTACGTCTCGGTTGGGTCATGCGCCAGAACGCAAAGGATCTCGCACATCTCACTCTCGTCCCCCGGCCCTCCATCGAAGGGGTGCCTCCGGGGCCCGCAGGTCTTTTCCTCTGGGCGACCGACGAACGCGCTGTGCCTGCTCGCCTGAAGACCGCCTTCGGTCGGGGGCATTGGTTGACAGGTGTCAAGCTTCTCTTCCCAGACCCGCACGGGCTGCCCCGCACCGCGAGTCGCGACGGTTGGTGGCTCGACGCCGCCTCGGCCGCGGTCGAGCTCGCAACCATCCCGTTGAGCCATCTACCGCGTCTGTCTCCCTCGGTCGGTGTGTGGGCACTCGCCTCCAAGTGGGCGCTCGAGCTCGTCCAGCGGCAGCAGGTGGTCCCGACGCTCGTCGGCACGGAACAGAACTGTCGTGCCCAATGGCGCGTCGCCCCGGTGCGACACGAGGACCGGGCCCGCCTCCATGCGCTTGCCGATGCCCTACCCGGGGTGGCTCGATGCTGGCCGGTCATGCAGACCGCGACCGGGGACGCGGCCAAGACGGGCCTGCCGCCGACCTTTGGCGTGCGCGCAGCCCTCCCAGCGGTCCAGGAGTTCGCGGACGCGGCCGTCGACGGGCTCATGCGCGCGCCAACCCAGGAGGAAAACCCGCTCGCCCAGCGCTCGGTCAAGGCGACCTCGCCCTGGCATCAGCGCCTCGCGATGGCGCTCTCGGGGCCCTTCCCAGGCTTCGAGCTGCGAGGGGTCGCCGAATCGCATCTGCCGCCGGTCTTGACCCAGTGGGCGGCGCCGGCCGTCGACGGAGGCACATCCGGGCGTCCCGTCGTCGGCTACCGCATCGTTGAGCCAAAGAACCCGCGCGGTGTGTGGCTCCTCACTTACGATCTCCACCCCGACGGCGGTGACGAGCGCATCCCGGTCTCAGAGCTCGCCAATCCCACGCCTGGACTCGGCGAGGTCATCGCGCGCATGGTCGAACCCGAGGAGACCCTCCTCGATGCGCTCGGGCGCTGTGCGAAGATCTTTACGCCGATTGCCCGTTCGCTGCAGCAGAAGCTTCCGGCCTCCGTCCAGGTCTCGGCCGCTGAGGCCTGGGACTTCATCACGTCCAAGGGCGTCCGCCTCGAGCGTGCCGGCTATGTCGTCGAGGTGCCCGCTGCCCTATCGAAGGTCGGCCACCGCCGAGTCCGCGGGCGCATGCGGATCGGCGTCGAGGATGACGGTCCCAACGCCTCGCGGGTCGGGCTCCTCGCGGGTGTCGTCAACTATCGCTGGGAGGCTTGCCTCGGCGAGGACACCCTCACCGAAGCCGAGTTCCAGGAGCTCGTGAAGTCGAAGGCCCCCCTCGTTCATCATCGCGGCCAATGGGTCGCGGTCGACCCGGAGGACGTCGCGCGGCTCAAAAACCTGCTCGGCAAGGGCAAGGGACAGCTCGATCCGTCCGAGGCTCTGAGGCTTGCGCTCACGGGCGACGTCGAGCTCCCCGACGACCCCGAGCACAAGGTCGAGGTCATCTGCGAAGGCTCCGTCCAGAGCGCGCTCGCGTTGCTCAAGACCGGACTCGAAGACGGGCCGCGCGACATCGAACCCCCGAAGACGATCCACGCCGAGCTGCGCTCCTATCAGCGCCGTGGCTTCGCCTGGATGAAGAGCGTCACCGATCTCGGCTTCGGCGCCTGCCTCGCCGACGATATGGGCCTTGGAAAGACCCTCCAGCTCTTGACGCTATTTGCTCGAATTTCGAGTGAATCGGCCGAGCGCAACGAGGGCGCGCGGCTCCTCGTCGTCTGCCCGACCAGCGTGCTCGGTAACTGGCGACGCGAAATTCGTCGCTTCTTCCCCGACCTCCACGTCGTCATCCACCACGGGGCCTCGCGCGCGAGCACGCTCGCCCAGCTCCGCGAGCGCATGACCCCGACCCACCTCAGATTCGACCAGCGCCAGACCGCGCCCGCCTGTATCCTTACCTCGTACGCCCTCGGCCGCCGCGACCGCGAGCTCCTCGCGCAGCACACCTTCGATTGCCTCGTCCTCGACGAGGCGCAGAACATCAAGAACCCCGAGGCCGCTCAAAGCCAGGCCGTCCGCCAGCTCAGCGCGCGCCGTCGCGTGGCGCTGACCGGCACGCCCGTCGAAAATCGCCTGACCGAACTCTGGTCGATTCTCGATTTTCTCAACCCCGGGCTGCTCGGGAGCCAGGCTGCGTTCAAGCGCCAGTTCGCGGTCCCGATCGAGCGTTACGCCGACAAGACCGCGGCCGAGCTGCTTCGCAAGGTCACCGCCCCCTTCGTGATGCGGCGCATGAAGACCGACCCGAACATCGCGCCCGATCTCCCCGACAAGATCGAGACGACCCGTTACTGCCCGCTCGCCCGCGAGCAGGCGGCCCTCTACCAGACCGCTGTCGACAAGGGGCTCGACGAGATCTCCGGCCTCGAGCAGGGCATCGAGAGGCGCGGCCGCATCCTCGCGATGCTCACGCAGATTAAGCAAATCTGTAATCATCCCGCGCAGTTCCTCAAGGATTCGATCGTCGCACCCCGTCGATCTGGCAAGCTCACGCGCTTCCTTCAGCTCATCGACGAGGTCTTCGAGAACGAGGCTGCGGCCATCGTCTTCACGCAGTACCGCGAGATGGGAATGCTCCTCGAGAAGGTGCTTACCGAGAAAGTCGGCCAACCGATCCCGTTCCTTCACGGCGGGCTCTCGCGGCAGCAGCGCGACGAGATGGTGCAGAGCTTCCAGTCGCCCGACGGGCCGCCCATCATCATCGTGTCGCTGCGTGCCGGCGGCACCGGCTTGAACCTCACCCGCGCGAACCACGTCTTCCACTACGATCGCTGGTGGAATCCGGCGGTCGAGGACCAGGCCACCGACCGCGCCTTCCGCATCGGACAGACTCGCGACGTGACCGTCCATCGTCTCGTCGTTCAGGGCACCCTCGAAGAGCAGATCCACCAGCTCCTCGAGGACAAGCGCCAGCTCGCCGACAGGGTCGTCGGTGAAGGCGAGACGTGGCTCTCCGAGCTCGACAACGACGCGCTCAAGTCGCTCATCTCGCTCGGTCAGGACGCCGTCCTCGACGAGGAGGGCCAGGGATGAAAGGCAAGCCTCCATCGACCCGAGGTCCGGTCACGGCCCCCCATCCCTTCGTCGATCCCGCGAAAGCGAAGGGCCCGACGACACGGAACCCCATCACCGCGCAGACGCCTTACGTTCAGGACGCCGCGAGGGGCAAGGCGCCACCAACTGGGCCACGCGGCCCCGCGACCGCTCCGATGCCGCTCGTCAACGACGGACCGACCGGCGAGGATGCCTGGATCTACAACCGCTGGATCTCGGCCATCGAAGAGCGCGCCGAGCTGCGCACGGTCTTCCGCAAGGGCAAGGTGCTCGCGCGGAAGGGGGCCGTCAATGACTTGCAAATCCGACAGGGGCTGCTCTCGGCCGAGGTCGCGAGCGATTCGGGCGAGTCCCACAGCGTGAAGATCCGCATGGATCCGATCGACGGCCCGACCTGGGTGTCGGTCGTCGAGGCGATTTCACAAGAGGCAGCCCTCGCCGCCGACCTGATTCGCGGCCGCCTGTCCGAACACCTCGCGGACATCTTCGAGGAGGCGGGCCACGACCTCTTCCCCTTCGATCTGCGCGACGTCTCGAGCTACTGCTCGTGCCGCGAGGACTCGAAGGTCTGCACTGGCGCGGTCGCGACGCACATCCATTTCGCCGAGGTCATCCAGTCCGACCCGATGAAGCTCCTCGCCTTTCGGGGACGCGACAAGCAGTGGCTCGAGGACGAGGTGCGCGAGCGGCGAGGTGGCGGACCTGCGCCCGCAAAGTCCCCACAGAAGGCCGTGCCTGGTGCACCAAAGAAGCCGGAAGTCGAGCGCAAGGCCGAACGTCGACCCGAGCCGCGCATCGAGCTCATCGAACCCGCCATCAACCTGAAAGATGGCTTCTGGCAGAAGAGCGAACTGCCGAACCTCAACTTCAACGTCGGTGAAATCGACTTCGAAGATGACGAGACCTTCCCCGTGGTGCGGGCGCTCGGGCCCGGGCCGGGGGACCTCGCGCCCGATGAGCTCGCGAGCACGTTCTTCCCCGTCCTGCGCGCAAGTCGCTTGAAAATCGAGCATACTCTGAACCGCGTCGAGAACGAGAGCGAGGCGCCGCCACCCGAGGGCGAGGAGGTGCCCGAGTCCGAGCCACTCGACGACCTGTTGCTCGCGGCGGCCCGCCAGCAGGGGCAGCTCACGACTGGCATGGTGGCGCAGGCCCTCGGGGTCTCCCCCCGCGAGGCGCGTGAATACCTGCAGTACCTCGTCGATAAGGGGGCCCTCGTGATGCAGGGCAAGGCCCGCGGCACGAAGTACATCCCCGCGGAGCTCGCGGCCACAGCCCCGGCCCAGGACGTCACCGACCCTCAGGAGTGAACCCCGGTCGGGGTTTCAACTCCCGTGTTTACGGGTGGTTGGCATGGAAGCGTGAACGTTCAGCGGCAGACCAGGTTGAGCCTGCGAGGGCTGCCTTCGTTCGTGCCATCGCCGTAGGGGCCGTTCGCGTCGCACCAGGCCGTGCGCGAGTCGTTCGCGGTGGCGATGGCGGGACCCGTGGATGGGGTCGGCGCGGTCCCGATAATCGACGGTGAGAGGTTCATCGAGCGACCGGTGATCTCCGGCCAGCCATCGACCCATACGACCCGGTCGAGCTCGACCGTGCCGCAGGTGATGATGAGCTCGTCGGCGGTGTTGCTGAGTGAGATATCCTCGTAGACGTAGTCGGGGCTGAAGCCGCCGAGAGCCGTCTTGTCGGCCGTCTTCGCGAGGACGAGATACCCCTTGGGCGGGATGACGAGGTTCACCGCGCCAATCATGTGGTCGTCCTTGTCGGTGTCGCTGACGAGGCAGCCGTCGAGAAGGAAGGCCTTGCTCGTCGGGTTGTAGAGCTCGAACCACTCGCCGGCGTCACCTTCGGCGGAGGGGTTCTTCATCACCTCGGTGAAGACGACGTCGCCCGCGTTCTTCGGGGCCTCGAGCGCGGCCGCGCAGGCGCCAGCATGGCACTGCGGGGTGGCACCCGAGCACGGCGCGAGGGTCGAGACCGGGTAGTCGCATTTCGCGGCAGGCGCACCATTCGAGGTGACCTCGGTGCAGGTGCCGACCTGGGCGGATTGCTGGGGGACATTGCCCGCGCAGGTCCCGAGCGGTGGGATGTTGCAGGGGTTCGGCGTACACGGGGCGATGGTCGGTTCGACGCAGGCGCCCGCGCGGCATACGCGCCCCTGTGGGCTGCAGTCGAGGGCGTCGATGACCGGGTAGACGCATTGGCCTGCAGGGAGGACATTCGGGTCACAGGTGCCAGCGTTGCCGAAGATGCGGGCAACGTTGCCATCGCAGTCGGGGGCTGGTGCCGTGTTGCAGGTGACGTTCTGGCACGGGACGACGACCTTCTCGAGGCATTGGCCGTCGCGGCATTCCTTGTTGCCGAGCTGGGCGCAGTCTTGACGCTGGGCGACAGCGTACGAGCAGGTCGGGGTGCCAGCCTTGTCGGCGCAGGTGCCGACGGCCGAGTAGACGACCTTCACGTTGCCTTCGCAGACGGACGGTGGGGCCGTGATGCAGCGGGTCGCGGCGCAGATATCCGAGGTGCCTGCGTCGTCACAGGCGACAAGGGGGAGGAGGGCGAGGAGGTAGCGCTTCACTGGGCAGCTCCCTGGTTCTTGATGTCGATGAAGGAGACTCGGTCGACGAGTCCGAGGAGGAGGTCGAGCATGAGGCCGCCGGGGCGACCGAGGACGGAGATGTCGGTGCCTTCGGCGAAGTCGATGCTGTTTATTAGAACAGACTCGAGGGTGTCGCGGACGAAGCGGTCGCCAACGGACTCGGGGAGGCCGAGGGCCGAGGTCGAGGGGATATCGAGGGGCGAGGTCACGCCGTAGAAGGTCCAGTGGGTGCCGCGCTTGCCCTTGAGCAGGATGCGCTGGAGGTCGGCGCCTTCTTTGGCGCTGAAGGTGATGACTCGATTTTCAAACGATGTCGTGCCATTGAGGGGGACGCCGAGAAAGGGCGCGAGCTCGTAGTCGGCAGGCGGGCGGGTGCCAGGTGCCCAACGGGCAAGGGTCGCCGAGCCGGAGGAGGGGCGCGGATCGCCTCCGCCAGCCGGGATGGCAGCGGCGACGGCGGCGACGATGTAGCCTGTGTAGGGGCCTTCGAGGCCCGAGTGGAGCGGGGCGTAGGGGACGGGGAAGGGGTCTTTTTCGGGTGTGCGCTCGTCGCCATCGGCGAGGCCGTCGGGTGGGTTGTTGGCCTTGTCCGAGGTGTCGGCGCCGCCATTGAGGCCGAGGGGGAACATGAAGCCGTCGACGGTCTGGGCGCCCGCAAGGAGGAAGATGCCGTCGGCCCAGGTCGGGCGCGCCGGGTTGCCGCGCTCGCCGAGCGAGGGGAGGGCGGGGAGGTCGAGGCCGATTGAGGCGGCCATCGGGGTCGTGAGCTTCTGGTCGTGAGTGATGGCTTTCGTCGGGTCTTCGAGGTCGGTGACGGCGAGGTCGCTCGTGAAGCCAGACCAGAAGTTCCGGAAGAGGGGGAAGACGGCGCCGACGATCTTCGTGAAGTCGAGGTCGCCGCCCGCGACCGCGTCGACGATGGCGCCCGAGTATTCGGCGATGTCGTTCAAGTCCATGCGGCCGCCGAGCGACCAGAGGCGGTGGAGGCCGCGTGGAGCGGTGATGATGTAGCTCGGGATGGCCGGGCCCGCGAGGTTGAAGACGACGCCGCCGGGCAGCGTGAGGGGTTGGGTGACGTCGACGCGCGGGATGTTGGCGTCGGGGTGGAGGTAACGCTTTACGTCCGAGCCGAGGAGGACGGGGAGGCTGAAGTCGAAGAGCGCGCTCGAAAGGCCCGTCGTCGTGAGCACGAGGTCAAGGGCACCCTCGTAGTTGTAGGTCGTGTAGTCGGGGGTACCCGTGATGATGCCGACGTTGCGCATCTGGCTTTCGGCGGTGAACGCGCCAGTGGGGTCGGCGTCGACGCGGGCGTAGAGGGTGCGCGGGATGGGGAGGTAGAGGGTCGTGCCCGGGCTGAGGTCGAGCCAGCTCACCCAGTCGTTTTCGTCGGCGAAGATGTGGACGTCGTAGGGGGCCGTACCGTCGGTCGGGATACGGAGGATGCCGTCGGTCGGGATGGCGTCGGTGAGCGTTCCGCCAGCAGCGTCGATGACGGCGTAGTAGCCCGTGACGGGCTCCCAGGTGAGCTCGGTACGGACGATGAGGGTGATATCGTTATCGATTGGCAGGACGTTCTCGAGGTCGATTGTCGCGGTGCCGCCGGCCGAGGTGGCGGTGAGGGTGACGACGCCGGCCTTTTCCCTGGCGGTGACGAGGCCGCTGCTGTCGACGGTCGCGATGTCGGCGTCGCTAGACGACCAGGTGACCGGGAGGGCCTGGGCGAGGGGGCGGGGCGCGTCGGCGCGGCCCTCGGCGTGGAGCTTGTAGGTCTTGCCGGGGGTCAAGACGGTCGGTCGGTCGAGGATGACGGGAACCAGGGCGGACTCGACCTCTGGCGCGAGGCAGGTGCCGCCGCGGCAGACCGAGGGGGCCTCGCAGTCGTCGTTGATGACGCAGCGCCACTCGAAGCAGGCGCCCGAGTCGGTGTCACAGCGGCAGGAGAATCGGGAGTCGGTGCACTGTCCCTCGTCAAAGCCGCGGGTTGTGCAATCGCTGTCATTGCCGCAGCGGAAGACTGGGGCGCAGCAGCCGTCGATGCACTGCCAGTCGCTCTTCGGGTCGGGGCAGAGGCTCTTGTCGTTCTTGCCGAACTCGTTGAGGCAGGGGTGCTCGCAGGTGAGCGTGTCGCTGCTGTCCGAGGTGTCGGCGCTGTCGCCTTCGGTGCTGTCGGCGACGTCCTCGGGCGAGCTCGTGTCGGTGGCGTCGGGCGAGACCTCGGACGTGTCGGTCGGCTTTACCGGGTCGTCCGAACACGCAAGCAACACGAGGGCGAGGGGGGCGAGGCGACGGAGCGTCATGATGACCTATCGGGGCTGGAAAGAGGGCGCAGCGACGGCGCACTATAGGGGGCCCCGGGGGTGCAATCAACTTACTCGATCGACTCGACCTGCAGATATCAAGCGAGCTGGCGGAAGCCGTCGGGGAGGGTCGAGCCTTCGACCTCGCAGCCCTGGAAGACGGCCCCGGTGAGGCGAGCGCCAGTGAGGTTTGCGCCGCGGAGGTCGGCGTTGCGGACCTGGGCGTTCCGAAGATAGGCACTCGAGAGGTCGGCGCCCTTGAGGTTCGCGCCGCCGAGGAAGGCGTCGTTGAGGTTCGTCCCGACGAGCTTGCAGCCTTCGAGGTTGGCGGCGCCGAGGTCTGCGGAGGAAAGGTTGAGGTAGGACAGGTCGAGTCCCGAGAGGTCGACGCCGGAGAGACGCGGGCGGTGTTCTTCGTGGACACCGATGAGCGCGAGGATGAGTTCTTTGCGAGTGATTTCAGCCATGGGTTGGGTTCCTGGTGAAGGTGAAGGTGTCGTGAAACATGGGGAGCGCCTCAGTAGTCACGACAACCCAAGGGCGTGCAAGTGCAGCCCGCGGGACAGGTCAAATGTAGAAAACATCTACAGTGTAGACAAAAGCATCACATGATTGTGACGACGCTTGACTTAGGTCTATGATTTTATGGTGTTTTTGGTTGCGTGAGCGGTGGCACGGGCATTGCCCTATCAGCAATCGTACGGCACCTCACGGTGGCCTCGCCAAGGAGAACCCCCATGAAACGAACCTCTCTCCTCCTCCCTCTCGTCGGTGTGAGCCTCGGGGCCTGCGCTGACGACAAGACGACTCCGACGACCACCGTCGACACCTCTACGGACCGCCTCGACTGGGGCCGGCCTGCGGCGCTGACCGCAGCGGAAAGCTGTGAGGACGCCCTCGGCGCCTTCAAGGAGGCGGCCATCACTCAGATGGAGCTCGAGCTCGACCGCAGCATGCGTTGCTATCTCAGCGATGATTGTGGCCGAATGATGGCCGATGCCGGCGCGCCGAGCGCGGGCGAGTCGACGGATACGAACGCGGCGCCCAAGGATGACGCGACCCCCGACGAGTACTCCGAGACCAATACCCAGGTCGAAGGCGTCGACGAGGCGGACTTCGTCAAGACGACGGGCGAGCGGATCTACGCGATCTTCGGCCGTGACCTCGTCATCACGAAGTCGTGGCCTGCCGCGGAGACCTCGGAGCTCGCGCGTATCCGCCTCAACGCCTCGCCGCACAGCTTCTTCCTCGCGGGCAACAAGGCCGTCGTCCTCGGTTGGGCGAGCTTTTACGACTTCCTCGATGCTGGCGAAAAAGCTGAGTTCGATCAGGGGCTTCGCGAGTGGGACTACCGCATGTGGCAGGGCGGGACCCTCGTCACGGTCATCAACCTCGAAAACGACACGCCCGTCATCGAGAAGGAGCACCTCGTCGGAGGCTACCTCGTCGGCAGCCGCCGCATCGGCGACAAGGTCTACCTCGCGCAGAACGACTACATCTGGGTCGACGGGGTGCAGTACTGGCCCGACAACCTCAACTGGGACGCCCCCGACGAGGAGGTGCAATCGACCTTTGCAGCGCTCAAGGCGCGTAACCGCGCGGTCATCGACGCGCTCCCCCTCGACTGGTGGCTTCCGACCCGCCACGAGGTCGTCGATGGTGAAGTCGACATGAACGACCCGGGTATCCCGCTCGCCAATTGCGAGGATGTCTACGTCCCCAATGTCTACACGGGCCAGAGCCTCTTGACTGTGGCGACCTACGACCTCGCGAACGACTCCTTCGAGGCCTCCACCGTCAATGGCGAGTGGGGCAACGTGTACATGTCGACCGACGCGCTCTACGTCGCCTCGACCAACTGGAACTGGTACTGGTGGTGGGAGGGCACGGCCGATACCGAGCGCCCGCCGATTACGACCCACATCCACAAGTTCGGGCTCGGCGAGGACGGCGTCGCCCGCTACACCGCGTCTGGCAACGTGCTCGGCTATGCCATCAACCAGTTCGCCTTCGACGAACACGAGGGGAACCTGCGCGTCGCGACGACCGACGGCTTCGGCTGGTGGAACAGCACGGAGCAGACCGAGAGCCGCGTCACGGTGCTGAGCGAGGACGGCAACACCCTCGTTCAGGAGGGGCTCGTCACGGGGCTGGGCCTTGGAGAGAGCATCTACTCGGTCCGCTTCGTCGGGGACCAGGGCTACGTCGTGACCTTCCGCCAGGTCGACCCGCTGTATGTCCTCGACCTGTCGAATCCGGCGGCGCCGACGGTCGCAGGTGAACTCAAGATTCCTGGATTTTCGAGCTATATCCACCCGATCGAGAACGGCCACCTCCTCACCATCGGGCGTGACGCCAACGATGAAGGACAGGTCGGCGGCATGAAGCTCGAGATCTTCGATGTCCGCGACCCCGCGGCGCCGAAGTCGGTCACGACCGAGGTGCTTGGCGACAGCTGGAACACCTGGAGCGATGCGCAGTGGGACCACCATGCGTTCGTCTACTTCCCGGCGCGCAAGCTCCTCGGGATCCCGGTCTCGGGCTGGGAGACCGACAATACGAGCTACTGGCACTACAAGAGCGAGATGTTCGTCTTCAAGGTCGGTCTCGACGACATCGAGCAAATCGGGGCAGTGAGCCACATCGACCTCCTCGACGAGCTCGGCGTGAACACGAGCTGTCGCAGCTGGTATGGCTGGTGGGAGGCCTATATCCGCCGCGCGGTCTTCATCGAGGACTACGTCTACTCGCTCTCGAACGTCGGCATGACCGTCCATGACACCCGAGACTTCGGCAAGGGTGCGGTCGCGAGCCTCGTCGCCATCGAGGACCAGGACTTCAACGGGGGCAGCTACTACGACCCCTGCGCGGGCGGGGTGCCTGTCGATGACGGGAGCAAGGAGGAGGGCGACGCCTCGGGTTCGGGCGGTGACTCGGGCTCGAGTGGGGGCTCGTCCGGAGAGGGCGGCCGCTGAGCGAGCAGCGTTGAATCAGGAAGGCCCTGTCGACCTTGTCGCGGGGCCTTTTCTTTTTGGGCCATGAGGCCTCCTCGTCCACCATCCGCCCTCAGCGTGAGTCTCGCCAAGTCGAGACGACCACTTTCAAAGACGACAACGTGCTCATGCGAGGGGGCAGGGTCAACAATCACCAGAAGGTGAGGTTGTTGCGGATGTCGGCCATCAGCGAGCCTTTGCCGTCCGGTGTCAGGCGCGCGCTGCCCTGCGCGACCCCCGAGCCGAATTCATCGCTCTCGATTTCGCAGGTCCATACGAGCGCTCCGTCGCGGACAACTGCAGGCAACAGTGACCAGTAGGCAATCCGGTGCAGGCCGCGCGGAGAGGTGAAGACGTAGGCGCCATAGAGGAGCGCGCCGCCCTGGGAGAGGACCTCACCCTCGTGGTCGCCGCCGAGCGGGACGCCCATCGGGTCCATACCGATAACGATCCGAGCGGTGTTCCATGCCGGGATCCCTTTGGGCGGTACCGCGAAGGTGGAGGCGCCAGACACCCGGAAGTGGGTGCGCGGATCGAGGACCGTGTCGATGTAGCCGACGCGATCGGCGAGTTCGGGCGACGTCGGATCGATGCCGTAGCGCGTCGAAAAGAAGCGCACCGCCTCGGCGTCGTCCGCGGCGATGGCCGAGTCGTCCCAACCGAGCACGACGCGATCGACGTAGTCGGTGCGCCAGCGGCCAGGCATCGTCGTGGCAGTGGCTTGAGGGAGCTCGGTCGGGGGCGTGTTCGGGTCGAAGGTGCCGTCGGCCACGATCGAGATCACGGTCGAGGCCCCGAGGAAGGGCTCGGGCTCGGCGTCGTCGGAGCAGGCGGCGACCGACAGGATGAGTAGGGTGGCAACGCGTGTCTGTATCATGACGGACTCCTCGAGGCAGTGCGGCCTCGTGCGACTCTCATAGGATTTCCAGCTGGCCTGCCCATTCGATGAGGGCGGTGCGGCCGCAAGCGTCGAGCACATTTGCCCGCAACTGGAGCCGGGCCTCGGGAGGCGGGGAGGAGAGCACCAGGAAGTAGGGGCCAAGCCAAACGAGGCCATCCCCCTCACCCCAGGCGGGGTCTTCAGGCAGAGTCTGGAGCCGCGCTATGCCCGCGCTGCCCCGCATCGCGCAGGTATCGCCGCACCACTCCGCGGAGAAGTCGATGCCAATGCCCGCGCGCTCGCGGCTCGGGTTTTCGACCGCGACAGTAAGCAGGAGGTGTTGCCCGCCCTGCGGCCCGAACTGCAAATGCAGCGGGGCATCGTGGTCTACCTGCTCGAGCCGGCCCGAGGATGTGACCTCGTGGAGCGTGACGAGCAGCGGGGGCTGCGGTGCGCACGGTCCGACCGTAAATCGCGCGCCCGGGGTCTCGCCAGCGAGGTCGCCGCCGCAAGCCGAGGACGCCGCGATGGCGAGCGTGGCGAGGACGGTGCGACGTTCGAAGGGCATCAAAAGAAGGGAAAGCGAACGGGGTCGGGCTGTCAAGGGTCAGGTGCGACGGTGGTTCGACCAGAGCTTGAGTCGCGGCCTGCGCTCCGTCTCGGCGGTCACCGGCCCTGGTTTTTCCGTTGTTCCGCTAGGAAATCCTACTTCCTATGCATCGACCAATGGATGCGTGCGGCTGCGAAGCACGGCCAATGCTTGCCGCACAGGTGTCGCGATGCTACCCCATCGGTGTGGATGCCGACGCCCATGCCGAGCTCCTTGAAGCCGCGCGCGCTCGAGTGAGAGCCAACGTCGAGGCGCAGCTCGCCCGCGAAAATGCCATCGCGCAGACGCTCCAGGCGCGTAATATCCCACGAGTCGTTGAGGCCATCGCCGAAGCGCGCATTGCGGGCGAGGTCTCAGGGCGCGTGTGGCTCATCGGCTCGTATGCATGGGGACAGCCCGACGCGCGTAGCGACATCGATCTCCTGGTCGAGACCTGCCCGAATCGCTTCGCATTGATGAAGCGCGTCGAGGACGCTGTAAGGCTCGACGTCGACGTCATCCTGGTCGACGAGGCCGCCCCACGCCTCCTGCTTCACTTGCAGCGCGAAGGCCTCCTCCTGTGAGCCCGCTCGACGCACGCCTTGCCCTCATGGCGGCGCAGATGCGTCGAGACTGGGACGCCGTGCTGGAAATGCGTGCCCGAGCCTTCTCGGTCGAGCCCGACGCGGGCGCTCCCGAGGCAGCGCTCGTCGCCGTATCCCTCCACCACGCCTATCAGGCCTTCGAAAGCCTCCTCGAACGCGTATCGCGAGCTCTCGGGCTGCCCCTCCCTTCGGGTGAGCGCTCCCACCAGGAGCTTCTCGAGGAGGCAGCTCTCGACGTCCGGGGACTGCG
>VFQT010002353.1_pt1 | contig 19666 bp, 19 predicted proteins | sample 3512381 | NCBI WGS metagenome assembly VFQT01 (sample SAMN10412376, study PRJNA504923) | tailings metagenome | isolation source: Relicate 2 Philex TSF3 active mining site | place: Philippines: Tuba, Benguet | collected 2017-08-29
CAACGCGGTGCAGGCGGCGGCGTAGCCTGCAGGCTGGGTGCGACGCATGAGTTCGAGAATGCTTTCCACACGCTCGGGCTGCGCGGCCCTGAACGCTGCGGTGAACCAGCGCTGGGGTACCGCTTCGATCAGTGGAGCAAGACCCTGGCCCAAGGCGACCGCGCGTCGCTCGTCCCACATCGAAGGGGTCGGGAAATGCGCGGCGGTATTCGCGAGCACCAACCGCTGCACTCGAGCGGGGAAGTTGATCGCCGCCTGCAAGGCCACGACGCCGCCGAGCGACATGCCGCACCAATGCGCCCGCTCGATGTGCAACGCATCGAGTATCTCGATGACATCGGCAGCCAAGTCACCGAGCGTGAACTCGATCTCGCCGCTCCCCGCCAGCGTGGACTTGCCATGCCCGCGGGTATCGAAGCGCAGCACGCGAAAGAACTGTTCAAACTGCAGCATCTGGAGATCCCACACCCCCAGGCTCGCACCGAGCGGATGCAGCAAAACGAGAGTCGGGGCGTGGTTCCGCCCCGACAACTCGTAATGCAAGCGCCCGCCCGGGCGCTCGATGGACCCTGCCAGCATGGCCCTGTAAGCCTCAGTCAGCCTTGTACTTGTCGTGACAGGCCTTGCAGCTTGCGCCCGTGGCACCGAAGGCGGGCTTGATGGTTTCGAGGTTACCGCTCTTGGCAGCCGTCACCAGAGCCGCCGTGCGGGTCTGCATGTCCTTCATGAGTTTCTGGAACTCCGCCGCGTTGTTCCATAACTCCGCCTTGGCCTTGCTGCTCGCGTTCATGGAGCCCGCCGGAAAGACGTCCGGTACAACGGTCGCCATGAATGCCGCACGCTCGGCCGCGACCTGGAACGCCTTAGCGTCGTAGGGCGCCCGACCCTGCACCATGCCCGCCATGACGCCCATCTGCGCACCGAGCACGGTGTACGCCGACTGCCTGAGCTTAACTTGCCCAGCGACCCGCGCATCCTGCGCGCTGACCGGCAAGGACAAGCCGACGAGAACGAACGCCAAGACGCCGCAAAGGAAACGATTCTTCATGATGCACTCCTAATGGACCGGAGGGTCCGCAACCCGTGGATTTACTCACAAGCGGCGTGACGGTCGCAACCGCGACTGCGGCGCTGTACACTGCGCGGCCTTTTTGGCCCGTTCAGGCTTCCAATGTCCACCGCTCGCCCGATCCGCAATATCGCCATCATCGCCCACGTCGATCATGGCAAGACGACCCTCGTCGACTGTCTTCTTAAGCAGTCGGGCACCTTTGCCGCGCACGAGCGCATCGGCGAACGGGTGATGGACTCCAATGACCTCGAGCGCGAGCGCGGCATTACCATCCTCGCCAAGAATTGCGCCATCGAATACAACGGCACTCGCATCAATATCGTCGACACACCGGGCCATGCCGACTTCGGTGGCGAGGTCGAGCGCGTGCTGTCGATGGTCGATGGCGTGCTGCTGCTGGTCGATGCCGTCGAGGGCCCGATGCCGCAGACCCGCTTCGTCACGCGAAAGGCGCTCGCACTCGGTCACAAGGCGATCGTGGTGGTCAACAAAGTCGACCGCCCGGGCTCGCGTCCGAACTGGGTCATCGACCGCACCTTCGAACTCTTCGACAAGCTCGGCGCCACGGACGAACAGCTCGACTTTCCGATCATCTACGCTTCGGCGCTGCAGGGCTGGGCGACGCCTGACCTGACGCAACCGGCCACCGACATGACGGCGCTCTACGACGCCGTCCTGAAGCACGTCCCGCCGCCGCCCACCGAAATCGATGCGCCACTGCAGTTGCAGATCTCGCAACTCGACTACAACCCGTACGTCGGGCGAATCGGCATCGGTCGCATCCGTCGCGGTACGCTCAAGAGCGGTCGCAACGTCGCCCTGCGGTGGGGCGATGAGGACAAGGGTACGGGCAAGATCGCGCAGATCCTGAGCTTTCGCGGCCTGGAGCGCTTTCCCGTCGAGGAGGCTTCGGCCGGCGACATCGTCGCAGTCACCGGTATCGACGAGGTCAACATCGGTCTGACCCTCTGCGATCCAGAACAGGCCGAAGGGTTGGCGCCGATCAAGATCGACGAGCCCACGCTGTCGATGACCTTTCAGGTCAACACCTCGCCGCTCGCCGGTCGTGAGGGCAAGTTCGTCACCAGTCGGCAGATTCGCGATCGCCTGATGCGCGAGTTGCAGAGCAACGTGGCGCTACGCGTCGAAGAAACCGCTGACGCGGACGTGTTTCGGGTATCCGGACGCGGCGAATTGCATCTGACCATCCTGGTAGAAAACATGCGTCGCGAGGGCTACGAACTCGCGGTGGGCAAGCCCCAGGTACTGCGCCGCATCGTCGATGGCGTCGTTCAGGAGCCCTTCGAGGCACTGACCATCGACATCGACGAGGGCCTGCAGGGCGGCGTGATGTCAGAACTCGGCACGCGGCGCGGTGAGTTGCTCGACATGGTGGTCGAGGGTGACCCCACGGGGCGTGGTCTTGGCCGAGTCCGACTCGAATACCGCATTCCGGCGCGTGGCCTGATCGGTTTTCAGGGCGAGTTTCTGACCATGACCCGCGGCACCGGACTGATGAGTCACATCTTCGACGGCTATGACGTCGTCAAGGGGGAGATTCCAGAGCGACACAACGGGGTGCTGATCTCCAACGAGAACGGTGAGGCCGTGGCGTACTCACTCTTCACGCTGCAGGAGCGCGGGCGATTGTTCGTCGAGCACGGCTCCAAGGTCTACGAGGGCATGATCATCGGCATTCACAGCCGGGACAATGATCTCGTGGTCAATCCGATCAAGGAAAAGAAACTGAGCAACGTACGCGCCGCAGGCAAGGATGATGCCTTGCTGCTGGTGCCACCGATCCCGCTGACGCTCGAGTACGCGGTGGAGTTCATCAACGAGGATGAACTTGTCGAAGTCACACCCCAGTCGATCCGCCTGCGCAAGCGCTTCCTGAAAGAGCACGAGCGCAAGCGGGCCTCACGAGAGTCCGAGGCCCAGAGCGCCGGCTAATGCCGTGTGGGTGTGGGCTGTGAGGCTCTGATCGCCGGCTGACGCCTTCAGTCCCGCCGTGGCCCCGGGAAAAATGCGTTGGTGCGACGGATGTACTCCGCGTAAGCCGGGCGACGCTGCCCAATGTCCTTTTCCAACAACGCCACACCCGACACACGCAGCAACAGCACGCTCATGATCAGCGGGCCGACGATGCTCCACCACGCCCCGGCGGACAGTGCGATCAGGTAGAAGCCCCACCAAATCGCGAAATCGCCGAAATAGTTGGGGTGCCGCGTGTAGCGCCAGAACCCGCGGTCCATGACCTTGCCGGCGTTGGCCGGATCGCGTTTGAAGCGGGCCAATTGCCAGTCGCCACCCGCCTCGAAGACAAAGCCGACCAGCCAAAGGGCGATGCCGAGATAATCGAGTGGCCCAAGCGGCGCGTCACTTCCGACTGCACCATAAAGGGGCAAGGAAATGACCCACGCCAGTACGGCTTGGAACAGGAACACCCGGTAAAGGCTGCTGAAGGCAAACCCGGGCTCGTTGCGGGCCCGAATGGCCTGATAACGCCGATCCTCTTCGTGACCCCAGTTGCGGGCTGTGATGTAGACGGACAGCCGAATGGCCCAGATGGCGACGAGCACGAAGAGCAGCCGCCCCCGAACCGTTTCCGGCGGGAATCCTGCGTACAAAATCACTGCCAACAGGAACATCAAAGACCACAGGGTGTCGACGACATCGACGTTGCGGCGCGGGACGGAGATCGACCAGCCTAAGAAAGCCAGCGCGAAGAGGACAGGCAGAGCCAACAGATAGGAAACCGGCAGTAACATGAGGCAACCTCGACGGGCGACCAAAGACCCAGAGCTAGTGTGACCGCTGACGCGCGGCGGGACAACGGCCCATGTGGAGCCTGCTCGGTAACGGCTTTGCTCTACCCTAATTCGGGTTAGACTCGTGACACCCGTCCACGTAGGACCTCGAGTTCCGTCCGCTCATGCTCGCACTGTTCGGTTCAGTCATCGTCGTGGTCTCCGTTGTCGTTGGCTTTCTCATGGCGGGCGGCAACCTGCTGTTGCTGTGGCACCCATCCGAAATCGTGGTGATCATCGGCGCCGCAATTGGTGCTTTCGTCACCAGCAACCCACTGAAGGTGATCAAGGCAGCCTTTGCCGATGCCATCGGCCTGATCAAGCCACCGCGCTACAACCGCGAGACCTACGTCGAACTGTTGAAACTGATTTTCGACTTGCTCGTCAAGTCGCGAAAGGAAGGCCTGCTGGCGATCGAGAACGACATCTCAGAGCCCGCCAAGAGCCCATTGTTCTCGAAGTACCCGCGCATCCTCGATGATCATCACATGACGGAATTCGTCGTCGACTGCCTGCGCCTCATGGTGGGCGGCAATCTCGACCCAAACGAACTCGAAACGCTGCTTGATTACGAACTCGAAACCCACCACAAGGAAGCCCACGAGCCCGCACACGCCGTACAGCAGGTCGCTGATGCGCTGCCCGGCTTCGGTATCGTTGCGGCAGTGCTCGGCATCGTGAACACCATGGCGGCGGTCGCTGACTCGAGCGCTGCCGAGCTCGGCGAGAAGGTCGGTGCAGCACTCGTCGGCACCTTCCTCGGCATTCTCGTAGCCTACGGCTTCGTGGGTCCCATTTCGGCAGCCATGAAGGCGCGTGCTGAAGAAGAAGGCAAGGCCTTCGAGGTCGTCAAGATGGCCCTCGTTGCCAGCGTGCGCGGCTATCCGCCACCGGTGGCCATCGAGTTCGCGCGCAAGCTGCTCTACAGCGACGTTCGGCCGACCTTCTCCGATCTCGAAGGCTCGCTGAAGAACAAGCCGCCGAAGGCCTGAGGCGGGGACGCCAGCGATGGCCGAGAAGGGAAAACCTGCAGCCGAGGAAGCGCGTCCGGTCATCATCCGGCGCAAGAAGGTCATTGCGGGCGGCCACCATGGCGGCGCATGGAAGGTGGCGTACGCCGACTTCGTCACGGCGCTCATGGCCTTTTTCCTCGTGATGTGGCTCGTCGCCTCGGTCAACGATCAGCAAAAGTCCGCCATCTTCGAGTACTTCAAAAATCCCAGCATGGAGCGCGGTCTCTCGTCGGTGTCAGCCCAGGGGCAGTCGGGACCCGGGGGCGCGAGCACGAGCCCCATCGAGTTGCGCGGCGGCCTGACCGCCTCGGCCCCTGCCCCGATCGCGGGGTCAGGTGCCGGTATGCCCGAGGTGGAGAAAAACGCCGAGGTCAGCGACAAGGCCAAACTCGAGACCCTGCGCGACGAACTGCGTGACGCCATCGAGAAGAGCACGACTCTGGAAGAGTACAAAGATCAGTTGCTACTCGACATCACGCCCGAGGGCCTGCGCATCCAAATCGTTGATGCGCAGAACCGGCCGATGTTCGACCTGAGCGGTACGCAACTGAAGCCCTACGCCCGGGAGTTGCTGCTCGAGGTCGGAAAATATCTCGCTACCGTGCCGAACCGCATCACGATCTCGGGCCACACCGACGAGACGCCGTTCGCCGGCGGCGGACAGAACTACACCAATTGGGAACTGTCAGCCGATCGCGCTAACACGGCCCGGCGTACCTTCAAGACGGCGGGGCTGCCGGACGAGAAGTTTGCACGCATCATCGGCATGTCGTCCTATGTGCTGCTCGATGAGAAAAATCCGCGCAACCCGATGAACCGGCGGATCAGCATCGTGGTGATGACCAAGCAGGCCGAAGAGGCCATGCGCAAGACGGACAACTTTGACAATCCCGCCAAACGAGTCACGAACGCACCGGCCACCCGTGCGGCAACGCCGGTCAGACCTGCCGGTCCGGCGGCGAATCCAGCGCCGCAGTCACCTCCGCGATAAAGCGCTTGCGCTCGGCGTCTATCGCAGCGCGGGTAGCCGCATCGGGTTGAAAGGCATCGACGCGGGCGCTGAGTCCGGCGAAGCCTTCGCTCGCGAGCACGGCTTCCAGAACAAGCAGTCGATCCTTCACTACCCACAGCTCGCGCGCCAGCGTGAGTGCAAGTTGCGTGGCGCGATCGGCGCGCACCGCCGAGTCGTGCGGGGTCAACTCCAAACTCATACCGGTTTATGTCCGTACACGAACCACGGATAGATGCCCCCGCCGAAGCCTTCTGAGCGGACCTTGATGAAGCCGGCGTCACGCGCCGCCGCAGCCAGATCAAGGCTCGCGCTTTCACGCCAGAACGGCTCGCCGCCATGCACCGCGTTGTATTCAGCCCAGCGCACGCCCGCTTTGTTGAGCGCTGCGTAGCGAGTGACGTCTGAGAAAAGAATATCGCCACCCGGTCGCAACAAGCGATACGCCTCCCGTAGCTGCGCGTGGATGGCCTCGCGCGGAATCTCGTGAAGCACGATGTAGGAGGTGACCAGATCGACGCTATCTGGATCAAGACCCGTCCGGTCCGCCGAGCCGTGGAACAAGCGCCACCGCAGGCCCCGCTCGTTCGCCACGCGCTGCGCCTGTTCGAGCATGCGCAGCGACGGATCGCAGCCCCAGATCTCTGCCTGCGGGAACTCGGCAGCGATTTGCAGCGTGTAGTGACCGCTACTCGTGCCGATCTCGAAGATTCGCTGGTAATCGCGCCGCGGCAACACCGAGAGGATCTGCCGGCGCTGGGCGAAGATGTCGCCGGGGTAGTTGCGCGCGACGTACTCGCGATGAATCAACTCGCCATGAATGAAACCCTGGTACTCATGACCATCCCAGCCGCCGGTGGTCCGATGTATCCACGCGGCGTCGGCGTACGCTGGACGCCGCTCGCCCGGAATCGGTTCGATGGTCGTCGGACCCTGCATCAGGGCTTTGAGCCGCGGTTCGAGTTCGCTGCGTACCTCATCGAACGCGGCTGCAGCCACTCGACCGTGATTGACGCCGCTGTATTCGGTGAGTGCCGCAAGCGCCGCGGCGGCCGGAGATTCGGCGAGCGCCGCATCGACCTGGCGCAAGCGCTCGTCGAGATCGTCGGCCATCGTGGACTCATCGAGTCCTGCAGTCTTTATGTCGGCATCGATGCGCGACTTGAACCGTGAGGTCGAGACCGCGAGATCGGAGAGAAAGTGCAGTGAGGCGCGTCCGCGCTGCTTGAGTTGGAATTCCATAATCGCAGACTACACCCGCAGCCCCCCCTGCGAGCAAGGTCGGCGGTAACGGTAGACTGCAGGGCGAGCACCTACCATGCGCACCACGGAGTCAATCATGTCAGCGACGCATGCCAGCACCCTGCCCGTCCGGAATCCGCGCACGGGAGCCATCGACGACACCCTGCATGTCACGCCCCGCGCCGAGATCATCTCGGCCGCCGCCGAGCTGCGGCGCGCGCAGCGCGACTGGCAAGCCTTGGGTATCGAGGGTCGCAGTGCCGCACTCGCGGAGCTTGGCCGAGCCTTTGCCGCGCACTCAGCCGCTCTGCAGGCCGAACTCGCGCACGACACGGGACGCGAGCGTATTGCGCATATCGAGACCGGTGCGGTGCAGGGCATGATCCACATTGGGCTGCACCACGCGCGCGAGATGTTTCGCAGTAACGAGTGGCGACCGTCGTCGATCCCCGGCATCGTCGGTCGCCAACATCACACGGCCTACCCGCTCGTCGGCGTGATTGCACCGTGGAATTTCCCGCTGATCTTGTCGATGATCGATACGCTGCCCGCGCTGCTCGCAGGCGCTGCCGTGATCTTGAAGCCGAGCGAAGTGACGCCGCGGTACACGCGACCGCTGCAGCAGATCCTCAACCAGGTACCCGCGATCGCAGCCGTCACCCGCATCGTGCTCGGACCCGGCAGCACGGGCGCCGAGCTCATCGAGCAGGTGGACGCAGTGGTCTGCACCGGCAGCGTACGCACGGGGCGGATCGTCGCCGAACACGCGGCCCGTCGCTTTATTCCGGCATTCCTTGAACTCGGCGGTAAGGATCCGCTGATCGTCACGCACGATGCGGATCTCGATCGTGCCGCCCGGGTCATCCTCCGTGCGTGCCTGCTCGCCACCGGCCAGGCCTGTCAGTCGCTCGAGCGAGTTTATGTGGATCACCGGGTGCTCCCGGAGGTGCTCTCGCGTTTGCGTCAAAGCATCCGCGGCATCACTCTGACCTGCGATGATCCGGCGGGACATATCGGTCCCTTCATCATGGCGCGGCAAGCCGACATCGTGCGCGAGCACATTGCTGATGCCCTCGAGCGCGGCGCCACGCTAGAGCATGGCGGTCACATCATCGAGCGCGGTGGCCTCTGGTGCGAGCCGACGCTGCTCACTGGCGTAAATCACGACATGCGCGTGATGCGCGAGGAGACCTTCGGTCCTGTGATTGCCGTGATGGGCTACGACACTCTCGAGGAGGCCGTGTCACTCGCCAACGACAGCGATTACGGACTCAGCGCCAATGTAATTGCCGGCAGCGAACAGCAGGCACTCGCCATCGCCGAGCGGCTCGAAGCCGGGTTCGTCAGCATCAATGACGCATCGCTATCGAGCATGATCTCGGACTTCGAGTGGGAAGGTTTTCGATTCTCGGGGCTCGGTCGCTCACGCATGGGCCCGTCCGGCATCGCGCGCTACCTGCGCACCCAGGCGATCGTCATCAATCGCGGACCGACGGGCGATCTCGCGTCGATGACCGACACTTAAGTCCGCAGGTCGCCTAAGTCCGCAGGTCGCTCGCCAAGGCCTCGATCAGTTCGCGATCCGCAGCAAGCCTCGCCTGCAGCTCCTCGCCCTGCGGCACAAAACTATCGATAGCCCGCGGCGCAAGCACGCCGGCTTGCTCGAGCAACAACTGCTGCGTCCGCAGGCGTTCGCGCAGCGTGCTCACCTCCATGGCAAGACGCAGCGCAACGGCGACCAGCTGCGAGATGTTGGCAGGGCCCAGCGGCTGATCGGGACCGGCCGTCGGCGCCATGATCGGTGCATCGCTCATGATGACACCGCGGTCGCGGGGCCCGCACCAAAGAAATAGTAGTGCCCAGCACCCAGCGGCTCGTACTCGGCAACGATCTGCTCGGGCGCAAACCCTGCACCGTGCAGCAACGCGGGTACGTCAGTGTCGGCGAACCCGGTCCAGAACGGCTCGCCGTTGTTGCGCACTTGCCAGTCGTTGGTGACTTGTTTCGGGATCGGCATCCGCGAGGGTTGGTACGGTACATCCGCATTCAGGAACACACCGCCTGGTGCGAGGATGCGGCGGGCCTCGGCGAAGATGCGCGGCGCCACATCGTGCCAGGTTTCGTGAAACAGGATGTGCGAGACGATCAAATCGAAGTGCCCGTCCGGATAGCCACTCGCCTGCGCATCGGCTTGGCGGAAATGCATGGCGAGCCCCCGTTCCTCGGCCCAGGCGTGCGCGAAACGCACGAACGGTGCCGACAGGTCGAGTCCGTGAACCTCCGCATCCGGGAAGGCCTCCTGATACGCCACCGTCTCCGTTCCCGGCCCGCAGCCGAGATCAAGGATGCGTCGGGGCTTGAGGTTCGGGAAGCGGCGCTTGATGACCTGCGCGATAAAGCGGCCAATGCCGGGTTCGCCGACCGGCGCGTTGGCCGTCAGGCCCTTGGCCGCGCGGTAGAGTTCCAACGTGCCGAAGTAGATCAGCGCGGCGTGCAGATCCTGCGAGTGCGACTCGTGGAAGTAGCCGCCAGGCTGACGATGGATTTGTACCTGCGCGATCGGCTGCGGCATTTCGAGCGCGGGATTCAGAGTCAGCGAGCCGCGCGGCGCGCTGCGCAGGCGAGCGGCGCGCGCCTCAAAGGGCGACCCGATGCGCCGGCACGTCGTACCGACGGTCTGCCACATGAGGCCCTGCGACGCGTACACCATCGAACCCCAGAGCTGATAGAGCGGGTCCGACTCGAACAGTGGGCGTGCCTCGTCGCGGTTGCTCGGGGCAGCCCGACCACTGGACGCAGCGAACGCGGGGCGCAGCACCGACTCGTAGCGCGCCGCGAGCTGCTGCTCGAGCGAGCCGTTGGCATAGCCTTTGAGCACGCCGACGAAGCGCTGGCGTGCGGCCTCGTCGTGCGCGGGTTTGTACAGTTGTCCGAGTGTATCCATGGAGCCGATCATAGCGCCCGAGCGGCCCTGCCGGTTAACATGGCGCATGGGTCGCATATTCGAAGTTCGTAAACATGCCATGTTCGCGCGCTGGAACCGCATGGCCAAGCAGTTCGCGCGCATTGCCAAAGACATCAACATGGCCGTCAAGGCCGGTGGCCCGGATCCGCAGGGCAATCCGGCGCTGCGGCGCATTCTGCAGAATGCGCGCGCGGTCAACATGCCGAAGGACAAGGTCGAGGCCGCCATCAAGCGGGCGAGCGGGCGCGACGCCACCAACTACGAGACGGTAATCTACGAGGGCTATGCACCGCACGGCATTGCGCTGCTGATCGAAACCGCCACCGACAACCCGACCCGAACCGTGGCGACGGTGCGCAACATCATCACCAAGAACGGCGGCAATCTCGGCACGAACGGCAGCGTCAGTTTCATGTTCCGCAAGATGGGCGTGTTCCGCCTCGATCCTGCCGGCATCGATCAGGACGATCTAGAGCTCTACCTCATCGATCACGGGCTCGACGAAATGGGCGAGAGCACTGGCGAAAAAGGCGAAGCGCAGCTCGTGGCGCGTTGTGCCTTCGAGGACTTCGGCAAATTGCAGGAAGCGCTCGAGGCCCGCAAGATCGCGCCGTTGTCGGCAGAGCACGAATACATCCCGATGACGCCGACCGAACTCGGCGAAGCGGAAGCCGCCGAGGTCCTGGCCCTCGTCGACAAGCTCGAGCAGGAAGACGACGTGCAGAGCGTCTTCCACACACTCGCCTAACGCAGCTCGCGCACCTCGAAGAGCACCCTGCGCTCGCCGCTGCGCGCAAAGCGCAACGTGAGGGGCACCTTTTCCCCGACCCGCAAGGGTTCGTTCAGTCCCATCAGCATGAGATGCGCGCCCCCAGGAGCGAGGGCGATCCGCGCGCCGGCGCCGATCGTCAAACGCTCCAGCTCGCGCATGCGCATCACACCCTGCTCCATGCGCGTCTCGTGTATCTGCACCATCGATGCGCGCGGTGTCGCGACCCCGAGGAACTCATCGGCTGCGGTGCCGCGATTGATGATCGTCAGGTAGCCGGCGCCCACGGGCACACCGGGCGGCGATGGGCGCAGCCATGGCTCACGGATCTCGAGGGTGGCGCGCGCGCTTGGCGATGCCTCACCCGCTGCCGATGCCACGGGCGCGGTCCACCCACCCAACACCATGACTACACCGAGCATTGCGACACCGACCGTCACCGCAGCGCGCCGTCGCAGAGCGCGCCAGAGCCACCACAAACCGGGCAGTCCCGCGAGCACCATCACGAGCGCCAGAGCGTGACCCACGGGCGCGAGCAGCGGTATGCCGCTGTCGGTGAATACGCCGACCGCGGTAGGACCCAGCATCAGCCCCAGCAGATTGGCAAAGAGCAGATAGATCGCCACAACCTGACCCCGCAACTGCGCCGGCGTGACCTCGACGAACGCCAGCGAGGCCACCCCGAAGGTCGCCGCCATCGCGAGATACAACACCGCAGCAATACCCAGCAGCCATTCGGGTGAAGCCGCGGCAGAGGTCAGGATCGCTGCGGGCACCATGACACTCGCGCCGATGAACATCGTGAGCACAGTTGCCTCGGTGCGTCCACGTGCGGCAAGCCAGGTTGCAGCAGTGCCACCGGCGAGGTTACCGATCAGCGCGCCGAACAGGATGACCGGGCCGAGCGCACCCCCCGTGGCAATCGCAGTCCAGCCGAAGTCACGAATAAGTACCGACGGCAGCCAGGCCGACAACGACGTCGTCACCACGAACAGCGCCGCCATCGAGAGGAGCAGCGGTTGAAAGTAGTCACGCCGGCCGCGCAAGTGTTGCCACACGGCCGAAAGCGGCGGTCCGCTCGTGACCACCGCGTTGGTGCGCGGTTCGGCGAGGCACAACATCACCAAAGCGACCGGCAACCCTGCGACGCCCGCCAGTATGAACACCACCTGCCATGGAGCCTGCGCAGCCAAAAACTCACCGACGATCGGCAGCTCTGCGGCCCCTTGCTCCGCAAAGGCGATGAAGCTTCCGCCCAACATGAGCGCAAGCCCCGACCCGACCGCAAGACCGCAAGTGAACACGCTTACGGGCAAGGCCCGCCGCTCCGGTTTGAAGAGATCCGCGAGCAAGGACACCGCCGCCGGCACGAGGGCTGCCTCGCCAAACCCGACGCCGAAGCGTGCGAGCAGCAGGTGCGTGTAGTCGGTCGCGAAACCACAAAGAAAAGTCATCAACGACCAGAACGCAATCGCCACGGCCATCAGATAGACGCGATTGACCCGATCGGCGAGCCAGCCGAGCGGCAACCCCATGGTGGCGTAAAACAGCGCGAACGCCGGACCTTGCAGGATGCCGATCTGCGTATCGCTCAAGCCAAGATCCGCCTTGATGGGCTGAACCAGCAAGGTGAGTAACTGCCGATCGAGAAACGACACGGTGTACGCGGCGAGCAGCGCGCCCACCGCGAACCATCCCCCGAGTCCGCGCCAGTGCGTCTCAGGGTGCATCGTTGTCCTCGCCGATTCCAGCATCAGGCGTCGCGGCTCCGACGTCACCCTGCGCGCCGCCCCGCTTGCGCAGCGCGTCACGCAGGATGAACTCGACCTGGCCGTTGACGCTGCGAAACTCGTCCGCGGCCCAGCGCTCCAGCTGCTCGTAGAACTTCGGATCCATCCGCAGCAGGAACGACTTGCGGACCGTCACGGGATCAGCCGTACAACGTTCCGGTGTTGATCACGGGCTTGGCGTCGGACTCGCCGCAGAGCACCACCATCAGATTGCTGACCATCGCAGCCTTGCGCTCGGGGTCGAGTTCAACGACGCCACGCTTGGCAAGCTCGGCGAGCGCCATCTCGACCATACCGACCGCGCCCTGAACGATCTTTTGTCGGGCGGCGAGCACGGCATCGGCCTGCTGGCGGCGCAGCATGGTCTGCGCGATCTCGGGCGAATAGGCGAGGTGCGTGAGCCGCGCCTCCTCGACCACCACACCGGCGCGTGACAAACGCTCCTGCAACTCGGCCTGCAACGCGGCCGTGACCTCCTCGGTTCCACTGCGCAGCGTGACCTCGTGGGCCTCGCCATGATCGTAGGCGTACTGGCTGCCAAGATGGCGCACGGCGGACTCAGCCTGCACGCTGACGTAGTCCTCATAGTCGTCCACATCGAACATGGCCTGGGCCGTGTCCTGCACGCGCCACACGACGACCGCGGCGATCTCGATCGGGTTGCCGTTCTTGTCGTTAACCTTGAGCCGCTCGCCGTTGAGGTTGCGTGCGCGCAGCGAGACTTTCATGCGCGGATTGCGCTTCGACTGCAACGTGACGTGGTGACCTTTTTCATCGGTCGAAGTGGTCGTTTTCGTGACGCCACCCGAGTAGAACGGGTTGCCCCAGTGGAACCCCTCCTTGCGCACCGTGCCCTTGTAATCGCCGAACAACACCAGCACTCGCGACTCGTTGGGCTGAAGCGTAAAAAAGCCGCTGGAGCAGATGCTGCCGATCAGCAGCAAGACACCCCCCAAGACACCCCCGGTGATGCCGGAGGCAATCCCACCGCCATTGGCCGCGGCGATGATCAGACCCACGCCGATGGGGTAGGCTGAAAGGACGGGCACCAGCATCCGCCAGCCGCTCTGCACGCTGACTTCAGCTTCTTTGCTGGCGGGACGAAGACCGGTATTCATGCCTGTGCTCCTGTAGAAAAGGGGTCGTAACCCCAACGGGCACAGATATTAAAGTGATATCACTTTGATATCAATTCCTGCCGACAGGGAAATGGCGCGCCCGGAGAGATTCGAACTCCCGACCTCATGGTTCGTAGCCATGCGCTCTATCCAACTGAGCTACGGGCGCGCTGTCGACAGACCCCAAACGGGGGCGCGAAGTCTAGCACCCCCGCGGGCCGGAATCCCACCCCTCCCCGGACTCCAATTGCCCGCCGCGCGGCCAGTGGCGGGGTGCCGCTGGCAGTTCCGGCGCACCAAGACTTGCAACGAGCTGCCTGCAGACTCTGACTACATCCTCTCCTCGTAGTCGATGACCCACCTCGATGGCCAGGGCCCCGCGCGTGAACACATCGACAATGGTGAGAATGCGGATTCGAGTCCCATCCACAAGCTGATCGGCGACGAAATCCATACACCATGCCTGATTGGCTCTTTTTGGAACGTAACGCCCTCGGCGACCGACGGGCGTCTTTCGACGTCTCAGTCGCTTACTGCGTAATTGCAGCGCCTCTGCACTGTAGAACCGATACGCTTGGTCTTTCCCAAGCTTCCAGCCCTCACGCCGCAGCAAGATGTGCAGGCGTCGATATCCGTATCGGATCCTGACTTGGGCCAGCTCGCGCATCCGCGCCCGCAGTTCGAGCTTCGGGTCTTTACGCGATCGGTAGTAGGCATTGCTTCGATGCAGATTAACGATCCGACAGGCCTGTCGCCGGCTCGTCTGGTAATGATCCACCACGTAGTTCACCGCCAGACGCTTCAACGCGGGCCGAGCCATTTTTTTGGTTGATATCCTGCAGGAGTGCCTTAGGGTCAGTTTGCCGGAAAACTCACTCTGCAGACGGTCCGATTAATTCATAGCGGCTCAGTGTGTCTTGACTCGAATCACACCGATGATCATGTGCTAGCCGAGTTGGAAGCGTACGCCCCGCTCACCAGTGTGGGCAGCTACTGCGTTGCCTTCGACAGCGTTGACGAAGACCTGCCCGCGGCGATGTTCCCCGATCGCCCGTGGGGTCCGGGGGACAATCCGAAGACTGCAGTCTGGAAGTATCTCGAGTCGCACCCCGAATTCGAAATCGATCGCAGCGTGCAGGACAAAATATTGGTCACCGTGGCGCCGGATGGCTACCTGAAGCGGATTCGGTAACAGCGGGCTCCACGTTCATCGTCTGCGACAGCGGCTTTCGCTGCAGTTAGAGCCATTCGGCAGGTTATCCGCTCAAGCCCTGGCCGCGAACGATATGCCCGCTCGCGGCCAGGTTGCATCGATCAACGCGGCGCGCTGGCTCCGATAAACACGATGGGTCCCACGTGGAAGGTTCCGTCGGTCGTTGGCGCCGACGAGCCGCAACTGAAGTCCGGAAAAATGGAGATCTTGTTGTAGGTTTTGGTCGTATCGAGGGCTGCTGTACCGGCCGCTTGAGCACCAAAGTCGAACGTCAACGTCTGCCAACCGGCCGCGGCCGTGGCATCGGTCTCGACGGACGTTGCACCATCTGCGGCATTTTCAACCTTCAACCTGATCTTTTTCCCGGCAGCTGGACTGTGAATCTGCACGGTCATGCTCTTAGCGGTGGCCGAGAACGGAAGCGTCGAGATGCTGAACCCCGCACCCGTCGACAAGGTCGTGCCGGCCCAGCATTCGGAACTCGCAGGCCGAAGGATTCTTGCCACTTGTCCCGCCGGCCCGCCCGCGGGCACGCCTGTGCTAGCAAGTTCCGCGACGTTGCCGCCGAACGGAGTCAGGGTGTACGTCACGCCCGCCGTCTTGAAGTCCATCACGGTGTACGACTGCCCTACAGGCGCGGTCCCGAGCGGCGGTGCCGACGGCGCTTCAGCACCAATAAAGGTGATGGTACTGACGTGGAATACCTCGTTGGCCGTCGGCCCGGGATTCGGGCAGCTGAAGTTTGGAAAGATGGACATCTTGTTGTACGTCTTCGCCGTATTGAGCGGAGTCGTACCCGGCGTCTGCTTCGCGAAATCGAATGTGAGCGTCTGCCAGCCGGCGGTTACGGTCTGCACGTCGACCTCGACCGATGACGAAGCGTCGTCGGCATCTTCAACCTTCAACTTGACGCCCATGCCGGCGACGGGCACGTGGATAAGCACCGTCACGGACGTCGCTGTCGACGAAAAGGGCAAGCGCCCTATGGAGAACCGCGCGCCGACCGACATCGTGGTGCCCGACCAGCACTCGGCGCCGGCATTGCGCGAGATCCGTGCCACCTGCCCTGTCGGGCCTCCGGTCGGAATGCCCGTGGTAACCAGCTCCGCCGACTCACCACCAAACGGCGTCAACGTGTACGTCACGCCTGACGTCTTGAAATCAAGTACGGTGTACGACAACACGCGGGCGGTGACCGTAACCGTCGCCGTAGCCGTTCGCGCGCTCGCGGTATGGGTTGCCGTGATGGTCACTGTGCCGGGAGTTTTTGCCGTCACCACACCCGCGCCGCTAACCGACGCAATCGTGGCATCGGAACTGACGAATGTGACACCGCTCGTTAGCGTGGAGGTGGTGGCGTCCGCATACGTCGCTGTCACGGCAATCGCCTGGCTGCCGTCCGTGGTGATCGACACCGCACGGGGCGCCAAGGCGATTGACACAGGGACCTTGTCTTGCACAGTAACGCTGACTGTCGCACTGCGGCCCGACGCGGCGTCGGCCACTGTAACGGTCGCCGAGCCAGCCGAAACGGCGCTGATGACACCGGCAGCGGAGACCGCCGCAACAGTCGCCGCAGAGCTTGAGTACGTAACTCGCGAGGTGATCGTCTCGTTACTGCCGTTGCTGTACGTGCCACTCACCGACAGACCGCGCGTCTCACCCACGGTCAGCGTGACGGCGGCCGGAGATACGGTCACCTGTTGCAGCGCAGGAACCTGGAAAGATTGGGGGTTGCCTGACTCGCACCCGGCCAGCGGCAGCCCGATCAACAGGACAAGTAGCAGGGTGATCCGTCTGGCAATTGACATCTGCTGTCTCCGGTTTACGAAAGCGCTTTCAAAATAACCCTAGCAACGCCCTGACTTGATGTCAACAAACGACATGTAAAGCTCAAGTCCCCTTAAAAGCCCGGGTCGCTGCGAATAGAACTCGTCTTCAGGCAGATGGTTCTTTTGCAATACGCTTTCATAACTACGACCCGTATTGCTCGCGACGCGTCAATTCGAGATCGGCCGTCATCCGGCCTACCGTCGGCTCATCTAACTCGTAGAACCAGATGCCAACACATGCGAACAACGCAGCCACTGCGGGGACAAGACTCATCATCAACGTGATGCCATGCAATGTCTCGGCGCTCTGGCTGGCTCCGGGCACGTAGCCGAACAGTGCGAGCATCCATCCGACACCAGCACCCCCCAGCGCCCAACCGATTTTCTGTGCGAACGAAGCCGCCGAGAAAACAAGGCCCGTTGCCCGTCTCCCAGACTTCCACTCCGAGTAGTCAGCCGTATCGGCATACATGGCCCACACAAGCGGCGCCGTGGGTGCGGCTAGCAACGAAATCACCACGTGCCCCGTCCAGACGAGCGCCAGATTGTCGGTGGGTACCCAGTAAAACGCCGCAGTGGATAAGGCTGTTAATAGCATCGATCCAAAATAGAAGCGCTTTTTGCCGATGCGGCGCGCGAGCGGCGCTGTAAGTACGACGCCCACGATGAACGCCACCGCGCCACTCGTCATCACGGGACCGAACCACGACTTGCCGTCGGTCACGACCTGCTCGAAGTAGAACACCCCAGCGGTCGCACGAATGTTGGCGTGAGTCAGCGCGGCAATGCCAACCACAGACAGTGCGATCCACGGCCGATTCGACAGCAAATCGCCCAAGTCGCGTCGCAGCGGTGTGCGCTCTCGCGTTTCGACCTGCACCCGCTCGCGGGTCAGCAGGAAGGTGGCAATGAACAAAACCGTCGCAATCGCGGCGTACACGGTCATCACCATCATCCACCCATACGGTGAGTTCTCACCGCCGCCAAACCAGTTAGCCAGCGGTATCGTGGCGTTGACGATCACGAACACCGGAATCAGCGCCATGGCAAAGCGCCAAGACGTGACCGTGGTACGCTCGGTTGAACTCGGCGTGAGCACACCGAGCAGCGCCGAGTAAGGAATGTTGATGGCGGAGTAGGCGATCATCATCAAACTCAAGGTGACGTACGCGTAGGTGATCTTCGCGTTACCATCGAGATCCGGAGTGCTGAAGGCAAGCACCGAGGTCACGGCCATCGGCAGGGCCATCCAGAGTAGGTATGGTCTGAATTTTCCCCAGCGCGTGCGCGTACGATCGGCAATCACACCGATCATCGGGTCGACGAAGGCATCGGCGACACGAGTCACGAGCAACATCGTGCCCACGGTCGCTGCACCGATCAGAAAAACATCGGTGTAAAACTTGGCGATGAAAATCGCGAACATTTGCCAAAAGAAATTCGAGGCCAGATCACCGAGCCCGTATCCAAACTTCTCGCGTAAGCTCAACGGGACTTGGGTCGTCATGTCGTCGCCTCGTGAATTTATGAGCTGTGCTTCCCGGCTCTACGCTCGAAAACGCGGACGTAATCGATGACGAAGGTGGCCGGAAATGTCGTCGTGTCGTCGGGAGGGCCAGGCAACCCGCCACCAACGGCAAGATTGAGTAGCAGCTCGAAGGGCTGATCGAAGGGTGCTGGCCAAGGATTCAGGTCGCGCTCATGTCGCGGGGGCTGGCCGCGCCCCTCGCTGCTGCGACTGCAACTCCACCAAGTCGACTGTCTCGCCCAACAAAGTCCGTCGAAAAACCAGCGAATCTCGCCCGGATCCCACTCGAGTGCGTAGTCGTGGAACTCGTCGATCCTTCGATTTGGAGGAAACCCGTGCGTATGGGTAACGTGACTGCGTTGCGGGTAGGGAGCGCCGAAATGCAAACTGCCGAGATACTCGTCGATACGATCGCCGACGATTTCGACCATGTCGATTTCGCCCGAAGCCGGCCAGAATCCATAGCGCTCGATCTGCGGCAGCAACCAGAGCGCCGACCAGAGGCCCTTGCCCGCCGGGGCGCTGGCTCTGGCTTCAATGCGACCATACCGCGTGGCGAACAAACTGCGTCCGTCGGTAGCGCGAGTCCGCAAGCGCCCAGACGTGAAAGCGCAAGAGCCGCGGGATTCCTTTCGCGCAGTGATGCGCAGGCACCCCCCTGTCACCTGCACGTTGGCGGGTTCGTCCGTATAAAACTGCAGCTCGTTATTCCCCCAGCCCGCAATCCATTGCCGATCAGGTCCATGGAAAAAGCCGTTGCCCATCTCGCACGCCCACTTGTCCGTATCCAGTCGATCGCCATCGAACTCGTCGCACCAAACGAGCCGCCACTCGGCGTCGTCGAGTCCGGGTGAGGGAAGCGATTGCGAGGAAGTGTCCATGCGAGCACCTTCTGCGTTTCGAGCCGAAGCGCCCTATTTCGAAGCCACCGCAGCCGCAGCGGCACGCAGCAGCGATGAGTACCAATGGGCACTTGCCTTCGGCGTACGCTCCAGCGTCGCGTAATCGACATGCACAATCCCGAATCGCCGCGCGTAGCCGTGAGCCCACTCGAAATTGTCGAGGAAGCTCCAGACGAAATACCCATCCACCGGGACGCCGCGCTCAATGGCATCTGCCACCGCCGCGATATGCGTCGCGAGGTAGCTCACTCGCGACGGGTCTTCGATCCGTCCATCGCGGCGTTCGTCTTCGTAGGCGGCGCCGTTTTCCATGATGAATAGCCGCGGCAACCGGTAATCACGAGCGAGACGAACAAGTAGTTCCGTCAGCGAAGCAGGTCTGACCTCCCATCCCATCGCGGTC
>VFQT010002356.1_pt1 | contig 19647 bp, 16 predicted proteins | sample 3512381 | NCBI WGS metagenome assembly VFQT01 (sample SAMN10412376, study PRJNA504923) | tailings metagenome | isolation source: Relicate 2 Philex TSF3 active mining site | place: Philippines: Tuba, Benguet | collected 2017-08-29
GTTTCAGGCAATGCCGTCATCACCGTACTCGAACTGCCCACTGCTACCATCTCCGGAACCATCGGGGTGTGTAAAGACGCCACAAGGCCCGAGATCACATTTACCGGAGATAAAAACAATGGTCCATACACTTTCAGCTATAACATCAATGGAGGCCCTGTCCAGACGATCAAAACTACAACAGGGAATAGTATAGCCCTCCCTGTAAACACCAACAATGACAACATAACCTATAATTTCAACCTGGTGAGGGTAGAAAGTGAAAATCCTGTCGTCTGCAGCCAGCCACAAACGGGTATCGCTTCCATCACCATCTACCCGCTTCCGGTTGCTGATTACAGCACAACCGGCCCCATCTGTACTGCCGGTGAAATTTCCTTCACTGATAAATCTGTTGCAAAAAGCGCTTCACTAACCAACTGGGAATGGGACTTTGGCGACCCGGCTTCGGGTACCAGGAATACATCTACCACCCAGTCGCCGGTGCATGCATTCCTCGCTGCCGGAAATTATCCTGTGACACTTGTCGTAACAAACTCTAATGGATGCAAGAGTGTCAATGCCATTCCGGCTGTAGTGGTCAAACCCAAACCCACGGCAGACTTCATCCTCCCTGAAGTCTGTTTGAAAGATACCTACGCACAATTCACTGATGATTCAAAAGTAGATGCACCCGGTATGATCACAGGTTGGAACTGGAATTTTGGTGATATCAATGCAAATACAGCACCTGTCAGCCCCAATACATCAACACTCAAAGACCCAAAACACAGCTATAAAAAAGTCGTTCAGGCATATGATGTAACCCTCGAAGTAATTACCCAGGATGGATGCCGCGATACGATCATCAAAGTCCTGCAGATCAATGGAGACAATCCCACACCTGACTTTCAGGTACTCACGCCAACAAGCCTGTGTGCAAATGATCTGGTTGAAATAAAAAATCTTTCTTTCGTCGGGATAGGGGTAATTACAAAGATCGAGATCATTTGGGATGCCGTAAATAACCCGACGGTAATCGAAACCGATGAAGATCCAACATTGAATAAGATCTACGATCACCTGTATCCAAATTTCCAACAACCACTAACCAAGACATTCGACATCATCCTGAGGGCTTATTCTGGACAGGATTGCAAACAGGAAATTCGTAAAACCGTCACCCTGAATGCCGCCCCCAAAGTAGCCTTCCAGCCCCTCGACAATATCTGTTTCGATGCAACCCCCATTCAGATCACCCAGGCCACTGAAACCGGCAACGTACCTGGAACCTTTAAATTCTTCGGTAATGGAGTTAGCAGCTCAGGACTCTTCAGTCCGGCCGTTGCGGGTTCAGGTGTGCACACCCTAAAATATGTGTACACCTCAAATACAGGCGGTTGTGCAGACAGCATCACACAGACCATCAAGGTATGGGAAAGGGCTGTGGCCAATTTCAATCTGACGAGCACGCCCATCTGTGAAAAACAACCGTTGAATTTTAGTGACCTGTCCACCTCTATAGAAGGCTCCATTACGGAAAGGATCTGGGATTTCGGATACCCGGGTTCCGGAACGACACGCACAGTGCCCATTGCCTTTACGCATACACTCCCGGGATACGGACAATATACTATCAGTCTTACGGTGAAAACTTCTGATGGATGTACCAGTGTACCATTCACGAGCACATACGTGGCGCTGCCCATCCCGAGGCCTGCATTCTCGTTTCCGCCCGTCAGCTGTCTGCCCAATGCAAATATCCAATTCACCAATGCCTCCAGCATCCCGAATGGAGCATCTTCAACACTGACTTATCTCTGGGACTTCGGTGATCCGGGCAGTGGGGCCGTTAATGGATCGACACAAAAGGATCCGCAACATACCTATGCTGATCTGGGTCCCTTTAATGTGAAACTTCAGGTGACCTCTGATGCCGGATGCATCCATGATACAACCATTGTACTCAATACCATACATCCACAACCCATCGCATCCTTTACCACAAACCTTTCTGATGTTTGTCTGGGTGGTGCTGTACAATTTACAAATACCAGTGACCCGAAGGATGGGACACTGAAATCACTGCATTGGGACCTTGATGATGGTTCAACCAACGATCAAACTACATTTAGTCATACCTACCGAAATTCCGGCATCTACAACGTAAGTCTGTACATCATGAACAGCTACGATTGTAAAAGCACCATCGCGACCATGCCCGTGAGCATCAACCCCATTCCCGTGGCTGATGCAGGTCCATACCGTGTTGTGCTGGAAGGCGGTAACATCACCATCAACGCCAATGCTTCCAATGCTACCGGTTTAATGTACTTGTGGTCTCCATCAGCAGGGCTTAATGATCCTACCCTCTTGCGACCCATCGCTTCACCTGCCAATGACACCAGATACCTGCTCACTGTTACATCGGACAAAGGATGCGTGGATACCAGTTCCATGTACCTGAAGGTATTATTCAAGCCCATCATCCCCAACACATTCACCCCCAACGGGGATGGCATAAATGACAGGTGGGACATTCTTTACCTCGACAGCTACCCCGGTGCCATTGTCGAAGTGTATAATGCTGTCGGTACGCTGATGTTCAGATCCGTAGGATACAATGTCCCGTGGGATGGGACAGTGAAGGGACGCAAGTTGCCACTCGGTACCTATTACTACGTTGTCGATCCCAAAAATGGCCGTGCCAAGATCTCAGGATACGTGACCATCCTTTGACCTCCAACCGATCCGAATACGAAAAGAGGGAAGAACCTTGATAGGTTCTTCCCTCTTTCATTATGGTGGAAACTAAGCGCCCAATTCGTCGGGAAATCTAAATTCAGGATGCCAGCGCCCTCACTTCGGTTACACTGTCAATATTGATCGGGCCATAGACATGCGGGAAAGTCTGGGCCAGGGTTGGAGACCATTCATATACCAGCATACTTTCCAACCGGGAAGTATCTATCCGCAAGGCGATGACGTCAGATTGATCCTGGTAGTATTTGCTCAGGATCTCAGGCATCTGCTCTTCCAGGCAGCAGTGAATGAATCCTTCCTCCTTGAGCGAAGGAGCCACGTGCTCACCACGGGTTCTGGCCTGTTCCCAATCAAGTTTCGTCGTCAAGTGATAGATGTTGGTCATAGTTTATATTCTTTTTTTTCGTGTATTCTTAGGTTTTCCAGATCCGGTCCAACCTGCCCTCGGCGATCATCAGATCTGCCATTACCATGGCTGTCACCGCTTCCAGCACCGGTGGTACCCGGAGTGCAATACAAAGATCGTGGCGCCCTTTCACAGAGAAGCTTTCAATTTCTCCGGTTTCCCAGTTCAGGGTTTGCTGCTCCCTGGGGGTGGAAGACGTAGGCTTGATGGCCACCCGGAACACCATTTCATTGCCATTCGTGATCCCTCCCACAATGCCTCCGGCATGATTGGTCGCAGTGCGACCGTCCATATCCATTATGGCGTCGTTATGCTCAACTCCGAACATCCTGGCAGCCTGAAATCCAGTGCCGAATTCGATCCCCCGCACTGCCGGGATCGCAAACGCCGCATGCGCGATCAAAGATTCGACGGAATCGAAGAAGGGTTCACCGAGACCAACAGGCAATCCGTTGACCCGGCACTCCACGATCCCGCCCACAGAATCCTTGGCCTCAATGGCCCGTTGCAAACCTGCTTCCAGATCCGCCACGCCACCGATCTCAGAGATGTGCGCCCGTATGTCGAGCGTTTGTAACATCTTCTTCGCAACTACGCCCGCTGCCACCAGACAGAGGGTCAATCGCCCGCTGAAATGGCCACCCCCGCGAAAATCTTCGAATCCGCCGAATTTTCGGTGCGCTACCCAGTCGGCATGGCCTGGCCTGGGCACAGACCGTTGTTTTTCGTAATCCGAAGAACGGGTATTCCCATTGGCAAAGAGCAACATCAGCGGAGCGCCCGTGGTCAACCCACGAAAGACCCCACTCTTGAACACAGGCAGGTCCTCTTCCTGACGAGGCGTTGTACCCTTCTGTTTTCCACCCTTCCGGCGTTCCGTATCCTCGATGAAATCCTCGACAGACAACGGCATTCCGGCCGGACAACCGTCGATCACCACACCCAGTCCTTCTCCATGGGATTCTCCAAAGATGGACACGGAAAAACGCGTACCGAAACGATTCATACGTATAACGTTGAAATGATTGATTTTATGATGTGATGCGATACGATCAGGACTCGATCCCGACCTTCGCGCCCAGCATCCTGATATCTTCGAAGAAATCCGGATAGGATTTCCGGATGGCCTCTGCATCTTCGATCTCCGTGACGCCTGATCCCGCCCGAAGACCGGCGACGGCAAGCGCCATGGCAATGCGATGATCATGCCTTGAATGTACCTGCGCACCCTGGATCGGACCGCCACCATCGATATACATGAGATCACCTTCCAGACGAATGGAGACGCCCATCTTACCAAACTCCTCCTGGAGTGTCAGCCCCCGGTCACTCTCCTTGTGCGCCAGTCTCGACACTCCTTTTATGACGGTTACACCCTTTGCCAGGGCTGCCATCGCCGCAAGCGGTGGAAACAGGTCGGGACACTCCGTTGCGTCGAACTCAAAAGCAGAGAGTTCCGATCTTTTTACTTCCAGTACCCCGTCCACAAAGACAAATGTCCCGCCTGCAGAGGCCAGTGCATCCAGTACAGCACGATCTCCCTGCACTGAATCTGACTGCAATCCGGTGATGGAAATATCACCTGCCAGTGCCCCCGCCACGATCAGGAAGGCAGCACCACTCCAGTCGCCCTCCACCGCGTACCGGATGATTCCGGTAACAGGTTCCGTTCGTTTCCCGAAGACAAACCGGTCATCCGACGTTACTTCCGGAACATTCATCCCGAAACTACGCATCACCGCAAGGGTCAGATCGATGTAGGGCCGACTTTTCAGTCCGCGGACCGTGATCGTTACATCCTCAGCACCGGCTGAAGAAAATGCCATCAGCAAACCTGTCAGGAACTGTGAGCTGAGGGATCCATCCACCGTGATATCCTGCGGTTGAAGCGGCCCCTGGATGTTCAAGGGCAATCGGCCTGCATTTGATCTGATGCGAATGCCCAACTGCGGAAATATCTCGTCAAAGAAGTCCATGGGTCGGGTCACCAGGCTCCCGCTTCCGGTGACCTGGATGGGTCGATCGGACAATGCCGCGATGGGGGTGAACATCCTGATCCCCAGGCCGCTCTCCCCGCAATGCACTTCCGGCGAAAGGGGATGGACCCCTTCGCTTTCGATCTTCAGCATATTACCCTGATCGGTGATGCGGGCACCGAGCCGGGTGATGACATCCCGGGCGGCCATGTCATCATTGCTTTTACCGGGGTGCAGGATCTCTGTGACCCCGCGATGCAGCAGGGCTGCAGCACAGGCACGTTGCATGGAACTCTTGGAACGGGGAGAGAGCACTGCTCCTTTCAGACCTGAAGGATATACTTTAGCGATCATCGTTTGATTTTCGTGTGGGTCGATGGCACGACGAGCCTGCCGTTTTTCGACCCTGTTGGATTAGATCATGGGTGAGTTTCGATGGGAAGCAGGGCCGGACCCGCAGCAGCCAGAGACCGGATCCTGGCTTCCAGATCATCCAGGGGAATGGGCTGAACGATCCCACGGCCGATGCGCTCCAGCAGGATGTAGTTCATGGCCTGGCTGACGCGTTTCTTGTCCATCCGGAGAACGGACATGATCCTGTCCGGATCAAAAGACCCTTCCACCGGCAATCCATACTGCGAAAGAACCTTTGCCACTCGGGTCGTATGAGCAAACCCCGTCTGCCCTTCAGAGATCCTGCAGGCTGCGACCATGCCCAGTGCCACGGCCTGGCCGTGAGACAGAACATAGGATGTTTCCAATGCATGCCCCAGGGTATGCCCGAAATTCAGGAGCCGGCGTTCCCCCTTTTCAAATTCATCCCGACGAACGATGCGCGACTTCAACAACGCGTTCCGACGGATCAGTGATCTTAAGGTATCCGGCTTTTTACGCAAGCTTTCCAGATCATGGTGTTCCAGAAGTCGGAAGGCCGTCAGATCCCGTATGCAGGCATGTTTGATGATCTCCGCAAAACCATTCGACCATTCTGTGTCCGGGAGGGTTTCCAGCAGATCGAAATCATAGAGGAGGAAGGATGGCTGGCGGATCACCCCCACCATATTCTTGTAAGGCCCCACATCGATCCCGTTCTTTCCACCGATGGACGCATCCACCATGGCAAGGAGACTGGAAGGAACGAATCCAAACCGCAGGCCGCGCATGTACACGGAGGCGGTATATCCGGTGATGTCCGTCACAACCCCACCCCCGATGCCGACCAGGGTGAAGGATCTGTCCACCTGCCATTCGATGAGGCGTCGGATGATGCCATCCACCGTGGATTGCACCTTATGTTCTTCGCCGGGTTCAAGGACAATGGTTCTCCAACCATCAAAACCCGCGGCATGCGCCTCCATCAGGTGACGGTCGGTTACAATTACGGTGCGCGTCGAATCCGTCACCTCTGCAAGTCCGGAGAGGCTTCCGTTGAAATGATACGTCACAGGCTTCCCGGAGAAGCGCATGACGACGTTGTCATTCATCATGGTCATTACATCATGAGTGCAATCGGGTCATTGCCCTGACTGCAGTTTTTCAAACACTTCCAATTCATCGGCCAGCGAACGGGTCTTGTGATACTCTTCCTGCCGGTCGAAATAATCCGTTACCTGACGGATCACATTCATACTCACAGAATAGGCAACATATTCATCCTCCCAGGAAAATGGATCTGTAACCAGTTTGGTGGCGTTCAGCCATTCCGCACTCTCGGATCTGATCTGACGCACCACCTGTGCCAGGTTCTGGGCCGGATGCAGGTTGACGAGGACATGGATATGATCCGCACCGCCATTGACGGCGAGCAGCCGAACACCCTTTTCCTCTGAGGATTTCATCAGATGGGCGTACAGGACGGCCCTGATGGTCTTCGTCAACACCGGGGCCCTATCCCCCACTGCCCACATGGCATGGGCAAACAGAAATGTTTTTTGCATGGGTATCTGTTGGCCCGCAGGCTGCGCCGGCTTGGATCAGCTGTTCATCACGTTATTCTGCCGGTTGATGCTTTCCATGTGGACGGCATCCAGGTAGCGGGTGACGAATTCCCGGGAAAGTCCAAGCTTGTCGGCTTTGTCGAACGACTTGTCCAGGATCTGATTCCAGCGGTTGGTCTGCAGGATGGTTACGCTGTTGTTGCGCTTATATTCTCCGATCTTTTCAGCGATGCGCATGCGCTGGGCGAGCAGGTCCATCAATTCATCATCGATATGATTGATCTGTTCGCGCAGTTTATCAAGGGCGGCATGGAAGGTCTCTGACGACACGTCCTCCATCCTCCATTTGATCGCATCGATCATCTCGGCCAGGCGAGCGGGTGTTACCTGCTGCTTGGCATCACTCCAGGCCTTATCGGGATCCATGTGGCTTTCGATCATGAGACCATCGAAATCCAGATCTATGGCCTTCTGGGCCACATCTGCCAGGATATCACGACGTCCACAGATATGCGAAGGATCATTGATCATCAGCATGCCCGGATTGCGGCGCTTCATTTCGATGGCGAGATGCCACATCGGTGCATTCCTGAATTCTGTATTTCCGTAAGAGGAGAAACCACGATGGATCAGTCCGATGCGGGAAATGCCGGCACGGGCAACGCGCTCTACCGCGCCACTCCAGAGTTCCAGGTCGGGGTTGATCGGATTCTTGATGAGGACCGGGATATCTACGCCGCGCAGCGCATCCGCCACTTCCTGCACACTGAAGGGATTGACGGTCGTACGTGCTCCGATCCAGAGCATGTCCACATCAAAGGTGAGGGCATCCTGCACCTGCTTACCGGTGGCAACTTCCACTGTGGTGGGCAGCCCAGTGAGTTTTTTGGCCTGCTGAAGCCAGGGAAGCCCTTTGGCACCAATGCCTTCGAACATGCCGGGCTTGGTACGCGGCTTCCAGATGCCGGCACGCAGGATATCCACTTTACCGGTAGCGGCCAGTTGCTGGGCCGTAGTTACCATTTGCTCTTCGGTTTCGGCACTGCAGGGGCCTGAAATGATGATCGGACGCTTTTCCCATTTTTCAAGGATGAGGGACGGAGCTTCGCTGGTCAGTGTTTGCATGTGATAAAATTAAAGAATTAAGGGTTGGTTTTGAGTTATTTGATGATTCGTCTGATACGGTTCGCATCCCGGATGAGTTCGTGCAGGTATTCCCAGTTTTCCTTTTCCAGACAACTCTTGAATTTCCGGAGTTGAGAGATATGTTCGTTGAGCACGTCCAGTACATTTTCACGGTTCTGGCGGAAGATGGGCACCCACATATCCGCATTCGACTTGGCGAGTCGAACCGTGCTTTCGAAACCGGCACTGGCCATGCCGAAGATCGCATCGTCTTCGCGCTCCTTCTCCAACACGGTATTGGCGAGGGCAAAGGAAGTGATGTGGGAAATATGACTCACATATGCGGCATGTATATCATGCGATTCCGCATCCATCTCACTGATACGCATACCGATCATCGCATACATGTTGCGGGTCCAGTCCAGCGCATCGGGATCACTGTCCTCCACATCGCAGAGAATGACCGTCTTCCCTTCAAAAGCACCGGAAATGGCTGCGGCCGGTCCACTGTATTCGGTACCCCACATGGGGTGACTGGCCACAAACCTGCCTCTCTTCGGATGTCCGGCCACAACGGCCGTAAGGTCTGCCTTCGTGGAACCCAGATCGAAAACAATCTGCCGATCAATGCGGTCCAGGACCCTGGGCAACAGCGCGCGAAGTACATCCACCGGAGTGGCCAGTGCGATGACATCAGCCGATTCGATCGCCTCTTCAAGCGTTGCGATCCGGTCCACCAGCCCGCGCTCAATGGCAAGGGCCGCGTGTGTTTCGGATGCATCGACACCGAGGATCTGACCGGCAAGCCCCTTCTCCCGCAGGCGGATCGCCAGGGATCCTCCGATGAGGCCCAGGCCAATGACGGCGATGTTGGATGAGGATGTCATATGCAAAGTGTCCATCTTCGGTTATGCGTTGAGGTAATGTGCGATGCGGGTGCGCGCTTCGTTTATACGTTCCCGTGAGCTGCACAGCGATATGCGTACATGCCCGTCACCTGCAGATCCAAAGATACCGCCCGGTGTGATGAAGACATTGGCACCTTGCAGGACCTCATCACTCAGGGCGAAACCATCTGCGTAGCGATCCGGTACACGGGCCCAGACGAACATCCCCGCCTGCTCCTCCTCGTAGGTACAACCGATCAGATCCAGCAGTCGGAACGCCTCTTGCTGACGCGTGCGATAGACCTGGTTGACCCCGTCATACCAGTCCTTGCCCAGCGAAAGCGCTTTGGCTGCCGCCAGCTGTACCGGGAGGAACATACCGCTGTCCATATTGCTTTTGAATCGCAGCACCTCGTCGATCCGCTGCGCGGCACCGCAGAGCATACCGACCCGCCAGCCTGCCATGTTCTGCGACTTGCTGAGGGAATTGAGTTCCAGTACAAGTTCATCCGCACCGGGCAGGGAGAGCAGACTCATCGGGTGCTCATTGAGGATGAAGCTGTACGGATTGTCATGCACGATCAGGATACGATATTTGCGGGCGAAGGCCAGCAATTGCTCGAGCATCCGCCGCTCCGGCAGTTTGCCGGTGGGCATGTGCGGATAGTTGACGAACATGAGTTTCACCCGGTCGATCGTACCATCGGATACCCGATCTTCCATGACCGTTTCCAGTTCCCCGAAATCCGGGAACCAGTGAGATTCCTCCCGCAAGTGGTATTCTGAAAGGGTGCCACCCGCCAGGCTGACGGCACTGCGATAGGTCGGGTAACCCGGATTGGGTACCAGGGCGACATCCCCTTCGTCGAGATAGGTCATGCAAATATGCATGATGCCCTCCTTGCTTCCGATCAACGGAAGGATCTGTGTGTCGGGATCGAGCGAGACACCATACCAGCGCGTATACCATTCCGCTACGGCCTTCCGGAAGATGGGGGATCCCTTGTAGGATTGATAGGCATGCACATCTGCACGGGCAGATTCCTCCTGCAATACACGGATGACATCCGGATGCGGAGGCAGATCAGGACTGCCGATGCCCAGGTTGATGACCTGTTTTCCGGCGCGGTTCATGGCATCGATCTCCCTGAGTTTTCGGGAGAAATAGTATTCGCCGATGCCTTCGAGTCGTTTGGCGGTGGAGATCATGATCTGTTGCGTTATTTCAATTGCCCTTTTTTGTAAACACCCAGGATGCGGAAAGAATCCGTGAGCTTTTGCACCTGCTCCGCCACCTTTTCGAACTGCGCCTGGCTGTCGAACTCCAGGTCGGCGTGGAAGTTGTATTTGAAATCACTGCCCTGGATCGGGAAACTCTGAAGTTTGCTGAGGTTAATGCCACCATCGGCGATGGCCGTCAGCACCCTGGCCAGGCTTCCACGGGAATGATCAGTGTGAAAATTGATCGAGGCCTTGTCGGCACCTTCCACGACCCTGGCGGACTGTTCCCGTTCCAGGATCAGGAATCGGGTGTAGTTATTCTTCATGGTATGAATGTTCGGCGCCAGGACATTCAGGTCATAGAGTTCTGCGGCCAGCTTGCTGGCGATGGCGGCGACATGCCGGCTTTTTCGCTGGCGGACGAATTTCGCACTCAGCGCCGTATCCTCTGTTTCCACCAGTTTCCAGCCCTGTCCATCCAGGAAATCGACACATTGCTGAATGGCCATTGGATGAGAATGAACTTCACGGATGTCTTCCATGGTCACCCCGTGGTTGGCCAGTAACTGCTGACGGATCTGCAGATATACCTCACCGACGATCCGCAGGGAGGATTTCCCCAGGAGGTTATAGTTGGGCAGAATGCTGCCGGCGATGGAGTTTTCAATGGCCATGACCCCGGCTTCCGACTCCTTTTTGGAGGATGCGATCCGTACAACTTCCCGAAAGGTGGCGCAGGGGATGACTTCTACTGCTTTCCCAAAGAATTTCCGGGCGGCTTCCTGATGAAAACTGCCTTCATAACCCTGGATCGCCACCCGGATGACCGGCTGAGTGTCCTTTGATCTGCTGCGTTCCGTTGTACTTGCCATGCGTATTGCCTTAAAAAAAAATCCCGGCATTTTGCCGGGATCTCTTATCGTTGAATCAGTTCATTTCATTTGTTCAACCCAAGACATCCCGGCATCCTTCCAAAAAAGAAGGCGTAAAAATAAAAGCCGCGATATCCTTTGTTTGTGCTCATGTTTTACAAAAATACAGAACAGGTATTGAATGAACAAATATTTTTCAAAAGACATGAACATCCTTCAATAGAAGGCGGATTCCTTTTGAAAATGTTCAAAAACTAATGATGAACGGTCAATCTTTCCGTCTCATGGGCTTTCCGCCGCCGGAATCGGCATCGTTCATGCGAATGAAACGCCCCTTGAACTTCTTGCCATCCAGTGAACGGATCATTCGATCGGCGGCGCCCCCTTCGATCTCCACCCAGCTGTTCATTTCCTTCATATCGATCCGGCCGAGGACATCCTTGGAGAGGTCGCTCATATCAAGGATGAACTGCAGGAAGCTGGCCTTGTAAAAACCGTCCTTTGTGCCGAGGTTGACAAAAAGCTTGCGCATTTTACCTCCGGGCTTGTCGAACGTACGACCACGAGTATCCGTGAAAGCGGCCTTTTCGGAGCGGGGAACAGGCTTCTCACTGCGGCGATCTTCCCGCACGTTAAGGTCTGCAGCATTTTCGTAATACTGCAGGAACCGGTCGAATTCCAGGGCGGCGACGCGTTGCAGGATCTCCTCCTTTTCCACATGCGCGAATTTCTCGCGAAGCATCGGAATATAGGTCTCGTAATCACCGTGACTGATGTCAGCCGCCAGCAACTTATCGATGAAATGGAAGAACTGCTTGCGGCAGACATCTTTGCCGGAAGGGATGTCCATCCGGTGGAACTTGTTGTTGATCATCCGCTCGATCTGCCGAAGCCGGTGGACTTCCCGGGGAGACAGCAGGGAGATGCAGATACCGCTGCGCCCGGCACGACCGGTCCGACCCGCGCGGTGGGTGTATACCTCCGGATCGTCCGGCAGTTCGTAGTTGATGACATGGGTGATACCGGTGACATCGATGCCCCGGGCGGCTACGTCGGTAGCGATGAGCAATTGCAGACTCTTCTCGCGGAATCGCCCCATCACCTTGTCGCGCTGCGCCTGGGTGAGGTCGCCATGCAGGGCTTCAATATCATACCCTTCCCGGATCAGTGATTCGGTCACCGTCTGCGCATCCATCTTGGTGCGCGTGAACACGATGCCGTACATGCCGGGATTGAAATCAATGATGCGTTTGATGGTCTGATAGCGGTTCACACCATGGGTCAAATAATATTGATGATCGATGTTGACGTTGGCGGCGTTGACCTTTCCAATGCTGACCTCAAATGGTTCCTTCATGAACCGCTTGCTCACCTGCCGCACTTCAGCAGGCATGGTAGCACTAAAGAGCCAGGCGCTTTCGCGTTCCGGTGTGTTCTGAAGGATGAACTCGATATCCTCGCGGAAACCCATGTTCAGCATTTCATCAGCTTCATCAAGCACCACATAGCGGATCTTGTCCAGGTGAATGGCTTTACGTTCGATGAGATCGATGAGTCGGCCTGGGGTAGCCACTACGATCTGGGGCCCCTTTTTCAGGTCACGGATCTGTTCGCCAATAGAAGCGCCGCCGTAAACGGCGGTAACCTGTATGCCGGAGAGGTGTTTACTGTAGTTGTGGAGGTCCTTGGTGATCTGCACACATAGTTCACGGGTGGGGCAGATAGCGAGGGCCTGGGCGTGTCGCAGCGAAGGATCTACCAGTTGGAGCAAAGGAAGCCCAAAGGCAGCGGTCTTACCCGTGCCAGTGGATGCCAGGCCAACGAAATCCTTTGTGCCGGCCAGGAGTACGGGGATGGCTTTCTGCTGAATAGGGGTAGGCTCCGTAAAGCCAAGGGAGGTGATCGATTTCAGCAGCTCTTCCCCGATGCCCAGCGATTCAAATGACATGTATAATAATGATTTAAGTAAAGGTAACCCGAAATTAGAAGACTTCAGGCGACGGATGTCCACGCTTCGTATGCTACTATGGAGGAAAACCCATCGGATAAAAAAGAAGCTGCCCCGCGAGGCGAGGCAGCTTGAAGTTCAACGGTCGTTGAACAATTAGTTAGCAGGAGCAGCAGCAGTGGTATCAGCAGCAGCGGCGGCAGTATCAGCAGCAGCAGCAGCGGTATCAACAACAGCAGCAGCGGTGTCAACAACAGCAGCAGTGGTGTCAACAGCTTCAGTCTTTTCGCCGGAACCGCAAGAAGCGAGGAATCCGATGGCGAGGATGGCGAGGATCTTCTTCATTTTCTTTGTTTTTAAAAAGTTTGGTTGAGTTTCATTGATTAATACGAATGTTGAAAAAAGGTAACCCGGCGTTATGAAATTTTTTTTTTCGTTGCTTTGGGTTACAAAAGACCAGCTACAAGTATTAAACATTACAGGTGAGCAAAACCGAAAGAGACCAGACCCTCCTGAAAGCACTGGCGCAGAACGATAAGCAGGCGATAGAGACCATCTATAAAGAGAACTACAGCCTCGTACAACATTTAGTGATCCATAACAATGGATCCGAAGATGATGCGAGGGATGTTTTCCAGGAAGGTCTGATCGTGCTCTTCGAGAAATCAAAATCCGATGATTTTGAACTGAACTGCCAGATCAGAACATATATATACTCCGTATGTCGGAGGATATGGCTGAAGAAACTACAATACCTGCGCCGTTTCGAGACGCAGGTGGAGATGCTGGAGGAGACGGTTCCGGTTGAGGAAGACATCGACGCCCATGACAAGCTGAATGCCCAGTACGGGATCATGAAAGCAGCCATGGGGAAGATCGGGGAACCTTGTAAAAGCCTGCTGGAGGCGTTCTATGTGCATCAAAAGTCCATGACGGAGATCTCCTCATACTTTGGATACACGAACGCCGACAACGCTAAGACACAGAAATACAAATGTCTGATGCGGTTGAAGAAACTGTTTTTCGCTCAATACAAAAACGGTAACTGATGGAACCATTGCACATGCTCGAGCAGATCGAACGCTACCACCGGAACGAAATGTCACCGGAGGAACTCGCTGCATTCGAAGCTGAGCGGAAGAAAGATCCCGAACTCGACCAGATGACGGTCGAACATCATTTCTTTATCTCTCAGCTGGAAAGTTATTCAGACCGAAAGCGATTCAAGGCCAACCTGCATGATATCCACCATAATCTGCAGGAGAACGGCGAGATCCGCTCTGTTCAGCCCAATACCCGCGCAACCGTGGTGGCCATCTGGAAAAGATATCGCCGTGTTGTTGCCTTTGCCGCCTCAGTCGCCGGAATCACCGCCCTGCTGACCAGCGGATTGACTGCTGCCTTTTCCCCGAAGGTAGCTATTCGGGAAGTCCAGGAATTGCGCCGTAAGGTCAACCACCTTGAAAGACAGACCAGCAACCAGCGAGCAGAGATCAATGCCGTGCGTCAGAAGATCGATCCTGCCTTGCCTGTGACGATCGGTGGCACGAGTTTCATCATCGATCCTAAAGGATACCTGATCACCAGTGCCCACGTGGTGGAAGGCGCCCGTAATATCTATGTTCAGCATAACGACGGACACGATTACAAAGCCAGGCTGGTGATGAGTGACCGTAAGCGTGACCTGGCGCTGCTCCAGATAGAGGATGCTGATTTCAAACCCGGAAGTCCCCTGCCCTATGGTTTCAACACCCGGGGAACCGAACTGGCAGAACCTGTCTTCACCCTGGGCTATCCCAAAGACGAGATCGTGTATGGCGAAGGGTACCTCTCCGCCCGCTCCGGTCTGAAGGGTGACACACTCGCTTACCAAATTTCCATCTCCGCAAACCCTGGTAACAGTGGGGGGCCGATCCTCAACCGTAAAGGAGAAGTAGTGGGCGTCCTAAACGCTCGCCAAACCACCGCCGAAGGAGTAGTTTTCGCAGTTCGTGCACGTAACATCGTTCGCTTCGTGGATGAAGTAAAGGCGATGAACACAGACGTGCAGGTCAAGATCCCCACCCAGTCGAGCCTGAGGAATCTGGATCGGGTACAACAGGTCCGAAAGATCCAGGACTGTGTTTACATGGTGAAGGTAGTGATCTGATATTCAATCTCCAGACTGCCTTACATAAAGCAAAACGCGAAGGACAAATTGCCCTTCGCGTTTTTTTATATCTATTCAACAGGCTTCAGCAGAATGGCATCCGCAAACAATGCGCCTCCCGGCAATGAACGACGGATGACAATCCGTGGATCTTTCTGTCCATCCAGCATAAAAACACCCGCCGGCAGCCAGTCATTATGACGATCTGCCGTAGACAAGGTGGTGTCGACCGCCTGCGCTCCCGTCCTTACACTCAAGGCAATGGCCGCAGATTTAAAGGCAGCCGCACCGGCATTGTACACATAGATCATGTACCTGCCGTTGACGCCCTGCGGGACGGAAAAACTCAGTGTTGCCTGCAAGTCCGTACTGTCGGACATCAAGAGGGAACGACCGTAACTGCCCCCCAGCTGAGAGATGCCTCCCTGCTGCTCCTTCCAGCCACCCGAGTACGTGACGAGTTTCGGCGTGATATCGTTATCGATGAGGAACTCCGGCCCGGTACCGTCCGACAAGGGGTCGGATGCCAATCTGCTGCGAAGTGCCTGTACGTCAACTTCCTGTACCGAAACCCGGCGATCAATGGACTGGATGGCAGCCAATGCGGCGGATTGTGCGAGTACCATGAAAACCGGTTCCATCCGGATCGAACCATAGGCGATATGACTGGCCGACAAACAAACCGGCACCAACAGATTGGTGCATTCACTTCGCCGGGGAATGATGGAGCGATAACTGATGTCATAGGGAGGAAACCCGCCGATCTCCACATCACCCTCGTTCTTGACCATGACCACCCCATTTTTCTCCACCACGATCCGCTGACAATTGTGCGAATCCATCGTATAGGCCGCCATCCCAATGGGATCTGACACCTTTGCCTTACCCTGGCAATTGGCCTGTGTCATCACATACTCGCCGATCATTCGACGTGCTTCACGCACATATAACTGCGGCGTCCAGTACCCATTGTCCTGAAATTCGTCGCGGGGATATCCCCATGACAGCATCGATGCCCGGATATGTACCGGAACCCTCGGATCATGCCCCAGGAAATATAATAACCCCTTTGTGTACGACTCGTGCGCGCGAATGATCCTGCGTCGGGTGGCCGGATCCGCCAATGCATAGTCGTGGCTGGACCCGATCATATCTGTGGAAAAAGGCCCCTTATTATTGACATCCGTTTTCCGGTTCGGGATCGGATCCATCTTTAAATAGTGATGGTTCAGGGGAAGGTGAGGCTGTATCTCAAAAACCCGGGCCAGCAGTTCATAGCGGGTCGAGTCATAATCGACCGGACGGGTGATATCGATCCGGTTCGCGGCACTATCTGTCAGGCATAAACGAAAATTATAGGCCTGTACCAGTTTGTCGCCCGATCCGGTGACCGCCATAGTCGCAGGAGAAATGCCCCAAAGCAAGCCACTGCGCTTATCCTCCCTCACTACATATGGATCGACACCGTCCGGGAACTGATGATGGATGGCCATTTGTACCCCGTTGTAGGTTTCGCCATATACCTCGTTCGACTCGCGCCCGACCGTGAAGGAGACACCCGCCATGGCCATCAGATCCCCCTCATAGGTGCAATCCATGAACACCTTTGCCCGGATGGTGGATCGGCTTTGTTGCGCTTGATCTTTGGATGATATGGTCAGCAGTGACAGGATCTTCGTCCCCTCTTTCTGCACAGAAACCAACTGACGATCGAATTCGATCCTGATCCCAGCCCGGGCCAGGTATTGATCGAAAACGGCACGAGCCGCCTTGGGCTCAAAAACCCATTGCTCGAATCTTCCGTAATAGGTTCCCAGTTTTCTGTAAAAATCCCGGGCGAGTCCGGTGATCGCAAACTTGTTCCCAATATCCGTGAATCCCAGTCCACCGGTCGTTAGTCCGCCAGCATGCCCATCCGGATGGAGCAATATCACCGACTTCCCACTCATCGAAGCAGTGTAAGCCGCCATGATACCGGCGGAAGTTGCGCCGTACACGCATACATCCACGTCGATCTGCTGCCCTTTCAGGACATGGGCATTTTGTGCCCGCGCGTTCAAGGCCATGAAGATCCAGATCAGACTGAAGAATGAGGCACGAAGGAGTTGGGAGTTGATCACGACTTAAGAATTCGATGTGATCAAATATACATGGCTGTAGCCAATTGACAGGCAGTTGTAACATGGAAAGGGAGAATGCGGATCAGAGATATCCCCCCGCATCCTCAAGTCAAAAAAAATCCCCCTGGCAAGCAGGGGGACGATCAATTTGATTTGAATGATATCAACTCCAGAGGCTGGGCGGATATACACCACTTTCCACGAGTTCCGTGACGTTCCGCTTCACTTCAGGCGCGTCCTCTTTGTAAGTGACGCCAAACCAGGAAGAGGCCGTAGGAATGACCTGGATGACACCACCGCCATCACGGATGAAACGATCGGCCACAATAGGAATGAAGAACTCAGACTTAGGTTCTTCCCGGCGGCTGGCCAGAAAATCTGAGAACAAGTCTTCCGCATATGGGAAATACGAAGGATGGAAACACCAGAAATTCATGGAAACCTGGGCGTCTGTGGAGAGGGTCCTGGGTTGCTGGTCGTCGTCGCAAACGATCTCGCTGTCACTCGTATGAATGTTCAGTCGTTCGGCAATACCGGTCAGATGACCGGCAGCATCTACTTCGCAGACACCACGATTGACGGTGCCATTGTCAGAGAGGGTCTTGATCAGGCTGTAGCCGATGATGGAATAGGTCCTGGCATCACAGCCCTCTGTCAAAAATCCATGGGCTTTTTCGAAGGCGTCGCGACCGTAGAAGTCATCCGCATTGATGACGGCGAAAGGTTCGCGTACGGCATCTTTGGCGCACAGTACGGCATGCGCAGTGCCCCAGGGCTTTGTGCGATCTGCCGGCACGGTGTGTTCACCCATGAAAGCTCCCAGTTCCTGGTAGACGTAGTCGATCTCGATCCTGCCTTGCAGCCGGGGTTCGAAGATGGCCTTGAAATTGTCTGCGAAATCTTTTCGGATGATAAATACGACCTTGCCGAAACCGGCGCGAATGGCATCATAGATGGAATAATCCATGATCGTCTCACCACCCGGGCCGAAGGATTCGATCTGTTTCATACCTCCGTAGCGGGAAGCCATCCCGGCGGCAAGTATCACAAGCGTTGGTTTCATACAGTTCTTTGTCTGAATTTTGCTGCAAATTAAACAATGACATGGTTCCGAAACGGTCGGACCACGAAAACATAACGTATTGATACCTCCGGAAAGTATCCCCATAGATACAGCGGTCTCCTCAAACGGGCAATTTAGCTGGAAGGTCCTCAGGCTGGACCTCCTTCATCCCGTCATTTCCGGAAACAAACCCTTCAAGTTGTCCGGGTACCTGAATGAAGCCGGAAAGGCCGGTCACCGCGGCATTGTGACCTTCGGAGGTGCCTGGTCCAATCATATCCATGCCACTGCATACGCGACCCGAGAGATGGGACTGGCATCGATCGGCATCATCCGGGGAGCGCGCCCTGCTACCCTCTCTCCGACCCTGATGGATGCGGAGCAGGCCGGAATGGTCTTACGTTTCGTATCCAGATCCGAATACCGGGCACTGCGCATGCTGAGCAAAGAACAGTTGGAAAGGGAATTTCCGGGATCCACCGTTGTGCCTGAAGGCGGTACCGGAGAAACCGGCATGCTCGGCTCCTCAGGCATCATGGATCTGATCCCAAAGAATGCATTCGACTGGATCGTTTGTGCCTGCGGAACAGGAACAACACTCGCCGGACTGGTATCGGCCGGGGATGCTCACCAACAGTTCCTGGGGATCTCCGTGCTCAAGGGGCACACCGGACTTGAGGATGACATCAACAATATGTTGAAGTGTATGTCACAAAACATTCGTTATGAGGTAATTGATCGGTTTCACGGTGGTGGCTACGCCAAATACGATGAAGCGCTCATCGATTTCATGATTGCCTTTCATGCCCGAACCGGGATCCCGACAGATATAATTTATACCGGCAAACTCATGCGGGCCATCGAAGGGCTTGCCGGTGAAGGATTTTTTTCGGCTGATGCACGGGTGCTCGCCATTCACAGTGGCGGACTGCAAGGCAACCGATCGCTGTCACCGGGGCGATTACCATTTTGATAACACGCCCGGGCATATCTTTGCTTCCCATGCCACATAACCTGCGTCCGCTACGGGGTTTACCCATGCCGCCTAAAGTCCTGCTGTTCCTGTGTTTCATCGCCCTCTCCTTTAATGCAGGCGCACAGGACACACTTCCCTCCTTTCGGGCCGTCATCCGGTCGGGCAAGTTCGTGCTCAGCTGGGTCAATCTGTCGAACAGGGTCGTTCAACTTACGATCCAGCGAT
>VFQT010002357.1_pt1 | contig 19644 bp, 15 predicted proteins | sample 3512381 | NCBI WGS metagenome assembly VFQT01 (sample SAMN10412376, study PRJNA504923) | tailings metagenome | isolation source: Relicate 2 Philex TSF3 active mining site | place: Philippines: Tuba, Benguet | collected 2017-08-29
GCTCGGACCACACGCGATACCTCAAGTTTGGAAGGGCGAATTCTGATACACGATACCTACCGCATTACCTTGAAGTATTTGGAAGGGGGAAGGGTGAGTGAATTGCGCTACGTCCAAAAAACTCTCAAGAATCTGTACATCGATCGCTATGAATTTTTTGAAATTGAAAAAGACCAGGCTGCCCATAGAATGGAGATGGTATCGGTGAGTGGGGAGGTGCCCACGGCGGGATATTTCCTGGCTCGAGCAGGCAAGCGAGCCACCAATTCCTTGTTGATTTCTGCGGTGGCCATTCCCGTAGCGTTGGTCAATCCTGCCTTGGCTGCCGTGGTTCCGGCCTTGGTGGTCATCAATCAAATCGGGGTCTACAAAGACCTGAAACGAGCAGGTCTGATGTTGCAAGAACAAGGTATTTAATGGTAAGTGTATGCCCGAAAGGGCATTTTTTTCCTGAAATTGTGTAATTACATTGTAATTACGAAATTGCTGCCATGAAAATCCCCGTGGTACCCATTGGAAACTCCAAAGGATTGCGATTACCGGCCTCCGTGCTCAAGAAAATGGGGCATCCGGAGTATTTTGAGTTGGTCGAAGAGGCTGAGGGTTTGCGTTTGCAGCCTGCCAAAAATCGCAGAGCTGGTTGGGAAGCTGCCTTTCAAACAGGTACAGAAACGAGCATTCCGTCTAACAACATACCGGTAGAGCCATGGTATTGAGGCCCTATGACATTCACTGGGTAGAGTTGGGCGATCAAATTCAGCGGCCCTTTGTCATTCTTTCCCCGGTAGAGATGAATGCGCACATGTCACATGTGTTGGCTGCGCCTTTAAGCAGCCAAGTACAGACATGGCCTACCCGTGTGGTCTTGGATGAATGGGACTTTCACAGCGAAGTGGCTTTAGAGGGGATGTGTCGACTAGACAAACTACAGGTACAGGGTCGTATGGCCCGACTGAATGCCTTGACCATTCGAAAGGTCAAGGCTGTGCTCAAAGAAATGCTGGTCGATTAAGCCTCAGCCAACAAACGATTCAGTGTAGGACTGGGTCGCATGATGCGGTTGGCTTTCTCGGTATTGGGGCGGTAGTATCCGCCGAGATCAGTAGCTTGACCCTGAACCGCATTCAATTCGCCAACGATGTTCATTTCTTCAGCCGAAAGACTAGCGGCTAGAGCGCTGAACGCTTGCTTCAAATCGGTGTCCTGATTCTGAGCGGCCAATTCCTGAGCCCAATACATAGCTACATAGAAATGAGAACCTCGGTTGTCCAAGCTGCCAATTTTGCGCGTTGGGCCTTTGTCATTGTCCAAGTATTTGGCGGTAGCCGCATCCAGGGTGTTCGCCAATACTTGAGCCTTTTGATCGCCGGTAACCTGAGCGTAATGCTCAAAGGAAACCGCCAAGGCCAAGAACTCGCCCAGGGAATCCCAACGCAAATAGTTTTCGTCGTACACCTGTTGAGCCAACTTGGGGGCAGAACCACCGGCACCAGTTTCGAACAATCCACCACCGTTCATCAGGGGAACAATGCTCAGCATTTTGGCCGATGTACCCACTTCCAGGATGGGGAATAGGTCGGTCAAGTAATCACGCAAAACATTACCGGTTACGGAGATGGTGTCCAAACCTTGCACGATGCGTTCCAATGAGAATTGGGTGGCACTGCGTGGATCTTTGATCAGCAATTCCAAGCCAGTGGTATCGTGATGGGGCAAGTACTGATTCACTTTGGCAATCAATTCACGGTCGTGTGCGCGGTTTTCATCCAGCCAAAAAACGGCAGGAGTTTGGGTAGCCTTGGCGCGGTTGACAGCCAATTTGATCCAATCTTGAATGGGGGCATCTTTGACCTGGCACATGCGGAAAATGTCACCAGCCTCAACGCTTTGACTCATCAATACGCTGCCAGCAGCATCGATGACGTCGACACGGCCTGCGGCTTTCATTTGGAAGGTCTTGTCGTGAGAACCGTATTCTTCGGCCTTTTGGGCCATCAAGCCTACGTTGCTCACGCTGCCCATGGTAGCGGGATTCAATGCTCCGTTTTTCTTGCAGAACTCGATGGTAGCATCGTAAACTCCGGCGTAACAACGATCGGGAATGACGGCTACGGTATCTTGGGTCTTGCCTTCCGCATTCCACATGCGGCCTGATTCGCGAATCATAGCGGGCATGGATGCATCGATGATCACATCAGAGGGTACATGCAAATTGGTAATGCCCTTGTCGCTGTTGACCATAGCCAAAGCGGGACCTTCTACAATTGCTGTTTTCAATGCCGCTTCAATTTCGCTGCGCTTATCAGCGTCAAGCGATTGAATTTTGGCATAAACATCTCCCAAACCGTTGCGGGTATCTACACCCAAAGCAGCAAAATCTTCGCCGTATTTGGCGAATACGTCAGCAAAAAAGACTTCAACAAAAGCGCCGAACATTATGGGGTCGCTGACCTTCATCATGGTGGCCTTCAAATGCACGGAAAACAAGGTGCCTTCCGCTTTAGCCTTTTGCATCTCCTCGGCCACAAAGGCTTTGAGCTGAGATAGACTCATGGTAGCCGTGTCGATGATTTCACCAGCCTGCAATTTGATGCCTGCTTTTAGGGTTTGGCTCTCGCCAGAATCAGGGGTGAAAACCAGGTCTACTGAAGTTGATGCGGTTATGGTCAGCGACTGCTCGCTGCCGTAAAAATCGCCGCCCATCATGTGGGCCACACGGGATTGAGAGTCAGCATTCCATGCTCCCATGCGGTGCGGGTGTTTCTTGGCGAATTCTTTGACCGCTTTAGGAGCCCTGCGATCGGAATTTCCTTCGCGCAAAACTGGGTTGACGGCCGAGCCCTTCACCTTGTCGTAGCGGGATTTGGCCTCCTGCTCTTCAGGTGTTTGGGGGTTCTCGGGGTAATTAGGAACGGCATAGCCTTGTGCCTGTAATTCCGCAATGGCGGCTTTTAGCTGAGGAACCGAAGCCGAGATGTTGGGCAACTTGATGATATTGGCCTCGGGTTGTGTGGCCAATTGGCCCAGTTCAGCCAGGTCGTCAGCGATGCGTTGTTCGGGCTTCAGGAACTCTGGGAATTGACTCAAAATACGGCCAGACAGACTGATGTCACGGGTTTCGATTTCAATGTTTGCTTTTTGGGCATAAGCCTCGATGATGGGCAAAAATGAATAAGTCGCTAAGGCAGGAGCCTCGTCTGTCAGGGTGTAAATGATGCTGTGTTTGGCCATGGGTCTCGCTAAATCGGGTGCAAAGATACGATTTAGGTTGCGGCCAACCGGTGGTATGATTGGACTTGACTATCAGGCCTTGCTGCAAAATTGTCAGTACTATGTAAAATACTAATTTGAACTAAACGAAATCATAGGATTTAGCGTCTATAATCTGTTGCCGCATAGCGGCACAACTCTATGTCTGGTTTTTTTGGTTTGAAGTCCTTTTCGGTAGCTTTCTTTTTATTGATTTTTTCAGTCTTACAGGGACAAGGAATTCGCTATGATTTCATGGCCAAAGAATATGCCGTTTATACTCCTGGGAATGGCACCGCCCTCAATCAATTGGTGCCGTACAACATTCGCCAGTCACTCAATAACGCAGGGGCCAAAACGAATGCCTACACTGTGGGAGGCGTTGTTCGTAGAACCAACAACGACTTTGAATTTTATGCAGCCCGGTTCGATGATACTCATGCCTTAGTTTGGTCAAACCGCTACGGTACCAATCGAAACCAAACGGGCGAGTTTACGCAAATGGTTCCCTTTCCTGGCGGTTCATTCGCCATGTGTGGAGAATCGTTTGAAGCAGGTTCCGTGAATGCGAATCTAGGCGCCATTTTTGCTGCCAATGCCGATGGATCGATCAAATGGTCCCGCATCTTTGCCAATAAAAATGTTGGCGGAAGAGCATCGGCCCTCAAAGGAGCTTGTTTGAGTGGCAAGTACCTTTATGCGGCTGGTTTTGATGCCCAGTGGTCAAATAAAGAGCAGGTGGCCGTCATCAAGTTGGATACCAATGGAAACCAACAATTTTTCCGCTTGTTTGATTTTGGCGAAGCGCAACAAAGGGCCTATGCTGTCGGAGAATCAGGCGGAATTGTCATTGTTGTGGGCCAATGCGGAGCGAACAATACCAACTTGAAACCCTTCCTATTGCTGCTTAATACAGACGGTTCCGTCAAAGCAGCATTCAAGGGCAATAACACAGGGGTGAATACCTACAACAATTTGCTCATCAACGGCAATACAGTTTGGATCAGCGGACGAACGAATTCTAGAGGCAACAATGATCTCTTAGTGGCTCAATTTAATTTGAGTAGCCAAACATTGTCATGGACCGTGGGTTTAGGTACCAATCAGAACGATTATCCGTCGGCGATATTGAATGATGGCTCACTGTGGATCGCGGCGCAAACGGACAATACCAATCCCCGCCTTCGGCAAGGTTTGATGGAGCTGAATCCAGCCAATGGAGCGCTGAAAGATGGGTCCATTTTGTTTTTTGGCAATACGTCCAATTTCGATGCAGGTCGCTACTCGTGCGCCATTGACAATAGGCCTTCGGGAGGCATCAATGCAGTGGGACGGCCTTCCAACTTCCAAACGAATTTTGCCCGAATGACTGTGACTGCGTCAGAGAATACCTGTGGCATGAACGACTACAACTGGACATCATTTGCTCTCAGTCGCCCGGTTGTTTCCTATTCAGTCAAAGATTCTACCATTAGTGGGGATTTTACGAGCGATTTGGGTCTATCCTTAACGGCCGTATCCTTGACCGAAAACGTGCAATGCAGCCAAGATTGTCCTTTGCCGATTCAAATACTAAAAGATACGGTATACATGTGCAAGGAGATTGGTTCTTTGGCGGTCGATGCCACTCAACCTTTGTCGGCCACCTATTCTTGGGAGAACGGTACTGGCACCGCTACGCGTACATTTTTTGCTTCTGGTACCTATTATTTGACCACCAGCAACCCATGCGGTAATCGCAAAGACACGGTTGTTGTTGTTCAGGATCAAGCACCTAGTCATCCCGGATTTCGCGACACCCTGTTTTGTACCCCCACTTGGTCCTATTCGGTTAATTTGCCGGTTAGCAATCGCAAATACATTTGGAACAACGGTTCTACCCAAGCCTATCGAGTATTCAACACTCAGCCAGGTCGGTATTGGATGGAGTCGATCAATGCCTGTGGGCGTCGTGTCGACACCTTGACGTTGATTCAAGGTAAAAAACCCTTAGACCTTACTTTGGGCGATACCTTTTTGTGCGCTGGACAAGGCGGCAGCATTACCAAATCTATTGCGCCCGAACTCTTTGTGAGCTATTTGTGGGACAATGGCACAACAGGAACCTCTCGATTTATGGTGAATCCGGGTGTGTATTGGGTGGAATCGAGCAACATCTGCGGCACTCGCCGAGATACCTTCACTGTGACGCTCAAAACACTGCCTCCACCTTTGGCCAAAACAGATACAACTTTTTGTGACGGGTTTGTCGGTACCTATACCTTGGATGTAAGACGCCCTGGATGCACCTATTTCTGGGCCGATGGGTTTGCTGATTCCATTCGAACTTTCAATGCTCGGGGAACCTTCTATTTGTATTGCAAGAATGCCTGCGGCACAACCATTGATACGGTGACCATCAGCCAAGACACCTTGCCCCTGCATATATTGGACAAGGAGGTTTGGTTCTGCAAGGGCCAGCCCTACACCTTGAAGGCTACCCAGCCTTTTGGTGGGCCTTTCGATTACCTCTGGAGCAATGGCGCTCGCACGCCAGAACTGCTAGTAGCGTTTACCCAGACATTGTTTTTGACCACCTCCAATGTCTGCGGGACCATTCGTGACACGGTGATCGTACATTCTGAAATTTGTCCTTGCCATTACTACATGCCCAATGCCTTTACTCCGCATAATTTGGATGGGTTGAACGATGGCATCAAACCCCAAACCGATTGCCCTATCAAAAGTGGGTCTTGGGCCATTTATAACCGATGGGGCGAGTGTTTAGCACAAGACATGCCGCTCACCCAGGCTTGGGATGGAATGTACATGGGCAAACCTTTGCCTGAAGGTGTATACATATATAAAATTTATGGTTTGTACGACGAAACCGTACAGGCTTCTCGAATCATTACCGATGCCGGTGTGATTCACCTCTTGTATGGAAAAGAATAATGATGAAACAATACTTATTACCTCTGCTGTGTTTGGCCATGACTGGTCAAGCCTTGGCTCAATCTGAAACGTACACTCAAGGATTTGAAGCCACTTTTTTTGGAGTTCCTGCGGGCTGGGCTGCGGTTGGCAATGCCAATCAATGGTCTCGCCAAACGGCTGGAACTCAGCCTACTTGTTCTCCCTACAGCGGTGTAGGCATGTACCGATTCAACACCCAGTTTGGGATCACCCAAACCGTAAGTACACCCAAGATTGATTGGAGCAAGCGCGGTACAAACAATACCTACTTCTCTTTCTACATGTACCGCGACAGCCAAAACAAAAACGCAGACAGTTTGTCGATTTTTGTCAATACCACGCGCAGTTTGACGGGCGCAAAGTGGATTGGTGGTGTATCTCGTTACGCCTATGCTCAGTATCCTGATTCGGTTCAAGAAGGTTGGAAGCGTTACAGTTTTGCCATTCCTGGTTCTTTCACCGGTACGGACAACTACATCATGCTTCGCGGCAATGCGGCCAGAGGATTTCGAATCTTCATTGACAGTGTAGAATGGGAAGGATTCCCCACTTATTGTGCTGGAAAACCGACGGCCGGTAGCATCAGTTCCAATCCTAAATTGATCTGTACCAACCAAGGTACTGCCCAATTTACCTTGAGCGGTATGACTACAGGTTCGGGAATAACGTACACCTGGCAGTATGCTGATTCTCTCAAGGGAGCTTGGACCACCGTCAATACTCCCAATACCCAATGGCAAAGCGGAAACATTAACCGCAGCTTGTATTTCAGATGCATTGTTACATGTGATAAATCGGGAGAATCAGACACGACAGATGCTTATTACATGTTTGTTGATGTAAACAATGAAATTACAGGCCCCAACTTTACAGTAACGCCAGCCAATAGCACCTTGTGTGCCGGAGCTGACCCTGTAGGTATTAAATTGACCATTTCTGATGGTCGCAGCATGACCTACAGCTGGAACCCCACCGATGGTATTCAAACCATCACGGCTGATAGCGTATTGGCTAGTCCTGCGGCAACTACCTTGTATCAAATCGTAGGCGTTGACTCTATGGGCTGCAGCACCACTCGTCAAGCACGTGTGACCATCGATCCAGGTCCTAACGTGACCATTACGGCGGGTGATACCAATGTCTGCGAAGGTTCAGCGGTTACATTGACAGCCAATGGATTTGGCTTTGGCATAACCTATGAATGGAGCACCGGTGAAACCACCCGAACCATCAACTTTACGTCTACTGGTGCCGATACCGTTTGGGTGAAGGCCAGCAGCAACGCGGGTTGTTCCCGCACGGTTTCTCAGGTGATCAACACCGTGAAAAAACCAGTGGCCGATATGACCTATACCCAATACGATGATTCATTCAACTTCTACAATGCCTCTTTGAATTCCAATGGAGGAGTAGAATGGTATTACGGGGATGGCAACGAAAGCCGCAAAGACAATCCCGTGTATAACTACGGTAAGGCAGGTGGCTTTACGGTTACTTTGGTGGCTAAAAATCCTCCCTGTGCAGCCGATACAGCCTACTTTGATGTGCAGTCCATTTTGACCAATTCTACTTTGGATTTGCGTTTGAGTGGCATTCATGTTTCACCGAATCCAACGGCAGACAAAGTTTGGGTAGAGTCAGCTGAACCTTTGATGGGCGTTCGCTATGCATTGTTCTCCATTGACGGCCGATTGGTCTTCATGGGCGATGAGCATTTGAGCCCCAGCTTGTTCTCGGTTGATCTGACCGGAGTCAATCCTGGATTGTATTTGCTGTGGGTAGAAGCCGATGGCAAACAAGGAGCTTATCGAATTCAAAAGCAATAAAGAGAAAGGGGCTTCGGCCCCTTTTTTTATGTCCTAATGGTTCAGAGTGGGTGGCTGCAAGCCTACTTTGGCTGCACCGAGGCTCAAACTCATGCGATAGCCCTTAACGCAGCAAGGTGAAGCTGGCCGAGCCGTGTCGTTTTTGCCCCACACCGGTCCAATACAAATCGGCGTGAACGATGTACACCCCATCGGGAACCAAATTGCCTTGGTAAGTGCCGTCCCAGAAAGGCTTACTTGGGCTGGATACGAAGAGCAATTGGCCCCAGCGGTTGTAAATGCTGAAGTCGGCGCGGTCAAATTCACCCACAGGGGCGTACCCGTCATTGCGACCATTTCCATCAGGAGTGAAGGCGGTGGGCAACCAAAACTCAATCAAGGGATCAATGGTATTCAGCGCCAAACTCGCTTTCTGTGTGCAACCGTTTGGATCGGTGACCATCAAATTGATCAACATGCGCTGAAAGGAGCGAATGCGGGGGCTAATTTCATTGGTTTGGTCCCGGAATGAGTCTAAGGGGGTCCAATCGTAGCGGTAATTTCCCGGCGGATTGACATTGGCATTCAAGTTCGTCCAACTTCCGGTCTTTACGCCAATCAGAGTATCAATGGTCAATTGGATTTCGGGTACGGCGGCAATAATCTGCCATGCGGTATCGGTGCATCCATTGGCATCGGTGGCCGTCACCAAATAGTTCCCTGCTGCCAAATTTCGGAAGGCCGAATGCTGGCCATCGGGATCTTTCTGTACAGGGCTGAGGGGGGGTGTTAAAGTCCAGCTATAGGCGGGGGTACCCCCTTGGGTAAGGCATTCAATGAAACCCTTTTTATCACCCGCGCAATCGCCTCTAAATCCTGAAACGCTGATCAGTAGAGTATCAGGTTCTTGAATCAGTACATTGATGGAATCACGGCAACCGTGTTGGTCAACGGCATAGGCCTTGTAGATACCGGCATACAAATTGGTAGCGGTGGGGGAGTTGCCCAATTGGGCTGGGTTCCAACTGAAAGTGTAAGTTGGGGTACCACCCGTGGCCTCGATTTCGGCGTAACCCGTAGGGGTGCTCTTGCACAGCACATCGGTGATTTTGGTGGTTTGCAATTGCAAGCGATCGGGTTCGCTCACAACGACGATGGCGCTGTCCACGCAGAAATTCTGGTCGCTCACACGAACCTTGTAAGAACCGGCTTTGAGATTGAAGATGTGGGCCGTTCCTTGACCACCTTGTGGCCAGTAATACGTTAAATTTTGCCAGGGTTTATTGGTGCTGACCACCCGAGCCTGCCCATCGGCATAACCAAAACAAGAGGCATCCCAGGACCAAACCGAATCAATTTTTACTGGGTTGGGTTTGCGGGTTAAGGTGAAACTGTCTTGTGTTTTGCAGCCGTAGGCATCGGTGACTTTCAGTGAATAGTTTCCCTCTGAGTTGATGATCACAGTTGGGTTCTGATTTCCATCTTTCCATAGATATTTGCTAAACCCGGGAACCTTAATCGTATAGCTTTGGGCCACGCAGGAGGAATCGATGATGTCTGGAAGATCAAGAACTGGCCTTATGATTGTAACAAACCCAGTGTCTTTGCAGGTGCCGTACTTATTGCTAATCTGCACCCAGGCTTTGCGGTTGCTGGGGTCGAATTTGTATTTTGTAAGTGTTGTGGTATCTCCGTTGAACCACTTGATTTTGGTAGCGGTACCCGTGGGGGCATTAAATGTTACTTGAAGGGTGCTCGTGTCGTCCCAGCATTGGCGCCAAGGTTTGTAGGCGCCATTCACCACAATGCTGCACTCGTTCTCAAAACTCACAAAGAAGGAATCAATGCGTACTTGCTGGCGATTGCTCAAGCCTCCTGTTGAGGCTGTAAATCCGAAATAAGTAAACTGCGATCCGGCAAATATGAAGTTGATCAAGTCGTATGACTTGCTGAACATTTGGACTCCATCCAACTTGCAAACAAAAGTTTGGGTATTGGCATCCCAGGTAAAAATGACGGGGTGCCATTGGCCATTTTCCAAATTGGACACGGTTTTAGGCCCTACAATGTCATTGCTACTACCGTGCGAGGTGTTTCCATTTTTGGTCCATGCCACATGGTCAGCGGCAGGATCACCGGGTAAGTTTTGGAAATCATCAAATTCAACCGTGACAGAAGGGCTAATGCCTTCATAGCCAATGCCTCCGCCTGCTGAACCGGCATTTTTATTTTTGTTTTGCAATACAAAGGCAATGCCGTCGGCCCCACTGCCGTCATTGGTACCAAAGTTCAATTGGGCGTAAATGCGAAAGTTTTCTTTCAGATCAATTCTGCGTTGGTTCCAAATGCTGCCGTTGCGCCACCCAAGGTCGGGAGTCAATTCAAACAAACTGTCAGCCTGACGAATGGCATTCCCGTTCAATACAAACCCTTGTTGCGCCATGGCGGTATGGCCAAAGAGCCCCAAAAGACTCAGCAACAAATATGGTTTCAGTCGATTGAACATGAGTGGCAAAGGTAGGGCCAATGACGGGCCCGTGAGTTTATAGACGTAGTCTATAACGATTTGGTTGCATGTTTCGTGCCTATTGGTCGAAATAACAAGGAGATGACAACCAAGTTGATGAATTGCTGCGGCCTTGAGTCTATCTTCGAATGATGCGCTGGCAAGCCTTGGCTATAATGTCTATTTCCCTGCTTTTGAGTTCCTGCAACAAGTTGTTCATCAGCAAAATGGCCCATGTTAGTTTGCATGATTCAGTCTACCATGAATTGACTTCATACACCGATAGTCATCGCGTCATTTTGTATTCCCCCACAGCAAAGGCATCTTCTTCTTTGCTGATGACTCGGCAGGTATATGCAGCACCTAGTTTTCGTGATTTTGATCAAAAAGAGTATATGCACAATGCCATGGTGTTTCGCCGCTTGCCTGGAGATTCCTTGTCCGTTTTGCTCTGTCCCAACGGTCAGACCTTTGATCATTCTGTAGAGTTGCCATACCAGCTTTATCAATCATTCGAAGTTCCCCCTAAGTTGGGTTTGACCAATGTGGTAGCCCCTGTGGCTATCGGTGTAGCAGCAGCTGTGGGTCTGAGCCAAGGCGCTGTGGCCACGGCATTAGGGGGTGGATTGGGTATATTGGTTGGGGCTGCTTATCAAGATTTGCTGGGATTTTTGTACGGCGAGTTGGGCAACCCTAATGCCTATTGGAATCCTGTTGGTATTGGTGCTCGGCCCTTGGCTGCGCTTGATTCTATCGGAGGCGATACCCTGCCTCAAAAGAAACTGAATTTGCCGAGTACAGTAATCAGTTCCTACACCTTGGAACGCATTAAAAAATCCCAAGCTTGGGTCAGGCCTCAGTTGTGGTTTGCTACTGAACATGCGCTGTTTTCGTACCGAGGAGAAGAATTGCCACTGAAAGGATTTGGGTATCCGTATAGACCTGGAATACATTACAGCTTGGGATACTCCAAATCATGGCGTGAACATTGGGATTGGTCGACGCAAGTTGGCGTCGAACATGGATTGCTTTGGAGAACCACCTATGAGCCCACTCCTAACAAACGCGGATACCAACATGCCAGTTTTGCCACGGGGCCTGTTTGGAGAAAAGCAGGTGGAATCGAGCACCCTTGGGTGTTTCGATTGGGCATGTCGGCCCAGCTCAATTATTTCATGGGTTGGCGAACCCGAACTGACTTTTGGTGGGATGAACCGCCTCTTGATCTTTCAGGAATCAACGATACCATAGTGAATACCCCAAGCAAGTTGATGTTGCATACCTACGTCTTCAATTACAATACAAATCGACCAAGTTTGTGGCCCCGGTTGGATTTTTCGTACGAACGACGCATGAGCCCTCACAGCAGCTTGGCATTGAGCGCGTCTTTGCAACATTATTCGGGGGAGGCAATGTACCAAGTATATTCTAGGGAATGGAATTTTTCCCAACAAGGAACGGTCTATACAGAACATTCCAACGGCCATATTGAGCGCATGATTACCCGATACGGCGTATTCAATATGGGCTTTCGCTATATTTACCACCTAAACGTTCACAAATGAGAACTGCCCTGTTGTCTATTGTCGCCTTGTTGGGATTCGGTCTGGGTTCCTGTACCTATGACGAAGACTGGTATTACCTAAACGTATACACACAAGTAACTGTGGTAAATAACCGAAGTGTAGATGTAGTGGCCCGTTTCAAATGGATAGACAACCATGGGAATTCATATGATCAGTCACAAATTATCAAACCGGGTCAAACTTATGATGAATGGAATCCCTACTTCAACGATTTTGAAGGAATAGGTGTAAAGTATAACGGCTCCCTCAGGGTGATCAACCGTTTAGGGGTAGATGATGCCGTTGAAAAGATATTCGACGAAGAATTCAGGGAACGAGGCGACTATTCGGTCAAGTACGTGGTCACCGCTGAAGATTAATCCCGACTGCTGCGCTTTTTGCGTTTTTTCTTGTGGGAAGAGCCTTTGGAATGGGCTCGTTTGCTCAAAGCTTCAAAGTCGGCCCACTGATCTTCACTCAAATCTTGCTGAAACTTCTGGTTGCGAATGACTTTGGCTTCATCGCACAACTCTTTATAGACCTCTGGGGCATGTGGATATTGATTCCAAGCCTCAATTTTGGCGTTTTGATAGACCAGCTCAGCTTGATATGCCGCTCGCTGTTGTTGGTTGCTTAATTCCAACGGGCGAATCAATTGGGATATTTTCTTGGAGGCTTTTCTCTCGCCCATTCCCCCGTGTTTGGCCAAACCTCTTAGCCACCTGGGTGTGCGATTTCCCCGAATCCAAGACCACAATTGATTGAACATTTTCCTTAGTGAATAGACTTCGAATTTAGTAAATTTCTATTTGAGCCGGTTTTTATCGCAATTAGATGGCTAAAATCTGACCCTAAGCACCAAGCCTTTTTTAGGACAGCCCTAGACACATGCATTCGTCATGCAATCAATTACACAATTCTGATAAAACAGTCCAAACCTTAGTGAAGGTGAGGTGGTTTCTTTGCGAAAGAAACATGAATCCTGAAGTCAATCGATTGCAAGAGAACATTCAAGCCTCGAAGTTGGAGGTTCTCAACCACCCCATCTACCAAGAGCTCAATACTTTGGGGCGTCTTCAAACGTTTATGGAATACCACGTCTTTGCCGTTTGGGATTTCATGACCTTATTGAAACGCTTGCAACGGGAGTTAACAGGGGTTGAGTTGCCATGGATACCAAGTGAGCACCCAACGTTGCGACGATTTGTGAATGAGATTGTACTGGGTGAAGAGAGCGATACCCTTCCGGATGGACGAAGCCTATCTCACTTTGAGATGTATGTCGAGGCCATGAAAGCGGCTGGAGCCAACGAGCGCCCCATCTTGCAATTGTTGTCAAGCATAAAAAAGGGACAACATTGGAAAGTGGCGTTACACGAAGCGCAATTGCCATCTGCCGTCGTTGATTTTGTCGAATTTCACTTGGGCTTGGCTGAATCAGCTCCGGTACATGCGGTAGCTTCTGCCTTTACTTTCGGCCGAGAAGATTTGATTCCCGATATGTTTTTACCCCTGTTGAATTCGCTGCATCAGAATCATGCAGAGTTGGCTTCCTTGATTTATTACATCGAACGTCATATTGAGTTGGACGGTGATGATCATGGCCCCTTGAGTTTGCAGTTGATGCAAGAGTTGTGCGGTAATGACAGCGAAAAATGGGAAGAGGCCGAGGCTTATGCATTGAAATCGCTCGAATTGCGCCACCAGCTTTGGTCTGCTGTGCTAGACACATTCTGATTGCGGTCCCAGCCCCTCGGTAGATTTTGTATTTTTGAATCATGTTGAGTGCCTGGACCTTTGAAAAACGCTGTGCTGAATGGTTGAAAACCCAACTCGTCGATTGGGGAGTTGGACAAGAGGTTGCCAATGGTGTAAACCTGTTGGTGATGCTTGGAATTTTAGTCCTAGCCATCCTGTTGGTCGATTTTCTCACTCGCCGGTGGATGCTCAGATTTCTTACCAAATTGGCCAAAAATTCAGAAAGTACGGTTGATGATGTGTTGGTGGAGAAACGCGTCTTCAGACAGCTAGCCCATGTTGTCCCGGCGGTCTTGGCCAAAGCATCACTGGGCATTGTGTTTGCCGATTTTCCTGAATTTATTAGCCCGGTTAAACTCATTGTTGATGTTTATATCATCGTCGCCATTGTGCTTTTTGTGCAATCGGTGCTACGTGCATTGAAAGTAATATTAACAGAGACCGAATATTTCCGGGATAAGCCTATTGGAGCTTACACGCAGTTGGTAAACATCATCAACTGGATGTTGGGTGTTCTTTTTATCATCTCTGTTATAAGTGATCAGCCATTATGGTCATTGTTTACGGCATTCGGTGCGTTGAGTGCCATAATCATATTGACTTTCAAAGACACCATTTTGGGCTTTGTTGCTTCCATTCAAATATCAGGCACTGACATTTTGCGCATTAACGATTGGATCACCATGGAGAAGTATGGGGCCGATGGAAACGTAATAGAAATCAACATTACAACCGTGAAGGTTCGCAATTTCGATAAGACCATTACGACGATTCCCACCTATGCGTTTACGGCAGATTCTTTTAAGAACTGGAGAGGAATGGAAGAAGGGGAAGGTCGCCGAATCAAGCGAGCTGTTCACATTAAAATTTCGTCTGTTCGCTTTGTCGATGAGACTATGTTCGAGCGATTCAAGGGGGTTCAACTCATTCGTGAAGCCATCGTGGCTAAGCAAGCCGAGATTGATGCATACAATGCTCAGAAGGGTGCCGATAAATCGCTGGAAGCCAATGGTCGTCAGATGACCAACTTGGGCGTGTTTAGGATGTACATGAATGCCTACATCGAGAATCACCCCATGGTCAACCCCAATTTGGTGCGCATGATTCGTCAACTTCAGGCAACAGATAAGGGAATTCCCATGGAGATCTATTGCTTCACGACCGACAAGGAGTGGTCTACCTATGAGGGAATCCAGGCCGATATCTTCGATCACATTTTTGCCGTAGCCGGTCTGTTTGGCTTGGATATTTTTGAAAGTCCCACAGGTAGAGACTTTGCTTCACTGCGTCAGGGTTAGGCATTTATAGACGCTAATCCGTCAAAATAATTCGTTTATCGGATTTCGATTCCCGTTTTGGGGGATGGGCACGGTTTTGGTGTTTACCCATATGAATCCTATTTGAGTAAGTAGTGGTTTCATAGAGTTGGTTAAAGAAAAGGGCGGCCCATGGGCCGCCCTTTTCTATGGGTAATCAAGAGAGCAATTACTTGCGAATGAACGATACAGTGAAAGTGCTTTGGAAGAATGGCTCGAACAATTGGTATTGCAAGTTTGAAGCATCCAATTTGGTGATGGTGTAAGGAGTAGCAGAGCTATCCAATACCATTTGGGTTTCGTTAGAGGCAAATTGCCAAGTTCCAGTGGTAGTTTGAGGATCAGCAGGGTCACACTTGCTAGCACCGTCGTCGGTTACATAGGTTCCGTCAACTTTGTAAGTAGTAAAGTCGTCTTTTTGGCAAGCGCTAACCAAGGGAGAGGCCCACAAATCAGTGATAGGGGTACCGGTTCCGAAAGGGTCAATACCAGGGTTAGCAGTCAAACCACTTCCGATCCAAGGACCAGCAGTCAACAACTCAGTGTTGGTAGGAGGAACAGGTACTTCCTCTTTGCAGCTAGCTGCGAAAGTTAATATAGCAGCAGCAAACAGAACAAATTTGAATTTCATGGTAGAACAAAGGTAAAGAACGGGTACATAAAAAAACCCCTTCGGTCTGAAGGGGCTTTGTCATAATTTAGTCTTTGATTTACAAGCTTCCTTTGCTGAGTTTATTCTGCCAAAAACGGGCATAAATCAGGCCTATAATGGCCCAAGGAATCAAGCCGTCCAAAAGGTGGGCCCAAATTCCATAACTCTGGTACCAAATGTGATGGGTATAAGATTCTACCAAAAAGGCAATGGCGCCGATGACCATGCCTTTGTAACAACCTTGAACTATAGACATGGCTCCCATTGAACTCAACAAATACAGAGCCATGAAGCCAACAACCATATTGACCAAAAGTCCACGAATCATGTTCATGGGCATGCTGCTATGGTCGGCCTTGTGGTAACTAACCATAGCCCAAGGTTTACCCTGGTAGTACTCCATGTTGGCCATGTCTTCCGGGCCGGTTGAATTGGGTGCCGAGGGATGAACAATGTAGGTGGCTTCTTCGAGGTTTTGACCGTTCAAGAATTCCATGATGGCATCTTGTTTATCGGTCAAGCGCTGTCCCTGTTCATGTAAGTTAATGGCGCCGTAAGAGAGGAACTGCCATACAAACAGGATCACTCCAGAAAGTATGCTGGGTACAAGTAACTTTTTCATGAGAGTTAATCGAGTGCTTTGAGTTCGACTACTGAGTTAAACCCATTGTCGTAGGTGCCCCACAAATCTTTGGCGCTCAACCGTGTAATGTTGACCGTGGTCAGATCGGTTTGGTTGTCTAACTGAAACTTCAACGACTTCTTTCCATCTCCCCAAGTCCAAGTTCCATTGAATTTGTCAATAATGACATTTCCATTGAAAGGATCAGTATACACTTGTTTCATGGTATAGGTGCCGGTTTCGCTGAATTCAAATTGGTAAGATAGGTTCGTAAGGATGCGGGTTTCGTCTTTGACGACTTCCCATACGCGACCAGTCAGACGCCCATCTGGGCTTCTCAAGGAGAGTTTGTTGCCTTCTTCGTATCGGCAGGCATTCATGCCCAATACTGAAATAGCCGCCAGGGCAAATAGGGTAAGAGTTCTTTTCATAAGCCTTCGGTACCCGAAAATACTAACAATGGGCTGACATTTCCATACCCCGTTGAGATTTTTAGGGCTGATACAACTGACCTCCGACTGAAATCCAGCATGGACCCCCGTCGGTTAGTATCAAATAGTATCCCGGAAACTGAAGTCCGGAGGCATCTTGCGCTTGGCAGTAAAGAGGCTTCTCTCCATTGAGTTCAATCGCTGTATTTCCGTTTTTGCTAGTCAAAAAGGCACCGTTGTCCAAGGGAGTGATTTCGTCGTATACTGCATTCAGTTCCCAACGTTCCACTAGTGGATTCCATACTCCCTTTTTGCCATGGCTTTCCAGCAAGAGCAAATGCTGGTCAAGGGCGATTGGAACCTTGTTCATGGCCTGGCTATCTGGTCGTTGAATGTGACAACCCATCCAAGAGCGGTCGACCCATAGGCTGAAGGTGTCTGAACCTTTGTTAACGGTTAAAAAGCTGACATTCGAAATGGGGGCAATGTTATCGTAGGGCTTTGAATTTTGAATGGATTCGCTTTGAATGGAATAGATGTAAATCCCATTTTTGCACAGCAATAGCAATACGGAGTTGCCCAATTCTACGGCTTCGACGATGGGTTCAGGTGTATTGACGGCTTGTACACTGTTGTTGAGCAAACGCAGCGCTGAGCTTTTGCCTTGTGGGCGGTAGACCATGGCGTGCTTGGTGTGAGGGCCTTTTGATGCAAATACTCGAATGCTCTTGTGCTTGGCGGGAACGACAGAAGCGAATGATCGATTGATGACACCATACAGTCCCGATTCATTTTGGTAGACGGCCCAATCCCCTTGAAACGCTTCGATTTGGGGAGCCGAAAACCGAATCCCGCTGCTATCCAGGATGGCTTTTGAATGCTCCAAGCTCAGCAGTGCCAAACCCCGGTCGAAGTCAGATATTTCCAAATAGCGCTGGGGTGATAGGGTCATAGTCCGGGCATTCAAAATGGCTTTCCCATCGTGGAATTCGACGATCCAAAAGTTGGAAGGCATGCTCAGTTGTACTTGGCTAGATCCGGAAAAATTGTTTTCTGGGAAGGTTTGGTCCAAAAGTGAGTTGCCATTGAAATCATACAAGCGCCATCCTTGAGGGTTTCGAGCAAACAATACCGAGTGTGCCGTGTCTATTTTTAGTTCGGAATAAGCCGGATTCAATATCCATTGATCATTGGAATGGTAACAGCCCCATTGGCCCATGATGCGCACTAACAAAAGCTGGGGGCTGACTTGAATCAATTCATCAAAAACTGTATAGCCTTGTTGAAGTTCCCGTTTCTCACCTGTCTTGTTGATGTAAGAATAGTGCCCATTCCCTTGTTTGTCATTGACAAGCGTGAGGCCATGTTGTGCAAAAAAGGTGGACCCGTTTTCGGTCCAAATGCTTCGATTTTCTCTCAACTGAAAGGGCCAGGCAAAATCAAAACTGTCGTTGAGCCAAACTTCTAAACTGCTGGAGTCGACGTACCTGTAATGCCGACTTGGGAGCAAAAGAGGAACAGGATTGACTTTCGTATAGGCCAAGTAATACTGAGAGCGAGAGGCAAATTGCCCGCTGGGGTAATCGTTTAAATAGCGGTTGTAAGCCTCTGGGTCGCCACTTTCTACCGCTGCGAAATAGGCCCGCTCATCGGCCCTTGATAGGGCCAGTTCGCGATAGGGAGAAAATGGGTAGGTTTCAAAGTGTTCTCGGTAAGCGGCTTCGGTATGAGTGCTGCAGGCCGCGCGCCAAGCCCACTGTTGGATGCTATCCTGCAAGGGCCCTTTCCAACGAGCCGATGCTTGGTTCATAAAGGCCTTGGCCTTGTCGATATCAAAACCTATCAGAATGGGAGCAGCTTCTAATGAGTCGTGTTGTGACTGATAAATGGGCTGCCAGTAAAGACAAACGTTTTGAATGTGAGACCAAGAATCCAAGGCATGTGACTGAATGTGATTCAGTGAAGCTAGGCCTGCACAGTATGTTTCCCAATCTGTCGGGAATTGGCGTTTGAGTATGTCGTTTGACCGAACGCCATACAGAGAATCCAAGAGTTTCCAATTTGCGGGGCTTCGACGGCGAAACGATTCTCCAGAAGCCCAGTACAAATGCAAGGCCGAATCTGCTGCCCACCAAGCGCTGTCCAAGTTTTGGTGGCGATCGGGTTCACTGAATGCCAAGGCCCATCCTAAGAAGTTGGCGGCCGAAGCGGATTTTGGGTTTTGACAAAGTCGTGCAAATTGAGCCAATGCCTCTTTGCTGTGTTCTTGCTTCAATGCATTCCAAGCCTGTTTTTCTTTCCATCGAACCATAGGGTTCTGGCTCCATGATGAAACGGGGGAAAGAAGTAAGGTCAACAGGAGGAATCTCACGGTCATGGAAGCAGCAAATCAAGTGCCAAAGGGCCAATGTATATTTGAAAGATGGAATATACGAATCTCGGGAAAACAGGATTGATGGTCTCTCGTTTGAGTTTTGGATCTTGGATCACTTTTGGTAACCAAATCGGTGATTCGGTCAGCGAGCGATTGATGGACATGGCCTATGAAGCCGGGGTGAATTTCTTTGACAATGCTGAGGTCTATGCCAATGGAGAGTCAGAAAGAGTCATGGGTCGTATTCTCAAATCGCGCGACTGGAGCCGTGATTCGTATATCGTTTCGTCCAAAGCTTTTTTTGGAGCTGGGGCCCAAGTTCCCACCCAGCGAGGATTGAGTCGCAAGCACTTGGTAGAAGCATGCCATCAAGCCCTGCAGCGTTTGCAGTTGGACTATTTGGATTTGTAT
>VFQT010002358.1_pt1 | contig 19643 bp, 16 predicted proteins | sample 3512381 | NCBI WGS metagenome assembly VFQT01 (sample SAMN10412376, study PRJNA504923) | tailings metagenome | isolation source: Relicate 2 Philex TSF3 active mining site | place: Philippines: Tuba, Benguet | collected 2017-08-29
GCCGGCGGCGGCGGCAACGCAGCCGGAGGAAACGGCGGCGACGCGGCCGGTGCAACTGATGCCGCAGGCGGCGGCGGGAACGCGGCCCCCGGCGCCGTCGACGTTCCCGCAGCACTGGTCGCAACAGGGGTGGACGGTGCCGTCACTCCCCTCGTGGGCCTGGATGGGGAGGGCACCTACAAGGGGCTCACCCTGAAGGTGCGCGCGCCCTCCGTGCAGGTGCGCGGCGTGCAGGTCAGGGCCACCGCCATCGTGAAGCCGCGCACGAAGGGCAAACTGTGGATCACCTTCACCCGCACCGGCCCCACCGGCAAGGTCATCGTCGGGCAGACGCGCAAGATCACGGTGCGTGGGACCACGACGCCGGTGCGCTGGACCTTCGACAGTGAGAAGCCGACCGGCACCTACCTCCTGATCGCCCGATTCGTCCCAAGCAAGCGAGGCAAGGTGGGCGCCATGGTCACCAAGCCGATTCTCCTCACGTGAGTACGCGATCGGGCATGGAGTGGGATGGGTCGGGCCTACCACCAGGCCATGACGTGCAGGCCACAGGTTCGCACTGCTCACGCTGACCACGGGACGCCAACGGAGGAGACCCCGTCTTCCCGTTGGGTGGCCGGTTGCAGCTGATCGCGTGGTGCATCGCCCGGCCCGTTGGCTCGTGAGTGCCTCCCACCCCGAGATGACTGGGGCCCACCGTTCATACGAGTACGCCGATCACGGACGTGAACTCTCGTCACAGCCGAGCGCTGCCTGGCCCCTTCGCCCCAGTGTCGGCGCGGCCGACTCGGTCGGCGCGGCCGACTCGGTCGGCGCGTGTCGATGACCGCGAGCACGAGCCAAGAGGCCTTCACCTGCGCTGGGTGATGCGCCACTCAACTCGCGGAATACCGAGACGATCTCCGTCATCGCCGCCTAGCATGCGAGCACAACCGGACCTGAGAGGAATTCCCGTGCCGCTGGTGCATATCGAGTGGTTCCCCGGTCGCACGCTCGACCAGAAGCGCGAGGTGATGGAAGTTCTCACACGCGAGCTCAGTCGCATAGGCGACTGCCGCCCCGAGACGATCACGGTGATCTTCACCGAGGTGAGCCGCGAGAACTGGGGACGCAACGGGAGCCTGTTCGCCGATCACTACGAGTTCGAGAACGAGGATCGGGTGACGTGACAGCAGTCACGGACCACCAGCGGGGGGTGGGGATCCTCCAGGCCCGCATTCACCGGCCCGCGACCGTCGACGAGGCTGTCCGCACCCTGCAGGAGCATCCGCAAGCCCGGCTCGTCGCGGGAGCCACCTGGATCATGCGTTCACCCCTGCGGCATGAGCCCGTGCCAGCGGACCTCGTCCTCCTGTGCGACGTGGCAGGACTGGTCGACATCGTCGCGGGTGACCCCCTCGCCCTCGGCTCCATGGTGACTCTTGAGCGCACCGCGCGGGCCATCTCCGGAATGGATGACCTCGCAGCACTTCACGAGGCCTGCCGCGCTGCGGCAACCCCGGCCCTCCGCCGCATGATCACTCTCGGCGGCAGCGTGTCGGCTACTGACTTCCACGCATCCGACATCGTGCCTGCACTCTTGTGCCTTGACGCGGAGATCGTGTCCGATCGCGGACTCGTGACCGGCATCCGGCTGCCCCGGAGCTCGCGGGTGAGCTGCCACGAACGGCTCACCTGGCGCAGCGGCGGTGAGTACTCGATCGCGACAGTCTCCCTCAGCGTGGATCGCGAGGCGAACGACGTCCGCATGGCTCTGGGCTCGGTAGAGGTGAGCCCGCGTCGTTGGACCTCCGTCGAGCATGACCTCTCCGGCCGTGAGTTCACCCCACAGGAGGCTGCGGCTGTGGTGCGCGATCACCTCGCAGAACTGAACCCGGTGTCGGCTCCCGGTATCCCCGCCTCCTACCGGCTCGACGTCCTGCCCACGGTCATGGAGCGTGCAGTCGGGCGGCTGCGATGAAGCCCACCCTCATCGAGATGACCGTCAATGCCGACCCGCGCTATGTGTCGTGCTCCGGCCTGGTGTCCCTCGCCACGGTTCTCCGTGACGAGCTCCATCTCACCAGCGTGAAGGTCGGTTGCGCCGAGGGCTACTGCGGTTCGTGCACGGTGCGGGTTGACGGAGAGCCGATACTCGCGTGTCTCATGCCCGCGGTGATGTGCGACGGACGCTCGGTACAGACGCTGGACGAGCCCAGTGGGCTGTCCGGCCTGCAGTCCGCCCTGCAGCAGGAGCTCTGCGACACCGACGCCGTGCAGTGCGGCATGTGCATCCCGGGCATCGTGACACTGGCCTCAGCTCTCATCGCGCAGGGTGAGATCCGCACCGCCGAGGATGTTCCCGGCGCCCTGGTCGGCAGCATCTGTCGGTGTTCGGGCTACACCCGGATCATCGACGCCGTCGCTCGAGTGGCCGAGGGGGGCAGGCAGTCATGACGGCACTGGGCGTGAGCATGCGCCGGCGTGACGCCGCGGACAAGGCATCCGGACGTACCGTGTACGCGTCCGACGTGATCCGACCACGCATGCTCGTGGCAGGTCTCCTGCGCTCCCCCATCGCGCGCGGCCGCATCACCCGCCTGGATCTCGACGCCGCACGGGCCGTACCAGGCGTGCGGGCAGTGCTGGGCGCCGAGGCGTTCCCTGGCCTCTACGGCGTCGGCATCGCCGATCACCGATGGGTGGCGGACGGCGAGGTCCGCTACGTGGGCGAGCCGATCGTCGCGATCGCAGCGGACTCGCCTGCCGCGCTGGAGCAGGCGCTTGCTGCAGTAGAGGTCGAGTTCGAGCCCCTCGAGCCGGTCGTGACCATGGCCCAGGCCCTGGCGCCGGATGCTCCGGTGCTGCATCCGGACTGGCCCGACTACTCCGTCCTCGTCGACGTCGACGTCGAGCGCGGCGGCAATGTGGCCTGGCAGGCGACCGTGATGCGCGGAGACGTCGACGCCGCATTCGCGCGCCCGGATGTGCGCATCGTGGAGACCCATGTTCGCGTGGGCCGGCAGAACCAGGCATCGCTCGAGCCTCGAGCCTGCGTGGCGACCTACCAGGACGATCGATTCGTCATCGAGACCTCGACGCAGGTGCCCTGGGCGGTGCGCAATTGGACCGGGACGATCCTCGGGGTGGATCCTTCGAAGATCCGCGTCATCGTTCCTGCCGTGGGCGGCGGATTCGGGATGAAGTTCGAGGTGGGCCTGGAGCCCTATGCCGCTGCGCTCGCCCGGGCAACAGGACAGCCGGTGCGACTGGTCAACACTCGCGCCGAGGAGATGGCGACGGCCCTGTGCCGCGAGAACGCCGAGATCCGGCTGCGCTCGGCGATCACGCCGGAGGGTCGCATCGCCGCCCGCGAGGGGGTCGTCCTGATGGACTGCGGCGCCTACAGCGGCGAGCAGCCGTTCCTGACGACGATGACCGCCCACACCCTCTTCGGCAACTACGAGCTCGAGACTGCGCGCCTGGTGTCGCAGGCGGTCTACACGAACACAGCCCCCACGGGGGCGTTCCGTGCATGCAACGGCACCTACTCGACTTTCGCCCTCGAGCGCCACACCGACGAGATCTGCACGCAGCTGGGTCTTGATCCTGACGAGTTCCGCACCCTGAACGTCCTCCGCGACGGCAGTCTCGGATCGACCGGGCAGGTGTTCGACGGCAACGTCCACCACGAGCTCCTTGAGGCCCTTGCCGGAATGCGTCCGTCCACGCCCCCCGAGGCGCCACCGGGCTGGCTGACCGGAAGGGGCCTGGCGGTCGGAACCTGGTTCGTCTTCGTCGGGCCGTCCGCAGCAACGATCAACCTCAACACGGACGGAAGCGCGACTCTGGTCACCGCTGGAGTCGAGATCGGCTCGGGTTCAACCGTGCAGGCGATACCCCAGATCGTGGCCACGACACTGGGGATCCCTCCGGAGTCCGTGGTGGTGATGCAGGCCGACACCGACGCATCCGGGTACGACGTCGGAGTCGGGGGCGGTCGCAACACGGTCTCGCTGGGGGCAGCAGCCCAGGAGGCCGCCATCGACGTGCGCGCCAAGCTGCTGGATGCTGCGGCCGACCTGATGGAGGTCTCTGCGCGGGACCTCGAGATCCGCGATGGCGTCATCTCGGTGGTCGGAGATCCGCAGATGTCGCGCACGGTCGCGCAGGTGGCGACGTATGCGCAGGCGCGTCGGGGCCCGCTCATCGGCAACGGCGCCTTCACCGCACTGGGCACGGAGTGCCTGCCCGGCTGCGCGGCCGGCCACATGATCGATGCCCTCGACATCCCCATCTTCACGATTCACGAGTGCGACATCGCCGTGGATCCCGCCACCGGTGTGGTGAGAGTCCTCGACTACCGCGTGGCCCAGGATGTGGGCCGTGCGATCAACCCGGATGCGATCCGCGGCCAGATCCAGGGGGGAGTCGCGCAGGGCCTCGGCTACGCGCTGATGGAGGAGATCTCCATCGATGCCGGGGGAAGGATCGAGCAGAGCGGCTTCGGCGACTACCGGCTTCCGCTGGCCGGTGACGTGCCGACCGTCAGCAGTGTGCTCCACGAGGGCGCTCCGTCGTACGGCCCGTTCGGCGCGAAGGGAGCAGGCGAGATCCCGATCATGAACGTCGCAGCAGCCGTCGGCAACGCCATCGCGCACGCCATCGGAGCGCCTATCGATGAACTCCCCATGACGCCACCGCGTGTGCTCGCAGCGATGAGAGGTGCCTACTCTGGATTCACTCTCGACCACCTGCGCTCGCCATGGGAGGCCTACCCCATCGGCGATGTGGCCCGCCAGCACTCGCCGGGCTCGATCACGTCGGCGTGACGGTCAGTCCACCGGAGGCGGCGCGTCCCACTCGATGAACCGGTTGCACACCCAGCCCCCCGTTCCGCCGTTCATCCACTCCGCCCATGACGGCGTCCATCCGGCCCGGCATTCCTCGTCCTGGCTCGCGCGACCGACGGACTGGAACCACGGCGCTGGCCTGGGGCCCGGATCCGGTGCAGCTGGAGAGGGCGCGCCGTAGCGGATGATGACGACACCCGCTGCTCCCGCACCACCAGCACCGCCACCCCTGCCGCCGCCTCCACCCGAGCCCGTGTTCGCCGCACCGGCTGTGGGAGAGGTCGACGGTGGGCGCCCACCGTTTCCTCCGACCCCGCTGCCGCCGAGTTCCATGCTGTTGACGGAGAAGCCGGCTCCACCGCCGGAGTAGAACAGCGAGGAGCCGGTGATCGTGCGGGCGACGCCAGCACCACCGGCACCGCCGAAGTCCCCGGCACCTGTGCGAAGTGAACTGCCCCCCACGCCCCCGGCGCCGCCCCCACCACCGCCGGTGTCGACGAGGTAGGCAGGACCAGGAGGATTGGGGAACCACGGCGAAGCCCCACCGTTGCTGCCCGCGCCACCGCCCGCGGACGCCGACTGCAGCGCCGACCCACCCGTGCGTCCGCCGCCGGCGGCGTATCCGGCACCACCGCCGCTGCCCCCGTTGGCGCCGTTCACGGAGCCGGACCCGCCGTAGCCACCGCCGAGGGCCACGATCCCGTCGAGGCTCGAACTGCCACCGCTGTTGGTCCCGGCGCTCGGCGAGTAGTTCGTGGCTCCCGCACCTCCGGCTCCCACCACGATGGTGAGGTCGACGCCCGGGGTGACGGTCACATTCGTGCGATCCACCAGCCCTCCAGCACCACCGCCGCCCCCTTGGTCGAAACCGCCTCCACCGCCGCCGCCGACGATCAGGACGGCGTCGAGGTTGGTGATGCCCGCCGGGACTGTCCAGGTGCACGTGCCTGTGGTCGTGAAGGTCACGACCGTGGGGCGGATCCGTCAGTTGTGACGCTCGGGGAGCAGGGCGCCGCCACGGCGGGTGACGCCGATAGCACCGCCAGACCCATCGAGAACGATGTGATCAGGGCCAGTCGACGCACCTGGAGACAGGTCGGAGCGACCACGAGTCTCCTCCCTTCGGCTCGTGAAGGACCAGAACACCGTCACCGGACTGCGAGCCCCATCAAGCAGCTTCCGCGGTCACGACGACGCCACCAGGACGTCGATGCGGCTCGAGTGTGCCACGGCTTTGCGCATTCGGCCCTGCGCATTCGGCCCTGCGCATTCGGCCCTGCGCATTCGGCCCTGCGCTCCTCGCCGGGGTACCGTCGGTCGACAGGAACGGAGGCAGACCAGCCATGATGCGCATCCGTCGAGCAGTCCTCGCCGCCGCGCTCCCTGCCGTGCTCGGCACCGCGGTCGGCACCGCGCTCACCGTCACCCCCGCATCCGCCGCCCCGAACGGGCAGGACATCGGCACCTCCCGAGAGGGACGAGCGATCCGCGCCCACGTCCTCGGCGATCCTGATGCAGACGTGCGCGTCGTGGTCCTGGGCTCCATGCACGGCGACGAGCCAGCGGGCACACGCGTCGTGTCCGCCCTCCTGCAGCAGGCCCCGCCACCCGGCACGGCCATCTGGCTGGTCTCCACCATGAACCCCGACGGTCTGGCCCGCGGAACCCGCACCAACGCCCACGCCGTGGACCTGAACCGCAACTTCCCTGCGAGTTGGCGGCCACAGGATGCCGGCACCGCCGAGTGGTCAGGTCCGCGTGCTGCGAGCGAACCTGAGACGCGCGCCGTGATGGACTTCCTGGTCGACGTGCGACCCACTGCGGTGCTCTCCTTCCACCAGCCGTTCGACGTCGTCGACATCACCCATTCCCCGGCGCGCAAGGCCGGTCGACTGCTCGCCCGCTGGATGGACGTGCAGGCCCGCAGCGTGGGCTGCGGCGGCCCCTGCCGTGGAACCCTGACCGAGTGGGCCACGGACGAGCTCGACACCATTGCCATGACAGTCGAGCTACCCGCCGTCGCCACGCGAGCCGATGTCGATAGTGCTGCGTCGGCGGCCCTGCGGCTGACCCAGTGGCTGGGTGCCGGCGCGAAGCGCACCTAGGCGTCTACGCTCGACACGTGACCGGGCGATCTGCGCACGTGCGGGTCGTGCAGCCCCAGGCCGGGCCGCTCGATGCCGATGCCGCGATGGCGGAGGCCATCGCCGCCGTGGCGGCTTCAGAGGACGTCGACCTGCTGGTCCTGCCCGAACTCGCCACCACGAGGTACGACCTCCGACGTCACCTCGCGGACATCGCCCCACAGCCCGATGACGCTCCGATGACGCAGTTGCGGGAGGCTGCCGCCCGGGCTCGAACTGTCGTGGTCCTCGGCGTCGCCGAGCGAGATGACGATCCTTCTCCGGCCCTTCACAACAGCGCCCTGGTCGTCGAGGCCGATGGATCGATTGCCGGGCTCGTGCGGAAGGCGCACCTCTTCGGCGGCGAGGCCCGCGTGTTCGCCCCAGGGTCCGCGCTCGGGCCGGTGCCCACCTCGATCGGCTCCCTCGGGGTGATGATCTGCTTCGACATCGAGTTCCCGGAAGTGGGCAGGAGCCTGGCACTCTCAGGCGCGGATCTGCTCGTGGTGATCTCGGCGAACATGCATCCGTACTCGGACTACCACGTCACCTACGCCAAGGCACGCGCCATGGAGAACAACCTGCCTCTCGCCGTCGCCAACTGGGTGGGCGAGGGGCCTCGATTCACGTTCACAGGACGCAGCTGCATCGTCTCTGCATCAGGCGAGATCATGTCCGATGCCGGGGACACCGTCGGCCAGGCGACGGCAACCATCGCCATCGGGCGCGACACCGCTGATGCCGAGCTGGATTACCTCACACTGCGGCGACCCGACATCTACCGGACCTGATCGCTCCTGCCCCATCCCGCCCCGGCGTTCGCCCCTGGCGGCAGGACCTGGTGCAAGGGTCCTGCCACCCGGCCGCTGTCCTCAGTCGCGCTCAGCGTGATGAGACTGGGGCCGGCGCGCTCCCGACTCTTGCGGGCCCGACTCCGAGCCCACCGCCGACATCGGGCTGATCCCCGCGACGCCTCGGCTCCCCGACCCTCGGTTCAACAAGGCTCGAACCGAGGGAGTGGTCCGCGAGCACTCCGCGATCCGACGTGACAAGGGGCCGCCTGCCATCCCTTCACGCCGATCACAGGCGTGAACTCTCGTCCCAGCCGAGCGCCAGGTGTGGGTAGATTCGCCGATGTGCGTGCGGGCAAGGGTCGGGGCCGGGCAGTCCTCCGCATGATCGGCCCCTGGCCCCTTCGCCCCAGTGTCGCCGCGGCCTTCGTCGCGGTGTTCATGTTGGTCTGGGTGGGCAGCGCCATCTTCTCCGAGGGTCTTCCCGTCGGCCCGGAGAATCGCCAGCGTCTCCTCCTGGCCATCCCTTCCGCGGTGATCATCGGATTGGCGCTCTACCTGGCGAAGAGACTCTTCGGCCCGCGCGCCGAGCGCCTTGGTCCCTACCTCGCGATCCTGGCCTTGGCGGCGCTCGCAGGTTCGGTTTTTCGCGCGACCACCGAGCAGCTTCCGGAAGAGGCCTTCTCGGCAATCGAGGCTGTCATCGCGTTCTCCGCTGTCCGCCTCTTCCTGTTTCTGGCTGTCGTCCACGCCATCCTCGGCCGAATCACCGAGCGCCTCGAAAACCAGGTACGGGTGGCGAACGAGGCACTCAGGGAGTCACGCAGATTCCAACAGCGACTGATCGAAGCCGACGAACGCATGCGTGCGCAGGTCGCCACGTTGCTGCACGATCGAGTGCAGGCGGGACTCATCGCGGCCTGCCTGGAGCTCGCCGATGTCGCCAATCAAGACGACCCGGAGAGCTCCGAGCGCTCCATCCGCGCCGTGGTGGGACGCCTGGAAGCCATACGCGACATCGACGTACGGGCCGCGGCGCGCAGGCTCAGCCCCCACCTGGACAGCCTTGACCTGCGCACGGCGCTCGAGGACCTGGCCGCCCAGTACCTGCCCGGCATGCAGACGGAGGTGAGTATGCCGAGCGATCCGAGTGCGCTCCTTGACCGCGCACATCTGGCAGCCCTGCTCGGCACCTACCGGATTGCGGAGCAGTCCCTGCTCAACTCCGCCGTGCACGGCCACGCCCGGCACTGCCGGGTCATAGTCGGCATTGAGGACGATGCTCTGGTCCTCCGCGTGATCGACGACGGGATCGGTTCGCCACAGGCTCCAGCGCCGGGATTGGGCACTTTCGTCAACGACACCTGGGTCGCTCTGCTTCGTGGGACCTGGCAGTTGGCTTCGAATCCCGGCGGCGGATCCGAGGTGAGCGCCCGAATCCCCCTGGATGGCCCGAATCACTCAGAGGTCAGTGCAGCCTTCACCGGGGCAGCACGGTGAGAGCGACCAGGGTCCTCTACGTCGAGAACGACCCCGCACTCCTGGGGATCCTGACTCGGCTGCTCTCCCGCCGCCCCGACATCGAGGTCCTGCTCGCGACGCCGTCGCCCGCGGAAGCCCTCGCCTTCGACGGCGTAGCGAACGCCGATGTGGCCCTGATCGACCTCGCGCTGGGTCAGGACCAGATGAACGGTGTCGACCTCGGTCTCGCGCTCCGGAGGGTCAACCCCGACATCGGCATCGTGATCCACTCGCAGCACCGCCTCGACCACGTCACTCAGCGCGTACCGCGAGCTGAGCTCATGGGCTGGTCCACCGTGCGCAAGAGCGGCGACATGGCGATCGAGGAACTCGTTGCCACACTGAAGGACACGGCTCTAGGAATGAGCACGCGCGTGACGACGGCCGCCCCGAGCCGCAGCCGGCTGGACGATCTGACACCTCGCCAGCGCACCGTCATGGGGATGGCCGCCGCTGGACTTCGCAGTACCGAGATCGCCCGACGCATGGATGCCTCCCACGAGTCCATTCGCAAGGAACTCTCCAAGGCCTACCGAGTTCTCATCCCGAACGCACTCCCGGAGGAGGATCAGCGCACGCTCGCGATCCTGGCCTATCTGCGGGCCGTCAACGACGAGCTCAATCCCTGACGTCACACCTGTGAACTGTCGCGCACAGGCGTGAACTTTCGGGGCTTGTACCAGCGCCCTGTCCTTACCGTCCTGATGTGCTGAAGCCCACTGCCGTTCGAACGGCCCTCATGACCATGGTCGTCGTCGCCGCATTCGTCGTGCACGCGTTACCCGCGCAGGCCACGACTCAGACCGCGCCCACCGTGACTCCCGAAACGCTGACGGTCGCAGCGGGGCAGACGTTCAACGACGCCGCTCTGGCGCCGAACGGGACCTGGTTCGTGGGGACGAACGCTGGCCTGCTCGCCTTTCCCCGCACGCAAGCGGGCGGACTGGGTCCTTCTCCGGCTCCGGTGACCTGGAACGGATGGAACGTCGCCGACGCTGTGGCTGTTCGCCCCGACGGGAATCAGATCGCGGTCGCTTTCGCACAGGTTCCCGATGACCCCGCCATCATCGCGGTCTACGACCTTCCGCTGACGGGGGCAGCCCCCGTCCGCGTACTCCGGGGACCCAGCCTGAACTGGCTCTGGGACATCCGAAGCATGGCCTGGGACACGGACGGGAACCTGTACGCGCTCGGCTGGATCGACGGCAACGGCAGTAGCTACTGGTGGGGTGTCTCGGTCTTCGCGCCGACGACCGGGGAGAACGATCAGCCCCCACGCGTCATCGAGGCCATTCCGACATCAACAGGCCGCGCGGGAGCAAATCGCGACCTTCCAACGTGGTCGACGATCACCGTCGACGGCACGAGGAGCCTCATCATCGGCCACGCAACGGCGTTCGACGGGCTGGCGTCCGGGTACCTGCGCGTTCCCCTCGGCCTCGAGGCCCAGGACCCCGTGGACCGCCTCGCTAGCCCCGTCGGGCAACCTGCGACCACCGGCGATGGGACGCTCTTCAACCTGTCCGGCGACACGCTGACCGTCTGGGATGCGGGTGCGCGCTGGACCGACTCGCCACTCCTGACGGTTAGTGGGATGCCGACCGGCTCGTTCAGTGCGATTGATGTTCCATCGACGGGATCCGCCCTGGAGTTGCTCACCTACTCGGGCACGACGCTCTCCCGCTTCACCTACCTCGTCACGTCGAGTGGCGACTCAAGCGCGAGCATCGTGCTGTCCGCGAGCAGTCCGACTGCACCAGCCGTGACACTCGGCACCATCACGGGTGAGCCGCGAACCGGCATGCGTCTGCACGCCAGTGTCGTAAGCGCGACGGGATCCCCCGAGCCGAGCGGCATCATCACCTGGGAGTCATCCGCCAGCGCCAGCGGGCCGTGGACCACGATCGACGGTGTCTCGGGCAACTGGTACGAGCCATCGGCGAGCGATGCGGGCCAGTACCTGCGTGCATCCATCACGCTGACCAACACCGAGGGCAGCGCAGACGACACGAGCGCCTCCGTGGGGCCGATACGTCCCGAGGTGGTCGGTTCGCGAACGCGGCTCGCCTACCCGCACGCAACCGCGGTCGACGGCCGTGGCCGCGTCTACGCTGCCAATCAGACGGGAGCGGTCACGGTGCATGCGCAGGCGGGAAACGTCGCACCGGTCGCGACTCTCGATGCCCCCGACGGAGCCTCAAGCCCGCTCGGTGTCTCCGTCGACAGCCAGGACCGCGTGTGGGTGGCCTTCAACAACTGCACGATCGCCCGCTACCCCGCCCTCGGGGCATCCCCGGCGGCGCGAATTGCCGCGGAAGCCTCGTGGCACGTGCAGCGGCTCGGCGCATCCGGCTGCCGCGGAGTAGTGGCCTCCGCGAACGGCTCAACGTTCTGGGCATCGAACGCCGACACCGGCATCCTCGGTCGATTCTCCGCGACAGCTGATTCGGGCGCACTCAACCCCGAGCGCATCCTCAGCGGTCTATTCGACAACACCACGACATACCAGGGTCCCTGGGGCCTCACGCTCGATCCCAATGGAAACGTCGTCGTGGCGGGGAATGGCACCCGGGTCCTTGCGGTCACCCCCGATGCCGGCTTCATCCCCCAGTCGGGACAGACGTCCGCCGACTGGGCAACGTGGCAGCCATCGTGGATGGCCTGGGAGATCACCGGGCTCGTGAACGCCCAGGCTGCGGTGCGCCGTGCCGATGGCTCGACGGTGATCTCCGCACAAGGGTCACCGACGATTCCCTTCCTCCAGGTGCTGGCGCCAGGCGCAACGGATGCGTCGAATCCGCAGTTGAGCCTGGTGACCTCGTCTGAGCTGCCGTTCACGCAACTCGCCGGATTCTCGGTGAGTGCCGACGGCGCGACCGCCATCGTGCCGTCGAAGTTGTCGGCCCTGATCCTGCCGATTTCGCTATCCGATGGGAGCGTGCCCGCCACGTGGTTGGCGGGGAGTGCCGTCGGTCAGTCCGGCGGCTACCTGCGCTCGATTTCCCTCAGCCCATCCGAGCCGGCGCCGTCCCCCTCGCCCAGCGAGACTCCGGCGAGTACGCCAAGCACGCCAACCGCAGTCACGTCTCCGACCGTGGCCAATGCGCCGGACGTCAATGCCGTGGCACAGGGTCCCGCGGCTCCGGTCACCGTGCCGGCGAACTCAGGGACTGCGTCGAACGCCTCCTCCAGCATGCCGACTCAGGTGCAACGCGCCCAGACCGCCACAGCTACCTCTTCGAGGACCGCACCCGTCGTGCGCGCGGTCAGTGGCAGCACCCTCACCCTGGCGATCGTCGACATGCCCGCCGGCACGACGGTGAAGACGACTCTTCGTCGACCGAACGGGAGCGCCGTCAGTGGCAAGGTGAGAGTGGGGGCAGGAGGAACACTTCGGATGCCGGAAATGCGGCTGAATCGCCCGGGCCGCTACCTCCTCACCCTCACCGACAACAGCAGCGGAACACGTCGGTACGTGGCGATCGTCGTGGCGCGCACCGGACGTGGGTAGAGAAGTCGGGCTAGCCCTTGATAGCGCAGTCGAGTCCCGGGCAGTCGTGGGGTGGGTCGGGCTCGAACCGACGACGACGAGATTATGAGGCCGCTTCGCGCTCCCTGACGCCCGCTCAGCACCGCGCAGACCCTCTCGTCCGACATCGCTGATGGTGCTCGAGCGCGCTTTCGGAAAGCGTTCCCCTCAGCGAAAAGCACTGGCCTCGCGAAGACCGCTGAATGCGGCCGCCCAGTCGAAATCGATAGCCAGGCCGGCTTCTCGGGCCACGCTGCTGCAGGCTTCATCATAGGCCTCTGGTACGCGCTTGATGATCGACCTCACTCGCTCGACCGCTTCGTCGGCGCCAATCCCAAGGTGTTCGCCGACAGCAAGCCAATCGGCAGCGCTGACCCTCGTGAACGCGTCGGTGGATCCCAGGACGAATGACGAGTGCAGCTTGCGAACTGAGTCGAAGCGCTTGCCCCACGGTCGGGTATAGGGCAAGGCGCTATTGAGGTCATACAGCGGAGCCAGTGCGACGTCCGGGCCTGACAACAACAGCGAGAAGTTTCGGGCATGGCCGTCGGTGCCGGCGATCGCGTAGTTGTATGCCAGTCCGTCGAAGAGCCGCGCAGCTGAATCCTCGCGCAGGTTGGCCGGCAGGCGCTGGATGAGCGCACCGATCTGCTTCACCCCCGGACCGCCGTCCCGCTCGTACTTCTGCCAGGCCGGGTACGCAAGCGCCTGACAGACGTCCTCCTGGTGGACGCGCAGGATCGATCCCTCGGATTTGACCACACGGTCGTAACGGACGACGACCGCGGCGTGGGTGCCGTCGGCCAGCGGCTGGAGCCACGCCTGCGCCGTGCTCAGCCCGAGCAGACGCGCTGCACGAAGACATGTCACCTCGAAAGCGTCGAACTGCTCGAAGCCCGGCATGGCGGGCTTGACAATGTGAGTCGTCGGAACCGAACCGAAGGGCACTCCCCACCGCCCGTCCGTGTAGGTCAGAGCGAGCTTCGCCTGTGCACCGGCTAGTGACCACTGGCCGTGCTCGCTGAGCGGAACTCCGCCGGAAGCGGCCGAGCGGCGCAGGTCGGCGAGTCGCTCGGCGACTTCAAGATCGGTGAGGGGCTTCACCCCGCCGTCAGCGAGCGGTCCATCACCTTCGGGGACGATGCAGACCGCACCGGGAAGGTCACGCCCGACGTAGGCCAGCAGCCCGAAGACGTTGGAGCGAGACACACCCGACTCGAGTTCAAGGCGTTCACGAGCGGGACCGTGCTCCGGCAGCAACGCCTCGAAGAAGCCGGTGACAGCAGCGGATGCATGCTCGTCTCGCGTGAGCGGCAGGGACATCGACAACGGGGTAGCGTCGCTGGAATCGCGATAGTCGACGTGGTAGTCGAAGCGGAGGCCACCGTCGACTTCGGTGAGACGGCCAGCGAGGCGATCCCCCAGCCACACATCTAGCCGTCCCTCGGGGCCACTCACGCGGTCACCTCATGTGCGTGCACCAAGGCGGCCAGATCCACCGGGCTGCGCCGCGGCTCGATCACTGTGGCCAGGCCGAGCGCCGCAAGGATGTCCAGGACCTTTGCGACCTCGACCCGACCCGATCCCCGCTCCAGTCGGTTGACGAGGTCACGGCTGACGTGCGCGTGCGACGCGAGCTGTGCCTGCGTCCAGCCTCGCTCCTTGCGAGCACGACGCACCGCGCCTGCGACTTCCTCGACCGTCGTGATGCGCATCGTCACTCCAATGTCAGCGTTCGCCGACATCGTAGCCCGTGTCGGCGATCGCCGACAAGAGTGATGAAGTCGGCGTACGCCGACAGGGTCATGTCGCCCCGGGCGAGGGTTCACCGTGTGCGGCGGTGCTGATGCGCTCGAACATCTGCATCGGCGAGTCCGAAAGCGCTCAGGGGTGGCCTGGATTTGGACGCGCACTCAAGTCGATAGCCGTGCGATAGGCGTGCGATAGGCGTGCGATAGGAAAGCGCTCAGGGGCCGACGGGCCCCGCCACAGCCACGCGATCAGACCAGCCCCGATTCCTGTGACTGCGAGGGAAATCCCGTCGTGCGATAGGCGTGCGATAGTGAGAGGGGTTGAGGGGGCTCCAACGGGCAGTTGCACGCAACCGAACGTATGCGAAAGACGTTGCAATGCAACGGTTTCTGAGGTGGGGCGGGTCGGACTCGAACCGACGACGACCAGATTGTGAGTTCACGGCCTTAGGTCCAGCAGGTGTCACCGTGACTCAGGGCGTTCACGTTGGCTCCTCACGCCCGGGGCGGTCGCACCGATCCAGACAATCTGGTCACGGCCTGCTGGCCCGGCGAAGATCCTTGCTAAGGCCGCGATGGCGATGAGGACGACGACCCAGGCGAGGAGGGCGGGGATCGGGTGCCGCACCGCCCAGCGACTCATATGGGAGACCTACTTCCCAGATGCGCTGAGCCCCCCCCTTATTCGGTGTGGTCGGGACCACATGAGCCTTCGATCTCCCCGAGCCCCTTGTGTGGCAGCAATCGCTGCCACACAAGCCTGGAATCAGGTTTACGGTGGGGCCATGCCAGCCAAGAAGTCGGGTACACCAGCCCTACGCACGGGTGAAGGGATTCGGCGCGGCGGAGCTCAGTATGAGGCGATCCACAATGCCCTTGCCCATGGCGCAGCTCAGGAACTTGCTGACGTCGGCTATGGAGAGTTCTCACCCGAAGGAGTTGCCGAGCGCGTCGGGGTATCCGCGCGCACGGCTTTCCGCCACTACGAGACGAAACTCGCCCTCGCACTTGCTGGGATTCAGAGCCTCCCCACGTACAAAGGGTGGCTGGATCCGTCCCATCCAGGGGAGTCCTTGGCCGATCGGCTTCGCAATGGTCTGCGGACCGGCGCGGACCATATCGAGCTGGTCGCGTACATAACCTCGACTGTGCTGTCCTACCGAGAGACCCAGCCGGAACTCGTGAAGGCTCTCAAGCGACATGTGCTGAATCCACGTGAGAGGGCTATTGAATCCTTCCTGCACGAGGGCCAGAGGAAAGGTGTGTTTCGCACAGAGGTCCATGCCTCTGCGCTCGCTGCGGCTGATTTGGGAGTTTTCACGATGGCAGCGCTCGGCCAGCTCCATTTGGGCCGCGGAGAGACCAGGGTGAACCGGATGTTCCAGACGTACTGGCCTCTGATAGCGACGAACGCGCACATCCACGATTGACATGACTTTACGAGAACCTTACACGATCTCGTCCACATTCTGACAGCCAGTACTGTCAGAATGTGGAAAATTCGCCTACCCTGGACCCATGAATACACGTCACACGCAGCGATGGCTGCGATATGCCGGCACCTCCCTCGTGGTTTCGATGGCTGCTGCCGCGGTTGGTATCCCTGCGGCCGCCCCCGTGGCCGCAACCCCACGTTCGACCGGAGCACCCGGACTTGCATTGGGAGTCCCCGCCCAGTGGGACACGCCCGAGGGGTCCGTTTCCGCCTCAGCGACGGAGATCCTCGAAGGGGTGAAAACGCAGGACAAGCCGACTCTCGTCGCCGTGTATGAAGTCGATGGCAAGCCCGTTGTAAAGACCGCCGCCACCACGAGTCGGCTCGATGCAGCTCAGGAGATCAGGCGTCGACAGAAAGACCCCGATCTTCTGAGTCTCGAGGTGGACGTCCCCGTAAGCCTCGTGGACGAAACGCAGCAACCCCTCGCCCTCAATGACACTCGGCGAAGTGAACTCTGGGGGTTGGATAAGGTCCAGGCCGAAGCGGTCTGGAATCTCAGTCGAGGCGAAGGCATTACCGTCGCAGTGATCGATACCGGTGTCGCACCTCACGAGGATCTTCAAGGTTCCTTCGTCCCGGGCATTGACGTGGTGGACAGGCTGGATCCGCGGCGTGATGGACACGGTCACGGCACCCACGTGGCAGGGACCATCGCGGCCACGGCCAACAACAATCTGGGCATCGCGGGTGTGGCTCCGGACGCACGAATCATGCCTGTCAGAGTCCTGAATGACCGGGGTTCCGGATACGCGAGTGATGTTGCTGAAGGCTTGATCTGGGCTGCCAACAATGGCGCACAGGTGGTCAACCTGTCACTGGGAAGCCCCCAGCAGTCCGAAGCCATGTCCAAGGCCGTCGAGTATGCGATTGCCCGCGGCGTGACGGTGATCGCCGCGAATGGAAATGACGGCTCGAATGCGGCGCTTTCCTATCCCGCCGCGTATCCCGGCGTTGTTGCTGTGGGAGCAACGACGAAATCGAACATGCGAGCCTTCTTCAGTTCGCAGAATTCGAGTGTCGATATCGCCGCACCTGGTGAGGCCATCCTGTCCACGCTCCCCAACAACCGCTATGCATCGTGGAATGGCACCTCCATGGCGGCTCCCCACGTGGCCGGTGTTGCGGCCTTGGTCGCCTCGTATGCGCAGAAAACAGGTAAGAGCGTTTCTGTCCCCGGTGTCCTGACAAGCACCTCTGAGGATCTGGGCGCACCAGGTTGGGATAACGAATTCGGTCAGGGCGCCGTCAATGCGCTTCTTGCAATGCGATCCTTGATTACGGACGACACGGCCCCTGCGGCACCCGTGAATGTGCGGGTGAGTTCGCAGTGGTGGAGCAGAGCGACCGTCTCATGGGATCTGCCTACTCAGGGTCCGACCGTCTCGCAGATCCGGGTGAATTTTGCCAATGGCACACCCGCCTGCCTCGTTGCGGCTCCAGCCACAACCTGTGAGATCAATGGGTTGGAAGCGGATACGGAATACACCGTTACGGCCACTGCACTTGGGGTGCTCCGGGGTTCGCAACCAAGCAAAGCGGTGACCTTCCGCACCGCACAGCGAGTGGACCTCGCGGGTGACACACGTGCCAACGCCACGCAGATGCCCACGTCTCTCACCGCGAGCGACGTCCTCGACAACAACAAGGATCAGGATTGGTGGACATTCACGCTCAATGCGCGGGTCAACTCTCCGGATGTTGTGCTCTCGAATCTGCCAAGTGAGTACGGCGTGGAAGTGACCTTGCTGCGCAACGGCTCGCTGTCCCCGATCTGGAAGAGCCTGCCCAATACGGGGTCTAAGGACAAGCGAATGGGGCCCCGCTACCAGTACTGGGAGCCTGGGCAGTACTTCGTCAGGGTGTACGTCGACATCTACGGAACTGCGAGTGAGACGCAGCCTTATCGCCTGCAGATCTTCACCGGGCAGGCAGTACCCACTCCAACACCGACACCGACACCCACTCCAACACCAACACCCACACCCACACCCACACCCACACCCACACCCGGAGATCCCACTCCGGCGCCGGGAGTTCCGGGAGATGGGCGGTCAACAGCCGGTGTTCTGCCGGAGTCACTCGCGGTGAGTTCCGTTATGCGATCTGCCACCGACGCGCAATGGTGGACACACACGGCGAAAGTGGCAGGCACGTACACCGTTCGCCTGCACAACCTGCCGAGTCCTTACGGGCTCACCGTGTACTCGTCTAGTGGGAGTTCAAGCGTGAGCAGTACTCTGCTCACCGAACGCGTGATCACTCGCGCGCTCGCGAAAGGTGAGAAGCTCGATGTGTTGGTCGATGTTCGAAATCGGGCATTCAGTTCCTCTGTCCCGTATTCGCTGACGGTCACTGCTCCGACATCAACACCGACGCCCACGCCGACGCCTACGCCCACGCCTACGCCTACGCCCACGCCTACGCCCACGCCGACGCCCACGCCCACGCCGACGCCCACGCCCACGCCTACGCCTACGCCCACGCCCACGCCCACGCCCACGCCGACGCCGACGCCGACGCCGACGCCGACGCCGGTGTATCCGACACCGGGTGACAGCCAAGCGGGTGCTGCCCCGCTCCCGGATGAGGGAACGGTGCAGTCGGTGATGCGCTCCGGATCAGATGCGCAGTGGTGGGCATACCGCGTGCCCACTGACGGCACCTACGAAGTGCGGCTGTCGCAACTTCCCAACAATTACGGATTGACGGTCTTCTACCCGGGTGGCAGTGCCAGCACCACGAGTACGAGCACGACCGATCGCGTGAGATCCGTTCAACTCCGGGCAGGAGACAGGGTTTCCATCAAGGTGAGTGTCGAATCGGGTGGCTTCTCCAGCTCGGCTCCGTACCGAGTCACGGTGAGCAAGGCCGGCTGATAGCACTTGCCAACTCGTGGGGAGGGTGTGCGTCACCCTCCCCACCGGGTTCCCCGGGCTGTTTCAAGGGCCTCGTTGTTGCACCGTTCGGCGTCAGGCCAACAGCGTCAGGGTGCCGGGAGGAGGTCATTGATCAGTCCGTCTGCCGAGGGTTCACCTTCACGTTGTGCCCGGTGGCGAACTCGTTGCCAAGCGACTCGAGCCCCACTTTGATGATGCGCCATACCGATGCATCCGGGGGTGTCACGAAACTGTCGAGCAGGACCGCAGGACCCGGGCCCGGATTGACGTTGCTCATCGTCATCGTGGCGGCCATGTCGGCGCATTCCCTGGACCCGTCGCTCGTGGCTCCGATCCGTCCACGTAGAGGACCGGGCGTCAAGTACCTCAAGCCGCACGCCATGCGACACACCCACGCAACGCTGCTGCTGGAATCAGGAGTGCCACTACACGTCGTGGCCAGACGCCTCGGGCACAAAGACCCACTGGTGACGGCCAGCATTTACGCGGCCGTGACGCCAAAGCTGGAAGATGCCGCAGCAGGGGTCTACTCGGACTGGCTTCAATCAGAGCCGGACGTGAACGCCGAATCCGGATCGGCAGGGTGTTGGACAACTGTTGGACACGCGAACCCCAGGAATTGACCACGAGGCCGATTTCGTGAGGGAAATGTGGTGGGGCGGGTCGGGCTCGAACCGACGACGACCAGATTATGAGGCTGG
>VFQT010002359.1_pt1 | contig 19642 bp, 14 predicted proteins | sample 3512381 | NCBI WGS metagenome assembly VFQT01 (sample SAMN10412376, study PRJNA504923) | tailings metagenome | isolation source: Relicate 2 Philex TSF3 active mining site | place: Philippines: Tuba, Benguet | collected 2017-08-29
AGCACAGATCTCGCGCTCGAAAGCCCGAGCGACAAAAATTCGTGTCCATTCGTGTCCATTCGTGGTTCAAAAAAACACCCCACGCCAAGCCCCTGCAGCACAGAGCTCGCGCTCGAAAGCCCGAGCTGCAAAAATTCGTGCTCATTCGTGTTCATTCGTGGTTCAAAACAACACCCACGCAAGGTCCCTGGCAGCACAGATCTCGAGCTCGAAAGCCCGAGCTACAAAAATTCGTGGTTCATTCGTGGCCATTCGTGGTTCAAAACGCCCCTCTTCGGAAATCTCCGAAAATTTTTCCAAATCCTGCCAGGGATTCCATTCGGCCGGCGAATGACATCCCCATTCCGCGAGCCCGGGTTCGCAGGTTGCAGCCCTCCGGAATCAGAAATTCTCCACACTCCGAGGAATCGAATCATGCTCAGAAAACTCATCACCGGAACCGCCGCCGCTGCACTCGCCGGAACCATGCTGCTGGGCAGTGATGCCTCCAGCTATGTCAAAACCATGGGCAGCAACGTGCGGGATGCCGTGCGACAGGAAATCTCCGTCGAATTCGAACTGGACCGCATTCGTACGGAAGTCGATGACCTGCTGCCGGAGATCAAAAAACACCTGAAAACCGTCGCCAGTCAGTCTGTCGATGTGAAGGATCTGGAACGCAGCATCGCCGCCCGCGAAGCCAGCCTGGCTCAGCAGAAAGAAGCCATCCTGACGCTCCGCAAGGATCTGGAAGCCGGGCATTCCACATACACGTACCGCACGGTGTCGTATTCCCGAGCGGAAGTGGAGGCTGATCTGGCTCATCGTTTCGCGTCCTTCTGCACAGCCGAAGACTGCGTCAGGCGAGATCACCAGATCCTGACGGCTCAGCGGGATACGCTGCGAGCCAATCAGCGGAAACTGGATACGATGCTGTCCCGCAAGCAGGATCTGGCCGTGAAGATTGCGCAGCTGGAAGCCCGGCTGCGACAGGTGCAGGCGGCCGAAGCCATCAATTCGATGCAGGTGGATGATTCTCAGCTGGCACAGGTCGAACAGCTGATTCGGGACGTCGGACATGCTCTGGACGTGCGGGAATCGATGCTGGAGACCGAAGGTCAGGTGCTGGGACGGATTCCGGTTGAGGAAGCCAGTCAGCCGGCGGAACCCACCGATCTGCTGGGTGATATCGACCGACATTTTCGCGGCGATCAGGCGGGTACTGACAAGTCGGCTGAATCCGCCGGCAGCTCAGGACCGCAGCTGTGATCCGGCGATCAGCGAATTCTCAATCGCTTCGCCGAAAGAGCCCGCTGAATTGAGTTTCCGGGAGTTTCGGTAGAAAATGATTTCTGAGTCGATCGTGTACAGCAACCGTCAGTGGCAGGAAACCGCAATCGTGTCAGCAGGCCAATCCGACAACTTCTTCCTGTGGGTGGACGCAATTGGCGTCTGGCAGGTGTTGTGTCGGGACGATTTGCTGATCGGAGCAGCAGCGGCGACGGACGAAGTGGCCGACATCCCGCTGCTGGCTCCGCTGTCCCGCCGGCATGCTCGATTCCTGCGTCAGGACGACGCGTGGTTCCTGCTGCCGCTGCAGTCCTGCGCGGTGGGCGGGCGAGCGGTGACGGGGCAGACACTGCTGAGGAATGGCAGTGAGATTCAGCTGGGAGAACGGGTGCGGCTGAGATTTCGCATTCCCAGCGTGCTGTCAGCTTCGGCTCGGATCGATTTCCTCAGCGGGCACCAGCCGCGGCTCAGCCTGAGCGGAGTCCTGCTGATGGCCGACACTCTGCTGCTGGGACCGCGGCAGGACAATCACGTGTGCTGTCCCGGCTGGCCCGATTCCGTCGTGCTGTATCGTCGCCAGCAACAGCTGCTGTGCCGTTCCCGCATGCCTTTAACACTCGCTGATGAACCGCTCCCGGATCAGCAGGATTTGTCTCAGGGAGCCATACTGTCCGGGCCTGAGCTGCGGTTCAGACTGGAACCCGGTCGCACGAACTCTGCCGTCTGAAACCGGTCAGGACTGAAGACTCATGAAGTTCACATTCGGACCAGACACAAGACCCCTGGATGGCATCACGATCAAGCGTGCGATTCATCGCGGCGGGTTCGGCGAGGTCTACTATGCGGTCACTGATGCGGGCAAGGAAGTCGCGCTCAAACTGCTGCACAACAATCTGGAAGTGGAGCTGCGGGGAGTTTCGCAGTGTCTGAACCTGAAGCACCCGAACCTGGTGACGATCTTCGACATCCGTCAGGATGCGGAACGGGATCACTGGATTGTGATGGAATATGTGGGCGGGCAAAGTCTGCATGATGCGCTGCAGCAGCATCCGGACGGCATGCCCCTGCAGCAGGTCCTGAACTGGCTGACGGGCATGACAGCGGGGCTCAATTTTCTGCATGACCGGGGCCTGGTGCATCGCGACCTGAAACCTGCCAACATTTTCAGTGATGGCGGAGTTGTCAAGGTGGGCGACGTGGGACTGAGCAAGTTCATTTCGGAAAGTCGCCGCAGTGCTCAGACGCAGAGCGTGGGCACGGTGTATTACATGGCTCCCGAGGTGGCTCGCGGTCGTTACGGCCGCGAGGTGGACGTGTATTCGCTGGGCATCATGCTGTATGAAATGATGACGGGGCGGGTCCCGTTTGAGGGTGAGAGTGCTGGTGAGATTTTGATGAAGCATCTGACGGCGGAGCCCGATCTGCGTCTGCTGCCGACGCCGCTGCGGGCGGTGCTGGCGGCGGCACTGGAGAAGGATCCGGAGCGACGGATTCATGATGTGGAGACACTGCAGCAGCGATTTCGGGAGGCTGTGACAGCGACGGGGTTACCGCTGCAGCAGCCGGCTGTGTTTCATTCGCTGCAGACGGATGAGATGTTTCCGGGCAGTCGACCGGCGGTGCGGCAACCGGCTGCCGGGGGCTCGGCAGAACACGTGGCAGCGGCGGGTGCAGCAGGCGGAATCGCGGGCGCGGCGACAGCGGCGGCGGCAGACACTGCGCAGGCCACCATGGCCCGGCAGACGGGTTACGCCTGGGGCTCGCTGCGGCAGTTCTGGAACGAGGATTTGCCGGCGCCGGTACGCTGGATGCTGACCGGGGCGATGCTGCTGGGCGGGCTGCGTTCCGGGCTGCTGACCAGTCCGGCGGCTCAGGGCCTGGCGATTGGCTGGCTGGCGTGGTGGATGTTTGGTCGCAGCAAACAGTCTGTGTCAGCACCTGACACCCGGAATGCTCAGCCTGACGGTCGTTTCAAGTATGACTGGTCTTATGGCACGGAGGAAGCGTCCAGAGTGCCTGAGAATGCTCAGCCGGGTGTGGCGGACCGGCTGGACAACACGGTCATTCTGCCGCAGCAGCAGTCTGAGCCGACGGGTGCGGCGTCCGGCAGTTCGCAGCCGGCGCGGCGGCAGCCTCCGCGGTCTCGCACGACAGCGGCACCGCAGTATCGTTCCGTGCTGCTGACTCCCGAGACACTGCGCAGTTTCACACCCATGCAGCGGCTGCTGAATGCCACGACGTCCATGTCGCTGGCGCTGGTGACGGCCGTGTTTGTGACGGCTGCCGTGTTTTGGGGGACTGAGATTCTGGGGACGCCGGTGGAGGCGATTTATTTTGGTGTGGTGACACTGCTGGCAGCGTGGCCGCTGATCGTGGTATCGAAGCTGTGGGAGGGTCGGCCGGGGGAATCCCTGTTGCGGCGACTGTGGCTGGGAGTGTGTGGTTTGGCGGTGGGTGCGTTGTGCGGGGTGACGGCCGAGTTTTTGCTGCTGATCAACAGCCCGGTGCCGTCGCGGATTTTTCAGGTGGACAGCGACGGGCTGCTGGGCAACCGGGAAGCGGCGGGGCTGCGAGTCCTGCAGGACGGGTATCCGACGATTGTGGGTTTTGCACTGTTTTTCTGTCTGCTGTTTATGTTGCGTCGCTGGTGGCTGCAGGCTGACAATTTTCGGTCAGGGCGGTTCCGGATTGGCACATCGATACTGACGCTGATTGTGGGCGGGATGGTGGCGTTGATTGTGCCCTTCCCGACAGCGCTGGGGTCAACGCTGGCGCTGGCGGTGTCTGTTGTGATTCAGGTGTCTTCGGTGTGGACTCCCCCGGAGCTCCGGGATCGCTGACATTTCTGGAATTCCGGCGTTTCCATGGGATTTGCAGCATCGCAGGGCACAGGGCGGCAACTTAGAATTTGTGGGTGGGGAGTCTCTGTCCCGCAGGAACAGGTTTCATGAGCATTGTGATTCCATCAATTCTGCTGATGCTGACCGGCTTCGGTGCGGTCATTTTCCTGGTCCTGCTGGTGGGCTATTGCGGCCTGCTGCTGGTCAGGTATGTCCTGCGCAGTCTGCAGCACGGTGCGGCACCGCCGGTATTTGTCGCGCGGTCGGTTCCGGCTTCGGTGCAGTCGTCGCCACCGTTTCCGCAGACCGGCGCGACGGCTGTAGCCGGTCCCGGTTCGTGGCTGCGTTCAGCATTTCTCACTGTGCTCGGTCTGGCTGTGGGAACCGCGCTGTCGCTGATGTTGTCATTTTCTGCGCGACAGGTGCAGGTGCCGCAGCAGCAGGCCCAACCGACAGTGGACGGGGCGTTTCTGACTCAGCCGCAGCCGGAACTGATTCCATTGCAGGCGGATCCGATGCCGGTGGATTCGGTGGAGCCGGTGGCTGAAGCTGACCTGAAGGCTCCGCAGCCGCCTGAGTCTGCTCGTCCGCAGTTGCTGGAGGTTGCCAGTCAGCTGGGTCAGTTTTTCCAGTCACAGCTGCAGCAGACGGCGGATACCGGGGCTGGTCAGGTGCAGCTGAAGGACGGTGGCGAAGCGGTTGCGGGTGCTGCGGGTGAATCGGCGAATGGTGATGTGGTGGTGTATCAGTTTTCCGAGCAGATGCTGGCGGATTTGTTTGGTGTTGAGGCGATTGACACGCTGCGATCGATCAGCCAGCAGATGCCTCCGGGGATTCGCAATTCGTATGCCCTGATACCGCTGCCGGGATCGGTGGGAGCGACGGTACCACCGATGAAGCCGTTGCTGGCCAGCAGTGGGTTGCGTTCGCTGGCCGATTCGCTGGTGCAGCTGTTGAAAGCGGGACCGGCGAATGGTCAGCAGGCGACTGAGTTGCCGGGGAAGTCACTGCCGGCTGAGCAGCCGGAGATTCCGGCGTGGGTCCGTCAGCCATCGGCGGGTCACCGGGTGGCTCGGGCGGAAGTCCTGCCGGGCGAGGACACGGAGGACAAGGTGCGGGAGTCTGTGGAGGAATTGTTGCAGCAGGAGCTGCAAACTGGTTCGGAGTGGATACCGGTGCAGCTGCGACAGTCGGCATTGCTGGCCAGTGTGGGCGTCTCAGCGGGCAGTCTCAGGACTCTGGTGCACAACCGTTTTGAGCGACAGGAGACGCTGGAGCAGCCGATTGACGGAGCGTATGAGTTGCAGGTGATCTGGACGGAGATTGAGCTGCCGCGAGCTGAGATACTGGGTCAATTGTCTCTGGCGGCGGGTCAGCACCGCAGCTGGCTGCTGGCGGCGGGAGTGCTGATATTTTGGCTGGGGCTGGTCCTGGCGGCCATCTCATCGCGGCTGTGGGCCGGTGGCCGGCTGCTGTCGCGGTTCGTTTCCTTCGGCAGCGGGGTCCTGTCGATTGCGTTGCTGGTGGCAGTGGTGCTGGTCCTGCTGCAAACGGCTCGTGGATTACCACTGGAAGGCGGGCAGCTATTCAACGGCGCCGTAGTGTGGTCCGGACTTGGCGGCGACGTCCGAGTCTCACTGTGAGGCGATGGCATCCCTGCCATGGAGAGGAGCTGCGAGAAGGTTGAGAGGAGAGGGGAGCGGGGGGCAATTCCACGCTGCGTTCAATAGCTCAGAGCCTCACGCGAAGACGCGAAGACGCGAAGGAATACGCAGGCTGCTGCCGTGGGCGGGTCGGCGAGCACGAGCACGAGCACGAGCACGAGCACGAGCACGAGCACGACCACGAGCACGAGCACGAGCACGAGCACGCCTTATATTCGTGTCCATTCGTGGTTCAAAAAACACCCCTCGCGAAGTCTCTGCAGGGCAGATCTCGGGCCGGAAAGCCCGAGCTACTTTTATTCGTGCCCATTCGTGTTCATTCGTGGTTCAAATTACACCACTCGCGAAGCGCCCTCACGGCAGATCTCACACTGGAAAGCCCGAGCTACATTTATTCGTGCCCATTCGTGTTCATTCGTGGTGCAAAACACCCCTCGCGAAGCGCCTTCAGGACAGACCTCAGGCTGGTGAGCTCGAGCTACATTTATTCGTGGTTCATTCGTGTCCATTCGTGGTTCAAAAAACGTCTCCTTGCGATTATCCGTGAAAATCCGTGTTCATCCGTGGCGAAGAAAACACCAGTGGCACCGCACCCGCGGACTCCCGTCCGCAGCTCGCCTGACGAACACACACCTCGTGTGATTTCCACTTCGCGGCTTCGCGGCTTCGCGTGAGTCCCAACGATCCCAAACCACCAGCACTGACTCTGTGACCTCTGTGGCCTCTGTGGTTCAAAAAACATTCCTCGCGAAGTCTCTCCAGGGCAGATCTCGGGCTGGAGAGCCAGAGCTACGTTTATTCGAAACTGGCGATCGGGAACACTAAGGCCGGTTTTTCTCACGCGAAGACGCGAAGACGCGAAGGAAAACGCAGGCTGCTGCCGTGGGCCGGTCGGCGAGCACGAGCACGAGCACGAGCACGCCTTATATTCGTGTCCATTCGTGGTTCAAATCACACCCCTCGCGAAGTCCCCGCAGGGCAGATCTCGAGCTGGAAAGCCCGAGCTACTTTCATTCGTGTTTCATTCGTGTTTCATTCGTGTTCATTCGTGGTTCAAAATACCCACAGCGAAGCGCCCTCACGGAAGATCTCACACCGGAAAGCCCGAGCTACATTTATTCGTGTCCATTCGTGTTCATTCGTGGTTCAAAACACCCCTCGCGAAGCGCCCTCACGGCAGATCTCACACCGGAAAGCCCGAGCTACTTTTATTCGTGCCCATTCGTGTCCATTCGTGGTTCAAAAAACACCCCTCGCGAAGTCTCTGCAGGGCACATCTCGGGCCGGAAAGCCCGAGCCACATTTATTCGTGTCCATTCGTGTTCATTCGTGGTTCAAAACACCCCTCATTCGTGGTTCAAAACACAGCGCGCAAAGAAAAACCTTCGAAGCTTATCGCCTCGAAGGTTCATCTTTGCAGCAAGGTCTCTCAGGCACTTGCTGTATCGCCGGCTCGGTTCTCAGGCGAGCCGCCTGTCTCTCTGAACTTGCCATCGCTTTCTCAAGGCGACAGCCGGGTCTCGGGTTCTCAGGCCGAAACCACTTTTGCTCTCGTCAGATACTGTATGCAACCACTGTGCCAAAGGAAAAAATCCCGGGCCAGTTTTTCCCGAAAACATTCGGCACACACCACAAAGTCTTTCGCTGCAGCAGTTTGCAGCCACAAATTTCACGCCGCGGTGACCCAAAATTTCCACGCGACCACAGCCGGCAACCCGATTTTGTAACTTTTACAACGCCACCGGACGCTGGTCCGTTGTAAAAATTACAATCGCCGCAGGATTTACAAGGACCGAGGCCCCGGGCGGACCCCGCCCAGCAGCACACCAATCGCAGAATGGAGGTAAAGGGGGTCAGGGGTCAGGGGGTAAAGTTCTCGCCAAACGAAAACCGAAATTGACGCTCCGGCTCCCGGGAGTGCTGCAGTTGCGGCACCACGCAGAGCAGTCGTCTGAGTCGACGTACCAGGAACCGCCACGCAACACGCGGCTTTTGCCTTGACGTGGCCCCTCAGGATCATCGGCCGGTGATTTGCTGTACCAGTCGTTAGCATACCAGTCGGCACACCATTCCCACACGTTGCCTTGCACATCCTGCAGGCCCCAGGCATTTGCCAGCTTCAGCCCAACCGGCTGTGTTGTGCCGCCACTGTTATCTCGAAACCACGCGTACTCAGGCAATTGTTCCTGCAGATCCCCGAAACAAAAGTCGCCGCTGCTGCCAGCCCGGCAGGCATACTCCCACTCGGCTTCCGTGGGCAGTCGACCGCCCGCCCAGGTGCAATAGGCGACGGCATCGTTCCAGCTGACCCCCACCACCGGCTGCTGCGGCTGATTAAAGCGACGATCGTCCCATCGAGTCGGCTTCCGAAAACCAGCATTGTCCTGCAGAAACAACTCGTACTGAGCATTGGTCACAGGTGTCTTCGCCAACAGAAACGGTTTAGTGATCCGGACGGTGTGCTCGAGGAAGTTGCCAGCCGTGCGCCCTTTTCGGCCCATCTGAAACGCACCGGCCGGAATCTGTACAAACGAAATCTGCAAACGCTCATCGTACGACGTGGCCAGATCATTGCCGCGAGCCATTGCCGGCAGTTTCCGATCGGCTCGCAGCAGCAGTTCACAGGCCGCCTGACGCAGCTGCTGAGCCACCGGGCCCGGCTGTACCCCATGCAGCGCCGCCTCCAGCAATTCAGCGGCGGCATCTGCCAGTGCTGGCAGCTGCCTGCCCCGGTTCTGCAGCATCGTCAGCACCGTTGCCGCACGCTGCGGCTGCTGCCGAGCCTGCTGCACAATCTCCACAAACGGCTCGGCATCCACAAACTTCGCTTCATTCAGGCACTGCTCCAGCAGATCAGGACGCTGCTCCAGACCCGGCTGCTGCAGCAGCGACCGAAAGAAACTGCTGCAGAACGGTCGAGTCGAACGCAGCGACAGCAGCGTCGTCTCTTTCCACCAGTCACTCGCCGCAGCAGACGCAGACACGGCCAGCTGTTCCCCCTGGCCGTTGGCAACGGCAAATTTCGATGCCAGGTATTCCTGAAAGGTCAGGTGCAGAAAGCTGAGTTCCCCGTTGGCTTCCCCGGCCAGAATTCCGGTCTCCTCACGCACTCGATCCAGAAACTGCAGACTCGTCAGACTCTGCCGCACGTCGGGCTGCAGCCCGCCCAGGACCTGTTCGGCCTGAGCTGCCAGCTGATCCTGTGAGGCTGAAGTCCGCTGATCCTTGGAATGCAGCCACCAGGCCAGCTGCTGCAGCACTTCTTCCACCGCTTCCGCATCCAGCGGCTGACGCGGCACACTGCCAGCACCCGCTGCATACAGCTCTTTCCGCCAGTGCTCCAGCAGCACTTTCACGCAGTGCGCATAGACTTCCGACCGCTGTTTGGGCAGATCCTCGTTGTCATGAAACACCAGGCACAGCACAGTCAGCAGCATCGGATTGCCGGTCAGCTGGCGCATCTTCTGAGTCTGATACTCGGATAAATTAAGCTTCTGCAGCAGCCTGCCGGCTTTATCAGCAGCCTGCGAGTTTTTGCCGAGTCGTTCATAGACCAAAGTGAACCAGTCGTAAATGAAGCGCTGCTGATCGGTTTCATTGAGTGCCTGGACATGAAATTCGCGAAATCCCGGCCCGAGGGAAATTCCGGCTCGGTTGTAGCCGGCAAATCGACAGGTGACCAGAAATCGGTCGTTCTCGCGATCATGCAGGGCCTGAGTGATCCAGCCGGCGATCCGCTGTCTGGCGGCATGATCCACGATTTCGTCAAGCCCATCGAGGATCCACAGGATGGGTATGGTTGTGCTGTCCCAGAGCTCGGTCCCGGGCTGCTGCAGGCCCTCAGGTGCCAGCGGGCGAAACAGGGACTCGGTCAAAAACTGTTTCAAACCGCCGTCAGCCCCGGCGGCTGCTGCGGACAGATCGCGGAACCGCAGCAGTACCGGGCAGATGCCTGCCGGCAGGTTCAGTTCCGTGGGCTGGACGGTCCCGGAGGCCAGTCGCCATGCCAGCTGCCTGGCGGCAGTGGTTTTTCCCGCTCCGGGTTCACCCAGCAGCAGTGCTCCCCGCCATCTTTCACCGTTTGCAGTTTGAAACACGGCATTCACATCGACCGGCAGGCGTTCGCCCTGTTCCTGCAAAGCTCTGTCCCGCCGCAGTTCGCCGGCAATTTCCGTCCACAGGACTCGCAGCGGCACCCAGGCCCGTTCAATGGGCAGCTCAACCTGCAGTCCCTTGCCGAATCCCAGCAGGCTTAACCGGGACGTCTTTTCCGCCAGACTGCGGACATAACGGTGGACAGCTGCAGGCCAGACCACCGGCATCACAGCGTGCTGGCCGCTGCCGTTCGCTTGCCGCAGTGCTTCAGACTGCTGCTGAATCTGCTGCAGCAGCTGACGCAAAGGCTCACCGTGTGCCGTATACCGCACCGGCGTGATCCTGTAGTCGTCCCAGGCTGTAACCTGCCCCTGATCCTGCTCGCACATCAGTACGAAGCGTTCACGAGCATGTCCGCCGAACAGTTGCAGCATGCCCAGCAGGGAATCCATCACATACCGATCACGCAGCCCGAAACCAATAAACAGCAGCGGTGCGCCGGCCCAGATCGACTGCAAGGTGAAGCGAGCACGCTTTGAACTTTCTGACCCGCTGTCGCCGGATGAGTACAGCTCGGTGTACTGTGATTTTGTCAGCACCAGCGTGTCGGAATCATCCACATGACCATGCAGATGCCAGACCATGGGATTGTCCTGCGGATTCAGGAATTCCTGCATGTTGCCGGACTGACCGCTCAGCACCACCTGACTTTTCGGATTCGCCCACTGCAGTACTCGATCATAGTTTGTAGTGATGACTCGCTGCGGCTGCAGAGCCCAGATAGCCTCTGGCAGGGTCAGGTCTCCGACAGGTTGCGGGTGACCGAACTGGCTGAGCATGATGCGGCGGAATTCGCTGGCACCGAGGATTTCGTAGGCCTGCTCTGCCGCCTCCAGCAGTTTGCCCTTTTTCAGAGGTGACCGCACGGCGCCCTTGTCGTCATGATCGGTGATGGCCTCAACCATCTGCTGCAGCAGTTTATCCCAGCTGCAGAAGTGCTGGCTGCTGACATCCATGCTGACGCCGGAACCAACGAAGGGAACGATCTGACGGCTGGCGACCGCCTGCAGCAGCTGTTGCGGAATTTGCACGGATGCACCTGATGTCGGGGTATCGGAAGGCTGTTCCGCCGGACACAGCAGGGCTGCAGGGTTCACCCGCAGGTCAGCATAAGGGCAAACCCTTATCCGGGGCGTTCAGACCCTAACAGACCAGTGACCGCAAAGTCAAATATGACCCATGGGACTTATATGACCTATACGTCCCCTAAGACCCATAACCCCCGGCCCAGGAACGCAGCCAGGGCTGCCGCAGTGGTCTGCGGCAGCCCTGGTGCTGTGTGCATCATTCTGTTCAGCCGGCAGTTCAGCCGGCTTTGCGCAGGCCTTCGGTCATCGGCAGAATGATGGGGCCGGTGCCTTCCCGGGCGGCGGCGTCAATGAAGGCTTCAAAGATCTGCAGGTCCAGGGCCGAGGCGGTTGAACTTTCCGGATGCCACTGCACGCCCAGGCAGAACCAGTCCTCTTCAATCGACTCGTAGGCTTCAATCACGCCGTCCGGGCAGGTGGCACTGACGCGGAAGCGGTGGGACAGATTGTTCACGGCCATGTGGTGCGCACTGTTGACTCGCACTTCACCCGGCCCGTAGATGGCGTCCAGGCGCGTGCCCGGGACGATTTCCAGCACGTGCCGCAGATTCTGCTCGACCGGATCACGATGATGCAGGGCGCGCGGCACGTCTTCGGGAATGTGCTGGTACAGAGTTCCGCCGCACAGGACGTTGACCAGCTGCATGCCGCTGCCGATGGCCAGGATCGGCATCTTGCGCTGAATGGCCAGCTCGGCCACGCGACGGTCAAAGTCTTCACGACGTCGCGGCATGACACGCACCGACGGATGCTGATGCTGTTTCTGGCGAGTCGGGTCGAGGTCCAGTGTGCAGCCGGAAAGCACCACGCCACCGACCGTGTCCATCATGCGAAGAATGTCATCATCCTGCTGCACAGGGGCCATCAGGAAGGGCAGACCGCCGGCAGCTGACACGCAGTCGTAGTACCCGGTGTTGAACCAGCTCAGGGCTGCCCCGTTGTATCGCTCCGGTCGAAAATCCCCGGTAATGCCCACCATGGGCCTGACAGTGCTCATGAATCAGATTCCTTCCTGCAATTGAACTGCAGCAGCCACATCCCTGGGCTGCCGTTCCGCCGCAGAAATCACGGGCGATGTCGATTCAGTGAGTGCGGCTGGGAAACCTGAGCCACCTGGGTGGCTGTGTGCGGACATCCAGCGCCGGAGTGCCGACAAATACGGCGGTCAGGGTCCGCCTGAGCAGACCTGAGACGCAGCATTGTGCGGCTGGCGACGGACAGCAGCAGATTCCCTTCTGCACGACTGACCGAGATCGTCCGACCGATATCTGCGGTCGGCACTTCGTCCTAAAGACCCCCTTCAGGACTGCTTCCGCCGCAAACCATCCTGCCGCAGCGAAAGCGGGGCGAACAGTACACCGGCAGAATCTGCCTGTAAACAAGATCCGCCATTTTGTGCCAAATACTTTGTGAGCCACAACATCCAGGGCTGACCGGACTTTTCCGGCACCCTGCCCCGCTGCCGGCTCCGCGCCTTTCCCACATTCCTGGGGACTGTGATGGTGCATCCGGCCAATTTTTGCTGTAGAGTGTGGATTCTGGGTTGCGGACCATGATTTGAGTGCCACGGGCAGCAGCGAGACTGGGCGATGCCGATCAAAGTGCAGTGTACAGAATGCCAGACCAATCTGAGTGTCTCGGATCAGGCAGCGGGCAAGGCGGTCAAGTGTCGGCAGTGTGGAGCCCGGGTGAAGGTACCGGGTGCCGCGGCGGCGGCTTCGGCGGCCGGGTCTGTTCCGGCCAAAAGGCGGGCCCCCGGGAAGGCTCAGGATCCTGACGATCTGTTTGGGGACATCAATCTGAACCAGCTTGAGGACACGAAGAAGAAGGTGTGTCCGGGCTGTGCGAATCCGGTGAAGGACGAGGACATCGAGTGTCCGAAGTGTGGCGTGAACATTGGCACGGGGGTGCTCAGTGATCGTCAGCGGATCAAGCGTGAGCGGAAGGGTCCGCCGCCAGAGGAGTTTTACCGGGACGTCTGGAGCAATGCGTGGAAGTTCTTTAAGAAGCACTGGACGTATGCGGTGCGGACGGCGCTGATCTGGTCGATGTGCGTCAGCATGGCTCTGACGTGTGCGTATGCGCTGAACTTTTATGTGACCAAGCGTCGGGCGTCTCTGGAAGAGATGGTGCAGAAGGAGCGGGCGAACATCACGATCATCGGCGACCGGCTGTTTATCAAGGTGCCGGAGGGCAAGGGGAACAAGGTTGAGTTTGACGGCAAGTTTTATCAGCAGGATGCCTCGATCTGGGCGCCGCATGTGCAGCCGTGGACCGAGCCGCCTTCGATGTTCTGGATTTTCATGACGGGGGCATTTTCGCTGGGTTTTGGTGGTTGGTTCTGGACGATGGCGACCACGATTACGAACACCACGATGGCGGGTGAAAAGCGGGTGAAGCGGTTCAATTTTGACTTCTTTGCCAACCTGACTCTGGGGATTCGATTCTTTGCGTGGCCGACGGTGCTGATGCTGCCATTTCTGCTGGTGGCGGGTGGAGTGGCGGCGCTGAATCCGCTGGTGGGCGGGATTCTGGCCGCGGTCTTCATGATTTTCCCGGTGCTGGTGCTGCCGGCAGCGGTGGTGCACATGGCGCAGAAGTTTTCGTATCGCGCGTGGCTGCTGTTCTGGATGACTCGGGATTTTGGCCGTTCGATCGGTGCATCGCTGTATGTGTTTATGATGATGCTGTTTTTGGTGCTGCTGATTCCTGGGGGAGTGGCTGGTGCAGCGGCGGCGACCTCCGGTCGTCTGGTGCCGTGGCTGCAGTCGCAGGAGCTGGCGGCCACGGACTGGCTCAGTGCCAACGTGATGGCGCTTGAGGCGGGCGGCAACATGCGATTTCTGATGTTTCAGATGCCGCTGGTGTTTTCTTCGTCGTTTGCCTTTTTCTGTGTGCTGTTCGGACTGATTTCGTGTCAGGTGGTGTTCATGATGCGAGTGATAGGGCTGTACGGATTGTATTTCCGTGCGGACCTGTCGATTGTGAACGAGTTTCCGGATTTCGAGCGTGCGACATTTGGTCCGCGGTATCTGGCATTTCTGGTGGACCTGATCATTATGGCTCTGCTGGCGGGTGTGGGGATGTTTATTGGCCAGATGTTTGGCTTTTTATTCAGCATGTACGGCTGGTCCTTTGCGGCTCAGGGGGCGTTGATTGCCGGTGGTGTGGCCTCGTTGATTCTGTGGGGGATGTACTTTACTTTGGGCGAATCCGGTTCAGCGCGGGCGACATTGGGCAAGTGGAGTATTGGGATTGTGGTGATGCAGGACGACGGGCTGCCGATCCCGATGCCAGTGTCTCGCGATCTGGCACTGAAGCGGGCGGCCAGTGCGTTTTTGTCAGTGCTGACGTTGTTCATTGGGTTTTTGTCGTGTGTCTGGCGTGAGGACCGGAAAGCGATGCATGACGCGATGACAAAAACGAAAGTTGTCTGGCAGCCGGAGACGACCTGAGCCCACCAAAGCTGAGAAATACTGGCAAAAGCACCGTATTTGCGGGGTAATTCCTGACAATTTGGTGCAGTTGGCGATGGAAATCGCCGATCACGCTGGAAATTTGCCCGGTGCCGGAATATGCTGCGAGGTCCCTGTATTTGGGGAATTCGCGTTTCCTTCAGTCTGACCATTTCGAAATTTTTCCACCGCTATGCCCAATTCAGCGTCCGCCGAGAAATCACTTCGCAAAGCCAACGTTCGTCGCGAGCGGAACCGTCAGCAGCGCAGTACGCTGCGAACGACGGTCAAGCGTTTCCGTACTCTGCTGGGAACCAAGCCATCGCAGCAGGAAGCTGACACTCAGTTTTCTCTGGTCGTGAAGGCTCTGGACCAGGCTGCTGCTCGCAAGCTGATTCACAAGAACACAGCATCCCGCGTGAAGTCTCGTCTGGCGGCATTGAAGAAGAAGACCTTCGTCGGCTGATCCGGCCTGACGTGATTCTGGTCTGACTTCGCAGCAGCCCACTGTCGACCCGGCATTCCCTCAGGGAGGCCGGGTTTCGTCGTTTGCACGTGTGTGCTGCGGATGGCATCTGGCTTGCGTTTGCCAGTCGGGGTCGGTGTGTCCGCCACGAATGCCTGTTGCTGCCGGAGTGACGGACGCGACCCGCCGCACGAGGCTCGTCTTTGCAGCCCGCAAGCTGGCCTGAAAACAACAGTCTGTTTTGCGAGCCGATTGTGCCGCCCTGGGGTACTGTCGCCCTGCTGTCCCCCGCGGCCGGACAATTCTCGGTGCTTTCATTCGTGCATATTCGTGTCAATTCGTGGTTCAAAACGAGCAGCAGCGAAGAACCTGCAGGACAGATCTCGGGCTCGAAAGCCCGAGCTACAGAAATTCGTGCCCATTCGTGCCCATTCGTGTTCATTCGTGGTTCAAGACGACCCGCAGCGAAGATCCTGCAGGGCAGATCTCGGGCTCGAAAGCACGAGCTCCAGAAATTCGTGTCCATTCGTGTTCATTCGTGGTTCCAAACGACCCGCAGCGAAGAACCTGCAGGCCAAATCTCGGGCTCGAAAGCCCGAGCTACAAAAATTCGTGACCATTCGTGTCCATTCGTGGTTCAAAACGACCCGCTGCGAAGAACCTGCAGGACAAATCTCGGGCTCGAAGCCCGAACTACAAAAATTCGTGCCCATTCGTGTCCATTCGTGGTTCAGAACGACCCGCAGCGAAGAACCCTTCAGGGCAGAACTCGGGCTCGAAACCCCGAGCTACAAAAATTCGTGTCCATTCGTGTTCATTCGTGCCCATTCGTGTCAATTCGTGGTTCAAAACGACCCGCAGCGAAGACCCTTCAGGACAGATCTCGGGCTCTACAACCCGAGCTACAAAAATTCGTGACCATTCGTGTCCATTCGTGGTTCAAAACGACCCGCTGCGAAGAACCTGCAGGGCAGAATTCGGGCTCGAAAGCACAAGCTACAAAAATTCGTGTCCATTCGTGTCCATTCGTGGTTCAAAACGACCCGCTGCGAAGAACCTGCAGGACAGATCTCGGGCTCGAAAGCCCGAGCTACAAAAATTCGTGCCCATTCGTGCCCATTCGTGGTTCAAAACGACCCGCAGCGAAGACCCTTCAGGGCAGAACTCGGGCTCTACAACCCGAGCTACATGAAATTCGTGTCCATTCGTGGTAAATGGTTGATCGCTTGAATTTTCCGCAGCGGTTGCTTACTCTTTGCGGTTCAATTTTCCCTTCGTTCCGGCACTTTCTGCGCCGATTCCACTACGACTTCAGGGTTCCTGTTCCATGACTGACACCACCAACGGAAAACTCAATCGCAAGCTTCGGATGGCTCTGGTGGGCGGTGGTCAGGGGGCGTTCATTGGTCGGGTGCATGCCACGGCGGCTGTGCTGGACAACCGTGCGGCTTTGGTGGCTGGTGCATTGTCGTCCGATCCGGTCAAAGCCAAAGCCAGTGCTCCGGCTTACGACATTTCGGCCGCGCGGGCCTACGGTTCGATTGACGAGCTGATTGCGGGTGAGCTGGCGTTGCCGGCCGATCAGCGGATTGATTTTGTCAGTGTTGCAACTCCGAATCACACGCACTTCCAGATAGCCAAAGCCGCGGCGGCTGCGGGATTCAATGTGATTTGTGACAAACCGATGACCTTTGACTTTGCTCAGGCCGAAGAACTTGCGAAGGTTGTGGAAGCCAGTGGCGTGGTGTTTGCTGTCAGCCACAACTACACAGGTTATCCGCTGGTCCGTCAGGCTCGCGAGATGATCCTGAATGGCGAGCTGGGTGAGATCAATGCGATTCGGTCCAACTACATTCAGGGCTGGCTCAGGACTCGACTGGAAGCATCTGATCAGAAGCAGGCAGCCTGGCGTACGGACCCGAAGCGTTCTGGTGCAGCCGGCTGTTTCGGCGACATCGGGACTCATGCGTACAATCTGGGCCGTTACATGACTGGTCTGCTGCCGTCTGAGATCTCGTGCAACCTGAAGATCTTCGCGGACGGTCGTGCTCTGGACGACTATGGTCATGCGGTGGTGCGTTATGAGAACGGCGCGATTGGCACGGTGACGGCCAGCCAGATTTCGCATGGTCGTGAGAACGATCTGTTCATTGAAGTGGACGGCACGAAGGGTGCTCTGCAGTGGCGTCAGGAAGAGCCGAACGTGATGATTGTGCGGCGCAACGGTTCGCCGCATCAGATGTATACTCGTGACCCCAATGCTCCTTTCATGAACACGATGGGTCGTGAGGCCTGTCGTTTGCCATCGGGCCATCCAGAGGCCTTCTTTGAAGCCTTTGCGAATGTGTATCGTTTCGCCTATGACTCGATGGTGGCTCGTGCGACCGGCGGCGTTTTCGAGCAGCGCAACACGATTTACCCGAACGTGTATGACGGTGCCGAGGGCATGTATTTCATTCAGCAGTGTGTAGCCAGCAGTCAGCAGAACGGTGCCTGGCTGCCGGCTCTTTACACCGGGGCTCGTCGCTGATCTGCCGCGTCCTGATCTGCAGCCTTCTGATCTGCCGCGTCAACGTGGAGTTCTTGCGGGACCAGCCTCATGTCGCGAGTCATTCGATCGGATGAGTTCCGCGACCTGTGTCATAGGCTGAGGGGTCAGCCGGCAGCGGAGGGTGTTGGTGACTGGCCTGTGCGGCAGTTGGCCTGGCTGGGTGCTGCGGGAGGCTGGCGCTGGAACATGCCGCAGTCGTGCGGGGGGCTGGGATGTTCGGCGGTGGAGCTGCTGGAGATTTATCGGGACCTGAGTGCCTGCTGTCTGACGACGGCTTTTGTGCTGACGCAGCGGAATGCGGCCTGCCAGCGACTGCTGCAGGCTCAGGCGGGAGTGGTGTCTGCGAGTTTGCTGGAGGATCTGGCAGCGGGTCGCGTGATGGCGACCGTGGGTATCTCGCACCTGACGACATCCCGCCAGTTTCTGGCTCGCCCGGCCGTGCTGGCGGAGCCGGTTGCGGGAGGCTGGGTGTTGACAGGCACAGTGCCGTGGGCGACGGGTGCTGCCAGCAGTCAGTTGCTGGTGACGGGGGCGACGACTGAGTCCGGGTTGCAGTTGCTGGCAGTGGTACCGCTGCCGCAGGATTCTGTGACGGTGCGGGCTCCTGCGGAGCTGCTGGGTCTGAGTGCTGCGTGTACATCGGAGGTGCAGTTATCGGGTGTGTATGTGCAGCGGGGCGACGTGCTGCAGGGGCCGAGCGAGCGGGTGCTGTCGGGCGGCTCGGGGTCAGCTCCGGCGGCCGGTTCACTGTCGACATCGGCGGTGGCACTGGGATTTGCTGAGGGGGCTCTGGCGGGTTTTGCGAATGAGGCGGAGCTGCGAGCGGGCCTGGTGCCTTATGTTGGGCGGCTGCGTCAGGAGTCGCGGGGTTTATGGGAGCAGTTATTGCGGAGTGCGGAGGGTGTGGGCGAGATGACGGCCGAGCAGCTGCGTGGGCGTTCCAATTCGCTTGCGCTGCGAACGGCTCAGGCGTGGCTCGCTGCGACTCGCGGTGCCGGCTACCAGCAGCAGCATCCGGCGTCTCGGGCGGTGCGTGAGAGTGTATTTTTTCTGGTGTGGTCATGTCCGCAGGCGGTGCTGGAGTGGCAGTTGCAGGAACTGACGACGGACTGGTTTTCGGAAGAAGGGCAGCATTGTGAGTCAGACGGTTCAATCTGAGTTTGACGTGGCGGTGAGTGCGGCGCGTGAGGCGGGCGACATTCTGCTGAGTTATTTTCGAGCCAGCGTGAATGTGCGTGAGAAGGGCATCGCGGATCTGGTAACGGATGCGGATGTGGCGGCGGAGCGTTGTATTGCGGCGCGAATTTCGGCGGCATATCCTGGGCATGCGATTTTGGGTGAGGAGGAGCAGGCGGGGGACACGGGTGCGGAGTATTTGTGGGTGGTGGATCCGCTGGACGGAACAACGAATTTTGCGCATGGGTTGCCGCATTTTGCGGTATCGATTGCGCTGCTGCACCGGGGTCAGCCGCAACTGGGGGTGGTCTGGAATCCGGCTCGAGGCGATCTGTACACAGCTCAGCTGGGTGCGGGCGCGTATCACAACGGTCGTCGGCTGCAGGTGAACAGTGAAGCCACGATGGATCAGTCGCTGATTGGCACGGGATTTTACTATGACCGCGGTGCGATGATGGAAGCGACGCTGGGGGCGATTGGCGACTGTTTTCGGCAGAACATTCACGGGATCCGTCGTTTTGGGACGGCGGCGCTGGATCTGGCGCATGTGGCGGACGGTTTGTACGGGGCATTTTTTGAATTTCAGTTGTCACCGTGGGACTTTGCGGCCGGGCAATTGCTGGTGACCGAGGCGGGCGGGCGAGTGACGGACTGCAGCGGGAATCCGCTGCCGTTGCGGAAGAGTACGATCCTTGCGTCGAACGGCCTGCTGCACGACCAGATGCTGTCGATCGTGAGGCCTCGAGTTGGCACCTGGTGAGCCGGTCGTGCGGCAACCAAAATCCGCCCCCCCCGCGGCAACTGAAAACTAAAAACTGGCAGCCAATCCTCCCCTCGCCCCCAACGGGGGCGAGGGGTGCCGCTGCTGTTTTTTCCAACACACAAAAACACAAAATCCTCCCCTCGCCCCCAACGGGGGAGAGGGGTCGGGGGTGAGGGGGCAAAGCACCCCATAACGCACCCTTTGCCTGCATAGCA
>VFQT010002360.1_pt1 | contig 19640 bp, 18 predicted proteins | sample 3512381 | NCBI WGS metagenome assembly VFQT01 (sample SAMN10412376, study PRJNA504923) | tailings metagenome | isolation source: Relicate 2 Philex TSF3 active mining site | place: Philippines: Tuba, Benguet | collected 2017-08-29
CATGTATATTCTATCAGAAATTTTATTTATGTCTAATGGGGGGTGACCTTATTTAAAATTTTGGGTACACTTTATTGATCGTATATAATTTTTTATTGGAATAAGCGTGAATAAGCAGAAAATTTCTGGAATAAAATATACTTGGCATTTGCAGCAGGTTTCTTCTGAAGAAGCTCTTATGATAGCTTCTAAATATTCTTTAGCTGTACCTCTTGCTAAAACATTAATAGCTCGTGGATATACCACGCATGATGTAATTGAGTCTTTTTTATTTAGTTCGTATGAAAATAATGTTATAAGCGCTTCAGTCATGAAAGATGCTCAGAAAGCAGTTGATAGAATTATAGAAGCAATTAATAACCAAGAAAAGATACTTATTTTTGGTGATTATGATGTTGATGGGATTACTTCATCAGCTATGATGATGTCATGTTTGCAGCCACTAGGTGCTTTGGTTAATTTTTATTTGCCAAATCGTAAAAAAGACGGGTATGGTCTTTCTACAAAAATAGTTAAAAGAGCTGCAGAAAATGGTTATAAAGTTATTATTACGGTTGATAATGGAACTACTGCTTTTGAACCGGCACGCCTTGCAAAAGAGTTAGGTATTGATCTTATTATTACTGATCACCATAAACCGCATGGCCATTTACCTGATGCTTTTGCCTTAGTTAATCCTCATCAATCAGAGTGTGAGTATCCTTTTAAAGGTTTTGCAGGTGTTGGAGTAACATTTAAAGTTCTTTCATTATTGTATGAAAAGTATGGTAAATCAATGCCGGATAAAGCGTATGAGTTACTTCTTTTAGGTACTGTTGCTGATGTTGTTCCGCTTCAAGGAGAGAATCGTTTTTGGGTTCGTTATGGTTTACAATGGGTTAATAATCGTTCAAGTTTTGCATTTGATGTTTTAAAAAATCAGGGAAAAGTAACATCCTCATTAATAAGATCAACCGATATTGGTTTTAAAATTGCTCCACAAATTAATGCTTTAGGCAGGCTTGAAGATCCTCGTCAGGGAGTGCAATTTTTATTAGGATCAGATCCAAAAGAAACAGAGTTTATAGGTAATATTCTCTATCAACTCAATCAAGCTCGCAAAGAAATTGAACGAACTATTTTTGAAGAAATTCAACAATTGATTCATGATAAAACCATTAATTTAGAAGATGAATATATTATTATGGCAGCAAGTGATCAATGGCCTGCTGGCGTTATAGGATTAGTTGCTTCAAGAGTTGTTGCAGAATATGCACGTCCTGTTATTTTATTGCATCTTACGCCTGAAGGAAAAGCAAAAGGATCGTGTCGTTCAATTCCTGCCTTTAATATTTTTGAAGCGTTACAAGCAGCATCAGAGCTTTTAGATCAATTTGGTGGCCATGCAGTTGCTGCTGGTTTGGCTCTTGATAAAAATAAAATGACTCTTTTAAAAGTAAAACTTGAAGCGATTATCAGAGAGCAATTAACAGCTGACGATTTTGTTAAAAGTTTAGTTATTGATGCTGATGTTACTATGCAAGATCTTTCTAAGAAATTAGTTCAAGACATGGAATATTTACAGCCATTTGGTGCAGAAAATAGTGAGCCTATTTTTATGTTACGTAATGTATCACTTATTCAAAAGCCGCAACTTTTGAAAGATCTTCATATTAGATGTATGATTTTTGCAGAGGGAATTATTAAACCCGTTGTGTTTTTTAATCGTCCTGATTTATTTGAAATACTTAATCAACAAGAAGATAAACCATTTTCTATTGCTGTACAGGTAACTGAAAATAATTGGCAAGGGCGTGTTTCAATTGAGCTTTTGGGAAAAGACATAGCATTATAAAAGGTGAGATATGATTATTACTATTGATGGTCCTTGTGCGAGTGGTAAATCAACAGTTGCTCAAATGCTTGCACAAGCATTAGATTTGTATTATTTAAATACGGGTTCTTTATATAGAGCAGTTTCTTATCTTTTAGTAACTCAGTGTGGTTATACTGAATCAACACTTTCAAACGTTACGCAAGATGCAGTAAGATTGTGTGTTAATTCAAAAATGCTCAATTATACTTATAATTCTGTTTCTGGATGGTCTATTTTTTATAATCAAAAAAATATTACATCTTATTTAAAAGATTGTGCTGTTGATAGATCTGTTGCAATTATTAGCCCTATTCCTTTTGTAAGAAAGTTAGTGACTGAAGTTCAGCATCTGATTGCGGCAGAGCATGATGCCGTGATTGAAGGTCGTGATAGTGGATCGGTAGTATTTCCTCATGCTGATTATAAATTTTTTCTTACAGCATCACTTAAAGTGCGGGCTCAGCGTTGGCAATATGATCAACAAAAAAGAGGAAATATTTTTACTTTACATCAAGCTATGCAAGAAATTGAAAATCGCGATGCTAAAGATTCATCACGTAATTTTTCACCACTTCTTATAGCTCAAGGTGCTTTTGTCATAGATAATAGTGAGTTGTCTTTGCAAGAGACTGTAGATATGATGATTACTATTATCAAAGGTCAATAAAAGAGGGCCCTATTACAGGCCCTACTTTTTATTACTCAATAACTTCTTTTGTTACACTTTTTTTGGTAACAACTTCTACCGCTTCTTTTTTGACTTCTATTTGTTCCTCTGTGTTTTTGCAAGCAGGAAGAATAACTAATGTTGCAACACAAAGAAGTGCTTTTAATGTTTTGTTCATAAGAAATCCTTAGCAGTTTTGTATGAACTATAAAAATTATACGTCAATACTATGTTAACGGGATTTTCTTTTTTGTGTAGTTTTTTTTGCAACAGATTTCTTTGGTAAAAGGTTATCTTGAAGAGCTATTGAAAGAACTTCGTCCATATTTTTTACAAATTTAATCTCAAGAGTGAGTGTTATATCTTTTAAAACATCTTCCACATCTTCTTTGTTTTCTTCTGGCATAATAACTGTTTTAATACCGTATTGTTGTGCAGCAAGAAGTTTTTCTTTAACACCACCTATTGCAAGTACACGTCCACGTAAAGTAATTTCACCAGTCATAGCAAGATGTTCTTTTATAGGAACATGCGTTAATGCAGATACTAAAGCAGTACACATAGTAATACCGGCAGAAGGACCATCTTTTGGAGTTGAACCTTCTGGCAAGTGAATATGAATATCTTTATTGCTATGAAAGTTTTTAGGTAATTCAAGTTCAGAGCTTCGTGATCTAATATAGCTTAAAGCGGCATGTGCTGATTCTTGCATAACATCACCAAGTTGCCCAGTTAAGGTTGTATTACCTTTACCTGGAAGTATAGCAACTTCAATTTCAAGCACATCGCCACCAAGTTCTGTCCATGCAAGTCCAGTTGCAAGGCCTGGGTTAGTACTGTTACTTAAAGTTGATTTTCTAAAATGTGGATTTCCTAGCCATTCTTTAATGCGTTCATCGCTTATCACAATAGAAGTTGTCTTTTTGTCTTTTAAAAGAACTTGAATGGCTTTACGCATTATTTTTGCAATAACACGTTCTAATTGACGGACACCAGCTTCTTTAGTGTATGAAGTAATAATATGTTTAAGAATAGTATCATCAAATTTACATTGTTTTTCAGTCAAACTGTATTCAGTAAGATTTTTTGAAATTAAAAATTTTCTAGCAATCTGTAGTTTTTCTTCGTCAGTATATCCAGAAAGGCTGATGACTTCCATACGATCAAATAATGGATAAGGAATAGAATCGATCATATTGGCAGTTGCAACAAACATAACTTTTGAAAGATCATACTCTACGTCTAAAAAGTGATCTACAAATGTTTTGTTTTGTTCAGGATCTAATACTTCAAGTAATGCTGATGCAGGATCACCATGAATATCCATCGACATTTTATCGATTTCATCAAGTAAAATAACTGGATTGACGGTACTTGCTTTTTTCATTGCTTGAATAATTTTACCTGGCAGTGCACCAATATACGTTCTTCGATGACCACGAATTTCAGCTTCGTCTTTAACGCCACCTAATGAAATTCTTACAAATTCGCGTCCTAAACTTTCTGAAATTGAACGAGCAAGTGAAGTTTTACCAACACCAGGAGGGCCAACTAGGCATAAAATAGGAGAACGTTCTAATGTTTTTGAAAATTTCTTTGCTGCTAAAAATTCAATAACACGTTCTTTAACTTTTTTAAGTCCAGCATGTTGTTTATCAAGAATTTTTTCTGCTTGAGCTAAGCTGATACGATCTTTACTAGTTTTATGCCAAGGAAGCGAAATAATCCAATCAATATAATGCCTACTTACTACAGCTTCTGAAGAAAAAGGAGGCATCTGTTCAAGACGTTTTACTTCTTTTTCCACTTTATCAATAACTTCTTTGGGAGGCTTTAGATTTTTAAGAGTTTCTTTAATTGCAAGAAGTTCACCTTGTTGATCTTCTCTGCCTAATTCTTTATGAATTGCTTTTATTTGTTCATTTAAATAGTATTCACGTTGATTTTTTTCAACTTGCGTTTGAATACGTCCTTTAATCCGCTGTTCTATTTCTAAAATATCAACTTCTTGTTTGAGGTATTGTGCAATAAAAAGCATTCGTTGTTCAAGATCTTTAATTTCAAGAAGTTCTTGACGTTGCGTAAAGGTCAAATTGACATGTACAGCTACTGTATCAACAATAAAATCAATATCTTCAGCATTATCTGTTGAAAGCATTAAATCTTGAGGGATTTTATCATTTAACTTTGCATACGATTGATAAAGATCTTTAACGGTTCGCCATCCTGCCATAAGAACAGAATTTTTCTTTGGATAATGAGTGGCAATATCTTCATAGTACACACCCAAAAAATCTTCATAAGGAACCATTTCTGTAATCTGAGACCTACATAAACCCTCAATTAATATTTTGAGTGAACCATTAGGCATGCGCATTACTTGTAAAATAGAAGCGCGTGTACCATAAGCAAAAACATCGTGTTCTTTTGGTTGCTCTATATCAGGATTTTTTTGTGCTGTTACAAATATGTGTTTATGATGTTTTAATGCAAACTCAACAGCTTTAATAGATGATGTTCTTCCAACAATAACTGGTAAAATAGATTTTGGAAGAAGGACAACATTTTTAAGTGGGAGTAACGCAAGGAAATTTTCAAATACACCTTCTTCTATAGGGGCGTATTCTTGTGTGTTATTTTTTTCTTCATCCATAATGCAAAACATCCCTTTATATAGTTAAAAAAAGCTTAAAATTAGTAGAACTACAGCTTAAATAGAACGACATTTAGCTTCTATGTAGAGTACCAAACCTTCATCAATTAGTAAAATCTCTTACAACTGATTGTATAAAAGCGCTAAATAAAGGATGTGGTTTGTCTGGACGTGATAAAAATTCTGGATGAAATTGGCTTGCAACCATAAAAGGATGATCTTTAAGCTCAACAATTTCTACTAATGATCCATCAGGAGAAGATCCAGAAATTAAAAGGCCGGCATCTTCAAGTTCTTTGCGGTATTTATTATTAACTTCAAATCTATGGCGATGTCTTTCATAAATAACTCCGGTGGTATTATACCCGGCAGACTTATAAGCTTGTTCGGCTTTGCTTTTTTCTACCAAAGTACAAGGGTATGTCCCTAAGCGCATAGTTCCACCTTTGGTAGTGACCTTTTTTTGTGAATCCATAAGGGTAATAATAGGTGTTGATGTAAATTCGTTACATTCAATAGAATGAGCAGCTTTATCAATAAAAGTGCGTGCCATTTCTATACACAGTACTTGCATACCCAAACAAAGTCCAAGGTAAGGGACTTTGTGTTCGCGTGCCCAACGTGCTGCATATATTTTCCCTTCAACCGCTCTATCTCCAAAGCCTCCTGGAACTACTATGCCATCACAACCTGAAAGCATTTCATTGACAGTTTCTTCATTCACTTCTTCAGCATTGATCCATTTGATATCTATAGAACAATTATTGATTTTTGTTGCATGAAGTAATGCTTCTTTAACACTTATGTATGCATCTTGTAAGGAAATGTATTTGCCAACAAGTCCAATAGTAATAGTTTTTAAAGATGGGGAATTATGTTTTTTTAAAGAGGTGGCATTCTTTACAGGATCATATTGCGCCTTAGAGATGTGTAAATGTTTAGTTATAATTCTTCCAACATTATGTTCTTCAAGTGTTAAAGGAACTAAATAGTTACTAGCAAGTGTTTCTAAGGGAATAACATGTTCAGGATTAAGATTGGCAAAAGAAGCTATTTTTGTGCATAAAGCTTTATCGATGTGCTGATCTGCTCTGGTTATAACTAAATCTGGTGTGATCCCTATTGAACGCAATTCTTTAAGTGAATGTTGTGAAGGTTTAGTTTTTAATTCATGAGTAGATGCAATATACGTAAGCCATGTAACGTGTACAAATAAGGTGTTTTCTCTGCCATAATCTGATTGCATTTGTCTAATTGCTTCGTAAAAGGGTAATCCTTCAACATCTCCTACCGTCCCACCAACTTCAACAATTAAAACTTCTGCATCCATTTCGGTTGCCGCTAAAGTAATGGCATTTTTTATTTCTTGAGTAACATGAGGGATCACTTGAATGGTTCCACCTAAAAATTTTCCAGCGCGTTCTTTTTCAAGTACGCGTGCATAAATTTGTCCAGATGATACGCTGCATGATTTTTTTAAGTTAATATCTAAAAAGCGTTCATAATGACCAAGATCAAGATCTGTTTCTGCACCATCTTCTGTTACAAATACTTCTCCATGCTGATAAGGAGACATTGTTCCTGGATCAACATTTAAGTAGGGGTCAAGTTTTTGGATGCCAATTTTAACACCACGTATTTTTAAAATCTTGCCCAATGAGCTTGCTACAATTCCTTTTCCGACCGAGCTTACTACGCCGCCGGTTACAAAGATAAATTTCATCAGATTGACCTTTAGAATGGATAGAGAAGTTTTTTACAGTATACATATTTTTTAAAAAAATCCCATTACTTTAAAAATGGTTTAAGCTTAAAGAGCCTTAAATAAGGCTGTCTTGAGTAGGTCTGATATATTAATTTTCAAAAATAGGCTATTTGATTGAAGTGATTGACTTGCTTTGAGTAATGTAATAGACGCTTTTTTGAGTGTGAAAGATCATAAAAGGTGTTAATAACTATTACTTGACTAAGCTGTCATTCAGAATAATCTTTTAAGACAAATTGTTAGCATAATTTTTGTATAAACAATCTGGGTGTAATAGTGATGAACAAAGTAAAAAAAATTTTAATAAGTACAATAGCAGGAATATCTTGTTTTTCTGCTCTTTATAGTATGTCTTTTGATAATAGATTTCTTCCTTTAAATCCGCGTTGTGATTTTAAAGATATCGTAAAACGTTCACATGTAAAAGCTGAAGGTTTTTTTATTACAGCTGATAGTGCTTATGGTGATGTTGTTACGCCAAAAAAAGGAATTCCAGAATTATATGGTAAATTCGATCAAAAAGTTTTAGGCCAAGCGCTTGCAGTAGTCGGTTTGCCTAATCCACTACGCCCTGCATGGCAGCTTGCAGATAATATTAAATGGAATACACAAAGTAAAATACAGGGACAAGGCTTATTTTTAAAAGGAGAATATGCTGTTAATAAGATTTTTGCTTTGGGAGTTGAAGGAAGTTTTTTGCATATAACTTCAAATCTTAATTTTATTATTCCTGCTGATATAAAGCGTGATTTGGCTTTAACTGGATCTGATGAAGTAGAACTTGATGCTGATAGGCGGTCTATGTTGACTTCATTAGGACTTGATAAAAATCGTTGGTCAAAATCTTCATTAAGTGATGTACATTTTTATGGAAGATGTAATTGGACTGGTGAATACGTTCTTAAATCACGAAAAGCAGACTTTGGTGTTCAAGCTGGTTTAGTACTGCCTAGTGGGGCATTGCGTGATATTAATAATGCTGCTTCTATTCCTGTGGCAGGCGATGGCCATTATGGGTTTATTATAGGGTCAGATTTTTCTTTAGAGCTTAAAGAAGATTGGTGGTTTAATATCCAATTTCAGATGAATAAACGTCTTGAAAAAACTTATGAACAAAGAATTCCAGTTTTTGGAGAGCCGCTTATTTTTGGTGCCACTAAAGGTAATATACTTATAAGCCCTGGATTAACAATTGTTGTATCTCCAGCTGTTCGCTTTGAAGATATTCAAAATGGTTTTGGATTGCAGTTACAATATTTGTATGGGTTTCATGGAGGAGATGTATGGACAGATGTACGTGATAATAAAACGGTTCCAATTCAATATTCTCAACTTTATGATATTAGTAAGTGGAGAACGGAATATCTAAATTTTGCCCTATTTTATGATACAACGCGTTCAGTTAAAGAAAAAGCAGTACAACCAATTATTACTTTTTCATGGGATATTCCTGTAAAAATATTAAAGCCTAAAAATGTAACTAAAGCACAACGTATAGCAATTGGTTTTGCGTTGAATTTTTAATGATGAAAGTTTTTGATGTATGAAGATGAAAAATTTCATGAAGTTTTCTCCCGCACGTAAAATTTTTGACTATTTTTCTAATGATATAGCCATCGATTTGGGAACTGCAAATACTGTTGTCTATGTCCGTGGTAGAGGAATAGTAGTTAATGAACCATCAGTAGTTGCTGTAAGATCAACTACTAATGAGGTGCTTGCGGCTGGTAGTAAAGCAAAAGAGATGCTTGGTAAAACTCCAGAAAGTATTGTTGCTTGCCGTCCAATGCGTGATGGTGTTATTGCAAATTTTGAATTAACCGAAAGCATGTTACGTTATTTTATTCGTGAAGTGCATGATAATAGAAGAACTTTAATTAGCCCAAGAATGGTTATTGGTGTTCCTTCTGGTATTACACAAGTAGAAAAACGTGCTGTAGAAGAATCTGCAAAACAAGCAGGAGCACGTGAAGTGTATCCTATTTTAGAACCAATGGCAGCAGCTATTGGAGCAGGGCTTCCGGTTCAAGAGCCAGTAGGAAGTATGATTGTTGATATTGGTGGTGGAACTACTGAAGTGGCAGTTATTACCTTAAAAGACGTTGTATTTTGTCAATCAATTAGAATTGGTGGTGATGAAATGGATCGTGCGATTGTTAACTACGTCAAACGTAAATACAATCTTTTAATTGGTGAACGTACTGCTGAAACTATTAAAATGACTATTGGAGCAGCTCTTCTTGATGCAACAAATGATAAAATGTGTATGGATGTTAAAGGGCGTGATTTGGTAACAGGCGTACCGAAAACTATTTCTTTAAGAAGTCCAGAAGTGCATGAATCATTGCTTGAAACTATTGCGCATATTGTTGACGTAGTGCGTATTGCGCTCGAAAGTACACCTCCAGAACTTTCATCAGATTTGGTTGATCGTGGTATTGTAATGTCTGGTGGTGGTTCATTGCTTCGTGGCCTTGATCGTTTGATTTCTAAAGAAACAGGACTTCCTGTTCGTGTAGCAGATGACCCTTTATTTTGTGTGGTTAATGGTGCAGGAAAAGTTGTTGAGTCATTAGACATCTTTAGAGATGTTTTAATGTCCTAGCATGTATTGACATCTATAGGATGACCGCATACTCTGTATGTTTTCATTCTTCAGAAGTATAGGTTTGTATGTTTAAGAAAAAGCCCATGAAAGGTGGTATTCCTTTAAAAAAGGAACATGGCCAAAATTTTTTGCACGATATAGCTGTTGTGTATGATATGCTACAAGCAGTTAATATTAAAGGACGTTCTGTATTTGAAATTGGCTGTGGTGCTGGGTTTTTAACACGAGAGATTTTAAAGCAAGATGTAGAGCGTTTGTGGGTTTTTGAAATTGATCCTGCATGGGCACAAAAGGTTTCTGTAGAACTTGCACATCCAAATATGATGGTACGTACTTCTAACATTTTAGATGTTGATTTTGTACTTTTTGAAGAACATAAACCATGGATTTTGCTTTCTAATTTACCTTATCATGTGACCTTTCCTATTTTAAGTACTGTTCAGCGTAACCGAGATAAAATTTCAGAAGGCGTGGTAATGGTTCAAGAAGAGGTAGCACAAAAAATAGTAAAAGATGCTGGTCGGGGATATGGGTATATTTCACTTTTTTATCAATATTATTTTGAGTGGACATTACTTACAAAAGTACCCCCGTCTGCTTTTTATCCAGCACCAAAGGTTTATTCGCGATTATTGCACTTTAAAGTAAAGCATAATGTTGTACCTATCCCTGATGAACAGGAGTTTTGGAAATTTATTAAAATTTGTTTCATGCAACCTCGTAGAACATTACGTAATAATTTAGGTCAAACTCATTTAAATCTTGGTAAGATAAGTGAAGAGGTCCTAAATTTGCGCGCTCAACAAATGGATTTTTCTAAACTTTTTGAATTGTGGCAACTCATAAAAAGAGTTTGATTGCGCCCATTCAAAGTAGTTTGCAAGAGCACGATTTTTTGGTTTTTTGAAAGTTTTAGTACTTTCTAGGTACTCTTGTGCTTTTTTAAGCGCTTCGATCATTTTATTTTTTTGTTTTTCTAATGAAAAATTTTCTGGTTTACCTTGTTGCGCAATATTCCATAAGATTTCATGAGCTTGAGGTTCTAAAAAGGTAACCACTTTTTTAGATGAACGATTAACGTAATTTTTTAAAAGAGCTCCTGGTGTTTCAGGGTGGTAATCAAAAATAATATGTTTATGATTGGATGTATGAGCAGTAATTGTATGAATAATAGTAGGAATAAGAGCCACTATGGGTAATGGCCTTAGTGGAAAATTTTTTCTATACCAATTTGTAGCCCATTGAAAATGGAACATTTCTGTATGAGTAGGGTTTTTATGTTTTAAGCGTCGAGCATTAAGAAATCTTCCTAAACGTTCATCGAGTGTTTTTGCGTGTTTAAATCCGCTGATGTGTTTAGTGATACGTAGTCGAATTTGCGTTACAGATTCAGGAACCTTATATTCGTGTGAAGAAGTGAAAAATCTTTTTGACCATAATCGTTGTGAAGAAAAAAAATCCATTGTTTGAATTGAATCTTCCATTGAATAGCAGTGATATATTTTTTTAAAAAAATCACTTGCAATTTGTTGATCAGTTTCTGCTTGAACAGGAACAGCAAGCATAATTAATTCATCAACTATTAAATTATGATCTCTTTTTTTAGTTTCTCGTTCTTTTACAATTGATAAATTAAGTGCAACATTTCCACCATGGCTAAAGGTAATAATACGTATGAATGGTTTAATTCCTAAATGACTAAGTCGTTTTATTTCTTTATGAAGTTCTTCATAAAAAAATTCGGATTGTTTATAACGTTTAGACCAGCTTAAAAGACCGTCCCATCCGAAAGTGTAAAATAGTTGTTGTGTACTATTTTTATTAAGTAACGTTAGTTGATATTCATATATTTTTTTAAGTGCTTGTACCGCTAAATGGCTTTTTTCATTGATAGGAATAAGACCTAAGCCTTGCATGATTTGGCCTTCGCATAAATCTTGATCTTTGCGCATTTCTAAAATAACACGAGAATAAATAGTGTTATCAATTTTATCTTTAAGAATTTTAATGAGATCAGAAAAAGATATTTCAGGTGGTTTTATGGTGCCATGTACAAAAATAGTCATTGCAGCATTGTAAGGCTCTAATCCAATAAGAGTATTGACTGAAAAAAGAATAAGTAGTTTATAATAATAATGACGGTAGAGCATGGTTTGTACCTTTACAGATTATTTTAATAATAGAGAAGTAGAGATTTTTTTGTCAATGAGTAGAAAATTATAAAAAAGCCTGCATGAAGGATAATGATGATTAAGTCGTTTTTTAAAAGTTTATATGCAGTATTGGAATTGATGTTACATGTTACAACTGAATATGGTCGAGTCATGTATGGTGTATGGAGATTGTCAAAATTAAAAAAGCCGATAGTAACTGTTTTTGGAGGGAGTAAAATTGCGCAAGGGCATATATATGCACAACAAGCTTATCAGTTAGGTAAGATGTTAATTGACCATGATATTTCTGTTATTACTGGGGGAGGCCCAGGAATTATGGAAGCTGCTAATTGCGGGGCTTATGGAGGAGAGTATAATGGGACTGTTGCCAGAAGTGTGGGTATTGGAGTGAAGGGTTTAGAAGCAGAATATAAAAATAAATGTTCAAATGAAATGATAGTAACAAAATATTTTTTTGCGCGCAAATTCCTTTTAACTCGTTATGCAACGGCTTTTGTAGTTTTTCCTGGAGGATTGGGAACAATGGATGAATTGTTTGAAGTTACTACTCTTATGCAAACGGGGCATTTAAAAAGGTGTCCAATAGTACTTATTGATGCAGCATATTGGACGCATCTTTTATTGTTTATTAGAAATGCAGAAAAAGAAGGACTTTTACTTAAAAAAGATGCTGATTTAATATTTGTGACCGATAATTTAGATGAAGCATTTAAGCATCTTTACATTGAAAGTAAAGATAATCTATTGTGATGTGGGCTGTAAGCGAACAAAGTAATGCTATTAAAAATGCCCAGGTGCTTAACCCAAAAAATTTTGCCATTATAAATCCTAAAAGGCCTACTATCATAGAAGAAAAACCGCTTTGCCAACATAATAATTCTTTTGAAGCAAATAATGCAAAAAATATAGGAATAATAAGGCATGCTACTGATATTTCGTAACTTTCAACCAGTAAATCTATAATGCTGTGTGGTATAAAATATGAACCAATAAGTATCGCGGTACCAAAAACAAAAACAGTTTTTTGAGAAAGAGCAATCGTATTATTACTTTTACCACGTATAGTAATGTAAAGATGGTACATAATAGACGAACCAACGCAGAGTAATCCATCTATAGTTGATCCAATTGCTGCAATAAGACCGCATGCTGCTAATACAAAAAAGAATGACGATGTATGCAAGCGTAAAAAAGGTAAAAGAGGGCTTACTCCTGCAGGAATTATAAGTGATTCTGATTGAGCTAAAAAACCAAAATAAAATGGAATAAATCCAAAAAAGAGAAGTGCAATAGCAGCGTAAAGAGCAGCAAGCTTAGCTGTAGTACCATTTTTTGCTGCAAAAAAACGATGTGCTAGATCTTGGGTGATAATAGAAAATAAAATAGGAACAATAATAAGGCGTGCAATATCAGATGAATCAAGTTGTGTTTGGGCAATATGTTGTGTGATGGTAGAAAAACCTTGATAAGAAAAAAGTGCTGCAGGATTATGAGCAACAATACTTAAAAATATTCCAGTAAAAACAGTTATGACAATCGCTATCTGCACTACATCAGTTACAATAACAGCATGTAGACCGCCAATCATGGTGTACGCAATCATTGACATCCAAAATAAAGGGAAAAGGTACCAAACGGTAGTACCACCAAAATAAGAAAGGATTGATTCTGCTGCAAGCGCTTGTCCTAATAAAATTCCTACAATGCTTATAATAGAAATAAAACTACAAAGATGTCTTAGTAGTGGAGATTGATATCTTTTTTCTAGAATATGCCCAAGCGTTTCAGTATTTAAATTACGGTATTTTTCAGCTATACCAAATCCAAGAACTATAAATCCTATAGTAAGACCTATAATGTATAAAAGGCCTTTTACTGGTTCTTGAGCAGTTCCTAAAAACATGCCGCCACCAATTTGTGCAGCTACTAATGTTGCTGCAATTGAAAAGGTTCCAAATGAACGATTGCCTAAAAAGAACTCTTTTTTAGAATGCATAGAGGGAGAGAAAAAGTAACTCATGCCTATGTAAAATGTTCCCAACAATGTTAAAATTGATGCAAACAGCAAAGAATCGTTCACGCTTTTTCTTTCTTTAAAAAGTGTTTGAGCTTGTATACCTTTTATTTACAGCCAAAGTATGTATGCTTTAACGGCGAAATTCAAGTATAAGAAATTAAAACTTATTATAGTTTAGAGGTTATTCAAAAATTAATAAACACTAAAAATATCGTATTATTTAACTTAAATAATGTCATTTATAATAAGTTCTCGGTACGTTTTCATGAGTTGAATCATGTAATGAATATTATGAATAGAGGTAAGGCTATAAGCTGTTAGTTCATGAGCTCTAAATAAATGGCGGATATAAGCTTTAGTATAATGCCTACAGGCATAACAAGAACATTCAGGATCAATAGGGCTGAAATCGTTTTGATAACGTGCATTCATAATTTTTACAATGCCTTGTGTCGTAAAAAGAAGTCCATGACGTGCACAACGCGTTGGGTGTGATGAATCAAAGGTATCAAATCCAAGCTTTACTCCTTCTTGAACAGCTAATAAATCGCCAATTCCTAAAAGATGATTAGGTCTGTCTTTAGGAAAAGAAGTCATTAATGTTGTAAGCATTTCAAACATTTCAGTGTGATTTTTACCCATAGATCCACCAACTGCATAACCATCAAATGCTTTTGATTGAGCAAATTGATAACTTTTTTTGCGTAAATCGTTATCAATCCCGCCATGAATAACAGCATACATAGCTTGTCCTTGTGGATTTTTTAAATGTTCATTTAATGAGCGTTCTTCCCAGCGATGTGTTCTTTCAAAAGAATTTTTTAGTTTTTGTGGTGTAATATGATAAGGAGGAAGCTCATCAAATGGTATAATAATATCAGCACCTAGATCTTTTTGAGCTTGCACCGATGTTTCTGGTGTTAATAATAAAGAAGAGCCATCTTTATATGATTTAAAAAGTACGCCTTCTTCATTAATTTTTGTAACCAAATTATTTTCTTGTTTTTTACCCTTGCTTTTGAGTTCGTTATGGAGTGTTCCATACATTAAACTAAAAACCTGAAAACCACCTGAGTCAGTAATAATAGGTTTTTGTCTATTCATAAAAGTATGAAGACCACCAGCTTGTTTTACTAAAGCTGTACCTGGTTGAATCATAAGATGATAGGTATTACAGAACATTAATTGTACATCAAGTTCATCAATAATATGGGGATCTAACGCTTTAACTGATGCATTAGTTCCAACAGGAACAAAGTTTGGAGTTTCTATAATTCCATGAGGAGTATGTATTTTACAAACACGAGCATGAGATTTTTTTGATTGATGAACAACTTCAAATTTAAATGACATAATACTTACTCTGACGATATATTTTTATAATGATGTTTTTTTCTATAGGCGTGAATAAAGGGTAAGCTTATAGCTGTTGCAATCCATTTTATACCTGTACTAAAAATAATAATTTGGGCTATTGAATGAACGTTGCCTCCAAGTGCACATAATGTAAAAAGTATTGTATCAACGCATTGGCTAGACATAACAGCTAGTGCAGTAGTGAGTGTAAAATAAGAAGGCCCGAATAAATTTTTGAGATGTTTAAATATAAAAAGATTTAAAATTTGGGTAAATCCAGATACAGCAACCGACGCAAAAACAATACGGGGCATTCTGCTTAAAAGTGCGTAAAAATGTGTGTGTGTTACATCAAAACTATTCGGACTATAGCTTATTTGTATTATAGACATAAGAACAAAAAAAAGTATTAACGTGATGCCAACATGAACAGTTTTTTTTGCAATAGTTTTACCATGATATTCATATAAAAAGGTCATAGCTAATGTTGCACCAATTGCAAAAGGATCAGAAGTTACCGCTTCAAACCCAAAAAGAGTTGCTTGCTGAATAGAAAAGAAGTTTCCTAAAATCCAACAAACAGCCATAAATGCGGTAAGTCCCATTGCGCCTAACCGTGCAGAAATAAGTACAAATGCGCTTACAATAATACTTTGAATGAAAAAAAGTAATTGGTTAGAAAAAATTAGCATATAAAAACTTTTATGTTATGGGTGTACTCTTGATTAACATTTTTATTAAGTGTAACGCACCTTCTTCTAAACGCAAGCGCTAAGGAGTGCGCTGCATATGATCGGATAAGCTTTTAGGAAAAATTATTCTTTAATTCGTTGAGCCCTAAAATTGCTTGTATTACTTTCTTGGTCAGAAGATTCACTGTCTGAACTATTACCGTTTTCTTCATCATAAGAAGTTGTGCTTATGATGCGCTTTCTTTTTGCTCCTCCATTACATGGTTCTGTAGATGAAGAGCGCATTTTGTCAAAAGACAAAATAGATCTTTTTCGCGTCGCATTGATTGGGCTATTTTCAATAATTTTTAAAGCATTAGCCATTCTCTTTTCCAACGTATTTAAATTTTGATTATCTCGTGCATAAAGACCATCATTATACTTTGGGCAATCTTTACTTGCATGCGCAGCAGTTAATGGCGCAATAAAAATTAATAAAGTAAGAAATATTTTTTTAGTTACTAATTCTAGCGAAAAAAATTTTCTAATCAAACTACACACACGGATTGTACTTTACACAAATAAGTTCAGAGGCGATGCGGGTTTTTTACTAAAAAGTGATTTCTGATTTAAAAAAATCACTAAAACTACTATGCGTTTATGTATAAAGATTATCAGAATATATCTGTTTTGCCAAATACGTATTAAGCTTGTTCAAGAAGTATTTTTAAAGGAATTTCTTCATATCCTTCAACAATAAGATGGGCATCTTTAAGGGCTTCTCTATCATGTGAAGTATTAATACCTATACAAAACATACCAGCTTTAACTGCAGCTTGAATTCCGTAATGGGAATCTTCTATTGCTATACAGTCCCAAGGGTCTATTCCAAGCTTATTTGCAGCGTACAAATAAATGTCGGGTGCTGGTTTGAAAATATCATTAACGCATGAAATGCCATAAATATGATTACCAAAATAGTTATTAAGGTGTAAAGCACTAATGGCAGCATGTAAAGTCATATCATCAGCACTGGTGGCAATAGCAGTTTTAAGATTGTTTTGAATTACATTTTTATGAAAATCTTGAAACCCTTCAATAAAAGTTATCCCTGTTTTATAAAGATCAAAAGCGCGTTGTTTTTTTTCTCGCATAAGGTCTTCAAGTTCGTGCGGTAAATTATGTTCGGCTTTAATAATTGAGCATGATCCTCTAATGGCAAGTCCTTTAAGTTGTTGATTTAGAAGATTGTGTTCTTCATCAGAAAGATTAATTCCTTTGCTTTCAATAAGGTCACGTGTTGCTTGTTTCCAAATATGCTCTGAATTGATGATAGTTCCATCCATATCAAAAATGAGTGCTTTATATTTCATGAAAATCTCCTTGTAGTATTGACTAGTTTACTATTGATTATTATAGAAGGGACTAGTACTTTTAGAGTGCACGTATCGTTTAATCTTTTTCTTAATTATAAGGATACACCATAATGAAACATAAACTCAAAGGTTTCTCAGCGCTTTTATGCATTGCTTTAGTTACAGTTCTTTTATTTATAGCACGTCGTAGTGGAATTCCTGGATTTGTTTTTACTGGTTTTGATGCATTAACACCACTTACAGGTTCAATTAGTTTTATGTTTGCAGTATTAATTGCTTTTTTAAGAACAGTACTAAAAATAATACTTTATAAAAGTAATATGGCTGCTATGTTACATCATAGTAATGGTACTTTGGCAGTAATGTTAAATCATCTTCCTGGGTTGTGTGGTGCAGCTTCTTGGGTACATTCCCGTAGGTTTTTTACTATTTTTATTTCTATATTATGTGCTTTTTTATTTTTAATACATCCTATAGGCCAAGCATCAGCCGTGTATGCGCTTTATTGGATTATCCCTATAGTTGGTTCTTTTTATATGCATAATTCTTTATTTATGCGTGCTTTAGTAAGTACTTTTATAACTCATGCAGTTGGTTCTGTGCTTTATCTTTATACAGCCGCAACAACGCCAGTTTTATGGTGGAGTCTTCTTCCCGTTGTGATTATCGAAAGATTATTGTTTGCATCATTAATGGTAGTAGTTTATAGAGTATGTCAAACTTTAGGATCTTTACTTTCTTTAAAATCGTTTAAGCAATCAGAGGTTGTGCATTGAAAGATTTACAAGTTATTAAGCATCTTGCATTAATTATGGATGGTAATCGGCGATGGGCACGTAATAATAAAATGGATATTTTATTAGGCCATAGCAGGGGTGGTGTTGATGCAGCGCGTAGAGCAATTACATTCTGTTTGAATAATAATATTTCTTATCTGACTTTGTATGCTTTTTCTCTTGAAAACTTAAAACGATCTGATGCAGAAAAAAATTGTTTATTTAATTTAATTGCTTCTCCTGATGAAAAGGATATTGCTCTTTTTAAAGATCATGGCGTTACATTAAAGTTTGTAGGTGATAAAAAAAATTTTTCTCCATCCATTTGTGAGGCGGTTGATTATATTGAAAGGGAGACTGTTCATGGTAAAAAACTTCAAGTGAATGTGCTTTTTTGTTATGGGGGGCGGCAAGAAATTATAGCGGCAGCTTGTGCGCTTGCACATAAAATAAAACAGGGAGAAATTAAAGAAGAATTAATCGATGAAAATATTTTTAAGCAATTATTGTGGTCTGGTGATCTTCCTGATCCAGAATTGATAATTAGAACGGGTGGAGTGCGTCGGTTAAGTAATTTTTTAACATTTCAGAGTGCTTATAGTGAATTATATTTTCTTGATTGTATGTGGCCAGATATAACAGAAGATCATTTAACTAAAGCAATTGAATGGTATATATCAGTAAAAAGAAATTTTGGAGTCTAGATGAAAAAGGTTGCAGTACTTGGAGCAGGTGCATGGGGAACAGCAATAGCAAAACTGTTAGCAGAAAATGGTGCTCAGGTAATGTTATGGGCTTACGAACAAGAAGTTGCCTTAGATCTTAAAAATGAAAAAGAAAATAAACGATATCTTGCAGGGATAAAGCTTCCTGAAAATGTTATTCCTGTAATGTCTTTACATGAAGCTGTTGCCGATGCTTTAATTATTTTTGAAGCTATTCCTGTGCCACATCTGAAAGCTGTGCTTGTTGAACTTAAAGACGTGATAAAGCCCTTTCAGCGATGGGTTGTGCTTAGTAAAGGTATAGAACAAATAAGTTGTGCATTACCATCAACAATTATTCAGGAAATATTTGGTCAAAATAGTGATATTGCAGTAGTTTCTGGGCCAAGTTTTGCTCGTGAAGTATGTCAGCATCACATGACAGGTGTAGTTGTTGCATCAAAAAATGAGTCGTTGTTACATGAGCTAAAAGCTCTTTTAGAAAATGATTATTTTAAAACTTTTTTTTCTCATGATACTAATGGAGTACAGGTTTGTTCAGCATTAAAAAATGTAGTTACTCTAGGCATTGGTATTTTAGATGGTGCAGGGTATGCAGATAATACTAAAGCATTTTTTATGACACAGGTATTTCATGAAATAAAAGTATTGATGGGCATATATAAAAGTGATGCTATACACAATACATTAGAAAGTCTTGCAGGTATTGGAGATTTTATTCTAACAGCATTTGGCAAATCAAGCAAAAATCTTGCATTTGGAAAGTTATTGGGCCAGGGTTCTTCTGTAGACGATGCTTATAAAAAGTTAGGTTGTATGCCAGAAGGTATTGCTACATTATCTACCATTGTTCAGCTTCTTGAAAAAGAAAAAAAACATCTGCCACTTTTTATAACTTTGCATAAAATTATTTACTGTAAGTCTTTAGTTGAAAATCTTTTAGATATTCTTATTTATGATTAATTTTTCATAATTCATAAATTTCTATGTATTCATT
>VFQT010002361.1_pt1 | contig 19640 bp, 17 predicted proteins | sample 3512381 | NCBI WGS metagenome assembly VFQT01 (sample SAMN10412376, study PRJNA504923) | tailings metagenome | isolation source: Relicate 2 Philex TSF3 active mining site | place: Philippines: Tuba, Benguet | collected 2017-08-29
GCACCCTGACTCGCCCGGAGACGCGCGTAACTTAGGAGTATTCCGGATGTCCGCCCATTGCGCTCACGCCGGCACTTCACCAAAATCGCTACATAGTGATCCGACCAGCTCCGCATCGGCGGCGCGCGAGGCACTAAGCAAATATCCCAATGTCCCCCAAGCGACGGAGCGGTGCATGGTCGGCCGTGACCGTTTCGATCCGAGCGCCTCGTCCTGCTGGGCGAGAGGGATGCGAACAATGGTATGGAAAAGGATCAACGAATGACGGGAAAGCGCCTCTTCGCCACGTTGCTGTTAGCCGCAGGGCTTTCAGCTTCGTGCGTTACCCCTTCCCCCGCGACCGAGGGAGAGACGGTCGAAACCCACGAAACGATGACCCACTGGATCAATCGCGCTTCCGATGCGATCTGGACCGTCCGCAGTGATGCTCGCAGCGACGCCGAGGGGCTGGATCCCACGCTGATGCGTGAGGCGGACTGGACGCAGTTACATGAGGCGGCCCGATCACTGGAGATTCATTCGCGACGGATGGCCGAAGCGCAATCCATTCGCGTCGGCGCTCGCGAAGCAGATACCGCCGGGTTTGCCAGCGGCAGCGAAATCCAGGCCAGGATCGATGCCGACCCGGCATGGTTTCGGAAAACCGCGCTGGAACTCGCGGAGCACGCCAACGACCTTAGTGCAGCCGCCAAGGACAGAAATGCCCGGCTGGCGCGCGACCTGATCGAGACAACGGGCGAGTTCTGCCAGGCCTGTCACAGCCGCTACTGGGTCAAAGCGGGGCCGTGATCGCGCGCGGCCCCTAACAATCTGCCCACTCCATCTTATCCTCCGTTGAGAATCGCGGTCAGCGCCTCATGCTCATTCTGTCGCGAGACCAGCGGTCCGCATTGGCTTGCGCGCAAACCGCGTCCGCCAGCGCATCGACCTTCCCAAGCTGCATCAGCGCTCGGTGATCGCCCATCCCCTCGGTGATGAGATCGAGGTGTAGCCGGTCAACCTTCCTCGCGCCGAATACGTGCGCGACGTAGTGGTCGAAGATGGCATGCAGCGCTCCTGGAACGCCTTGCTCGGACAGCCAGGGCTTGCTCGACGCAGACGTCGATATCTGTACAAGGCGAACCTCCGCCAGCGGCTTTCGGTCTTGTGCGCCGTGAGCGAAGGATATCCCGCTTCCGACGACGCGCTCGATATAGCCCTTCAGCATCGCCGGCGGGGTGCCGAACCAGATCGGATAGACGAACACCAGCACGTCCAGCTTTTCCAGGCGGAGGCACTCTTCGACGTTGGCGGGGTCGGGAGCAAACCCGGCCTTGCCGGGCTGCTCTCTCGCCTTGAGCACCGGATCGAAGCCGTCAGCATAAAGATCGCGCACTTCGCACGACTGCAGGTTCTTCAAGGCGCGATCCCGCCATCGTGAGGCGATGCAGGAGCAAAAGCTTTCCCGATCCGGGTGCGCAAGCACGACGAGTTGATTGACAGGCGGGGGGCTGGCCATTGCGACTCTCCAGCGATTGTCAGGTCATAAAGTTACGCCATTTATCGCCCGAGATCATCGATGCTTCGGCGAGGCTAGCCTGCTTGCCAGTGCGGCGCCGGGGTCGACATCAGGAGTTATACGAATGTGACGAAATCTCGGGCCGGTAATGACCGGTCGAGAGCTGCCCCGCGAGAAGCGCATGTGCAGCGTCATCGTGGCTTGGGTCAGCCTAGAACGGAAATGCCTCTTGGATGGCGACAATCGCGACGGCGCCAGTCAGCAGATTGAGCGGCAGCCCCACGCGCACGAAATCCATGTAGCTGTAACCGGCCATCTGATAGACGATCACGTTTGTCTGATAGCCGAACGGGGTAGCGAAAGCGGCGCTGGCCGCCATCATCACCGCGACGAGGAACGGGCGCGGGCTAACCGCCAGGCTCTCGGCCAATGCCACCGCCACCGGCGTCAGCAGGACCGCCACCGTGGCGTTCGACAAGAGTTCCGTCAGCACCATCGTGATCAGATAGAGCACGATCAGCGCGACCAGCGGACTCACCCCATCCACGCTGCCGATCAACAGGCGCGAAGCCTGCTCCGCCAGTCCGCTCTGCTCCATGGCGATGCCGATGACGACCATCCCGGCGATGAGGATCAGGATTTCGGGCTTGAGCCCGGAATAGGCCTCGTCCGCGCTGATGACCCGTAGGATGATCAAGAGCACCGCACCGGCGAAGGCCGTGGCCGCGATCGGCGCGACGTTGAGTGCCGCGAGCGCGATGGCTGCCACGAACACGGTCAATGCCGCGATGGCCTTGCGAGGCTGAAGCGGACGCTTCGTCGCGAACACCCCCGCATCGCCGACCTGGGCGCTGGCAATGTGCGAAAGATCGATCGGCTCGCCCTGCTCCTTCCGCTCATCAAGCTCATGCCGGGCGATGAGACGGCCGCTGACGAGGAAGAGATACAAACCCCCGGCCAGCGCAATCGGAATACCTACCGGGGTGATCTCGAAAATTCCGAAGCGCGGCTGCCCGGCCACCCGCGCCATGTCATCGACCAGCAAATTGGTCGACGTGCCTACCAACGTGCAGCAGCCCGCGAGCACCGTTATGTAGGATAGCGGCATGAGGTAGCGCTTGGGCGACTGGCCGATGGCGTTCGCAACGTCGCGGATCACTGGCGCGCCCAGCACGACGATCGGCGTACTGTTGAGGAAGCAGGAAAAGCTGCCGACTACCGACAGCAGGATCCATACACCCTTGGAACCGAGGCGGCTGCACATGCTGACGCCCGAAGCGATCGCGCGATCGAGCAAGCCGGATAGCTCCAGCGCGTAGGCAATGACGAAAAGCGAGGCCAGCGCAACGATTGCCGGACTGGCGAACGCGCTCTGCACTTCGGAGGGCTGGACCACGCCGGTCATCAGCAGGATGGCCGCCCCCGCCAGAGCGACGACGTCGGCGCGCAACCGATCCAGAATCAGCATCGCGACAACGCCGCCCAGAACCAGCAGCGTCAGAACCTGGTCTATCGTCATCCCCCTCGTGCCTCGTACGACACCCCCTTGCTGTCAATGCCCGAGAGGCGCCGCGCTGAGATTTGTCTGGAGCGACGAGGCCATTTTGCTATGAGTCCAGGAATGCAGGAGCCGAGCCTAAGGACCAGCCGCCTCGTCATCGCAGGCGGACTGGTAGCCGCAATCGCGTTGACCGCAGGCGGGTTTCTGGTCGGGAGAGCAACTTCGCCCGCATCGGTCCGGCCCGACCCGGTGCCGACGACCGCGCCAGCGCCGGTCGCGCCGCCAGTCGAACGGCCGCGCGTCCTGAAGCGGGCAGACATCATCGCGGCGGCAAACCGTGCGGCCGATGCCTACGCGGCAGGCCGACCACTGCCTGCCGAGCTCGACGATTTGGCAGGCCGCCGTTTCGAACTGCTGATCCCTTTCGGGTGCGAGGGCCCATCTCCGCCGGAAAGCATCGCCGCCTTGCGCTGGGAATATAGCCAGGAAGAGCAGACGTTGCGCGTCAACGTCGCGCCGACGCGCTGGCGCGCGGCCGACTGGGGCCTCAACGTCTCCGAGGGGCCGGGCTCTGGGGGCGGCGAGGGTTTCTGGATCACTCGCCCGTGGACGTCGTCGGAGAGCTGTCCGCCGCAGCGCGGGTCCGCGCTGGCGGCGGACGCGCAGCCGATCACATTGCCTGGGCAGACGCTGGCGATAGCCCAGTTCACCCCGGCAAGCCCCGACCCCGATCAGGCTCGCACGTTTGATCTGGTCAAGCGGATTGCCCTCGAACGGTCTGGCCCCGACCAGGGCTTCCGCGTCAGGCTGACGGGGCGCATCCAGGCCCGGCCGTTTGGCGCGCCCGTGCGATGCCAGCAGCCCGCGGGCGCAGAGCAGCGGCCGATATGCGTCGTCACGGCTTCCTTCGAAGAGCTTTCGGTCGAGATGGCCGCGAGCGGAGAGGTGCTGGGGACGTGGCCCCTGGGCCGGCAGGTCAGCCCGTAGCGGTGTTAGTTCGCACCAGCGGGAACGATTCTCAGCGCTTCCGCTTGTTTACGGGGGAGTGCGCGATTGCAGGGCTTGAGGCCGCTTTGCGTGCTCGACGGGGTCCACACGGTAGAACTGGAGAAGCAACATAGGGGACAGAGAGCCATTACCCAGGCCGCCACTGCATCTGATCGAGGGCGCGAGCCTCTTCCTTGATCTTGACGGAACCCTTTTCGAGCTCGTCGATCGGCCCGAGATGGTCAGCGCGGATTCGGGCACGCGGGCGCTCCTGAGTCACCTCGAAACGAAGGTGGAGCGCCGGCTGGCGGTGGTCAGCGGCCGTTCGCTCGAGCAGATCGACGCGATACTCGGTGACGCCGCGGTCAATCTTGCCGTGTCGGGCAGCCACGGCTGCGAGCACCGCTGGAACGGGGTGCTGGCCAAGCCGGAGCGACCCGCTTCGCTGGACGATGCCGTGCAGCGTCTGCACGGGTTCTGCAAAGACCGCACCGGCGTGCTCGTCGAGGAAAAGAGCTTCGGCGTCGCGCTCCACTACCGCCTGAACCCGCAGACCGAAGCCGAAGCCCACGCATTTGCCGAGGCGCTATCGAGCGAACTCGACCTCGCGCTCCAGCACGGCAAAATGATGGTCGAGCTGCGCGTTCCCGGCGGCGACAAGGGCCTTGCCGTGCAGCGGCTGATGAGCCGACCGCCGATGCGCGGCACCCGCCCGGTCTTCGTGGGCGACGACCTCACCGACGAGCCCGGCTTCGCGGCGGCGCGCGAACTCGGCGGCCACGGCATCCTGGTGGGCCAGCCCAGAGCGACCTCAGCCGATTACCGGCTGGAAAGCCCCGGCGATCTGCGCGAATGGCTGCGAGAGGCGGCCCGATGACCACGCTCGACCTCTGGCCCATCGGCAACTGCCAGGTCTCGGCGCTCGTGGATCGCGCTGGGCGGCTGGTCTGGGGCTGCGTTCCCCGCGTCGATGGCGATCCGCTGTTCTCCGCCTTGCTTGGCGGCAGCGAGCCCGAAGCGGGCTTCTGGGCAATCGACATAGAGGACTGTGCCGCGACAGAGCAGTTCTACCTCCGCAATACGCCCATCCTCGTCACGCGTCATCGCGATCGGGCGGGCGGCGAGATCGAGGTGGTCGACTTCTGCCCTTATTTCCGCCGTCTGGGCCGGACTTATCGCCCGGTCGCCTTCGCGCGGGTGATCAGGCCAGTTTCGGGGTCCCCTCGTGTCCGCGTGCGCTTGCGGCCGACGTGCGGATGGGGCGGCGTCTGCAACGAGCGGATCGGCGGGTCGAACCACGTACGCTATCACATGGATGCGATAACGATGCGGCTGACCACCACCGCGCCCGTCGGCATGGTAGTGGAAGAGCGCCCGTTCCGGCTGGAACGGCCGCTGCATTTTTTCCTTGGCCCCGACGAAAGCTTTGCAGGCGATATTGGCGCGACGCTCGATGCGATGCTGGCGGACACAGCCGCGGAATGGCAGGAATGGGTGCGCGGCCTTGCCATACCGGTGGAATGGCAGGACGTGGTGATACGTTCGGCGATCACGCTCAAGCTCTGCCAGCACGAGGAAACCGGCGCCATCGTCGCCGCGCTGACGACTTCGATTCCCGAGCACGCCGGCTCGCAGCGCAACTGGGACTACCGGTACTGCTGGATCCGCGATGCCTACTATACCGTGCAGGCGCTGAACCGCCTCGGCGCGCTCGATGTGCTCGAAGGCTACCTCGCCTATCTACGCAACATCGTCGACAACGCGAAGGGCGGACATATCCAGCCGCTCTACGGCGTGCTCGGCGAGGCAACGCTGGAAGAGGGCGCGGCGGAAAAGCTCGCCGGCTATCGCGGCATGGGCCCGGTGCGTGTCGGCAATGCGGCCTACACCCAGGTGCAGCACGATGCGTACGGACAGATCGTGCTGTCGAACACGCAGGCCTTCATCGATCAGCGGCTGTTCCGCATGTCGGGCATCGCCGATTTCGAAGCGCTCGAAAAGGTCGGCGAGCGCGCCTGGCAGCTTTATGACAAGGCCGACGCCGGTCTGTGGGAGCTCCGCACGCGGCAATCCGTCCATACTTATTCGGCGGCGATGTGTTGGGCCGCGTGCGACCGGCTGGGCAATGCGGCCGAAGCTCTCGGCCTGGAGGAGCGCGCGGCGTTCTGGGGCGGCCGCGCCTCGCAGATGCGCGCCCGCATCGAAGCGGCCGCCTGGCGCGAGGGTTCGCAGCGAATGTCGGCGACTTTCGCGGGTGACGATCTGGACGCGAGCGTGATCCAGCTTCTCGATCTGCGCTTTCTCTCCCCTTCCGACCCTCGATTCATCAGCACGCTGGAGGCGATCGAGGCGGGGCTGCGGCGCGGCTCGCACATGCTGCGCTATGCGACCGAGGACGACTTCGGCCTTCCCGAAACCGCGTTCAATGTCTGCACGTTCTGGCTGATAGAGGCCCTGCACCTGACGGGTCGCAGCGCCGAGGCGCGCGCGCTCTATGAGGAGATGCTGAGCCGGCGGACTGCCGCCGGCCTGCTTTCGGAGGACATCGATCCGCTTACCGGAGAGCTATGGGGTAATTATCCGCAAACCTACTCACTCGTTGGCCTGATCAACTGCGCCGCCCTGCTGAGCAAGCCATGGAACAGTGTGCGATGAGCCGTCTGATCGTCATATCCAACCGCGTCAGTGCCGGCGGCGGCAGCCAGGGCGGCCTGGCCGTCGCCCTCTCCGCGGCCCTGCGCGAAAACGGCGGCATCTGGTTCGGCTGGTCCGGGAACGAGACGAACGAGTTCACAGGCCACATCAACTTCCAGCGCCAGGACGGGGTGACAACAGCGACGGTCGATCTCGAAGCCCAGGACATCGACGAATACTACAACGGCTACGCCAACCGTACGCTCTGGCCGCTGTTCCACTACCGCATCGATCTCGCCGAGTATGAGCGCAGCTTCGCGGGAGGCTATCAGCGCGCGAACGAGCGCTTCGCCGACACCGTCCTGCCGCTGATCGAGCCCGATGACCTGATTTGGGTGCAGGATTACCATATGTTCCCGCTCGGCAAGGAACTGCGCCGGCGAGGCGTCAAAAATCGCACCGGCTTCTTCCTGCACATTCCGTGGCCGCCCCGCCGCCTGCTGCTGACGCTGCCGGAAGCGCGGGAGCTGGTCGAGGGTCTGCTCGAGTATGACCTCATCGGCTTTCACACCGACGAGTGGCTGCAATCGTTCTGCGACTATGTGCGCGAAGAGATGGGCGGCACGCTCGACGACGACGGCGTGCTGAACGTCGGCTCCCGCTCTGTCCGCCTCATCGCCTGCCCGGTCGGCATCGATGCGCGCGAGTTCGCCACGCTGGCGAGCAGCGACAAGGCCAGCGAGACATACAAACGCCTCCACGAGAGCGCCGTGGGCCGCACGCTGATCGTCGGGGTGGACCGGCTCGACTATTCCAAGGGACTGGAAGAGCGCTTCCTAGGCTACGAACGCTTCCTCACCGAACACCCCGAGGAGCGCAAGGAGGTCGTGCTTCTGCAGATCGCACCGCCCTCACGCGGTTCCGTCGACAGCTATCAGCGCATCCGCAGCACTCTGGAAGGGCTGGCAGGGCGGATAAACGGAGCCCACGCGGGGCTCGATTGGGTTCCGATCCGCTACGTAAACCAGGGCTATCCGCGCGACATGCTCGCCGGCGTCTATCGCGCGTGCAAGGTCGGGCTGGTCACGCCCTTGCGCGACGGCATGAATCTCGTCGCCAAGGAATATGTGGCATCTCAGGACCCGGCCGATCCTGGCGTCCTGATCCTTTCTCGCTTCGCCGGCGCGGCCGAGCAGATGAGCGAGGCCCTGCTGGTCAACCCGCACAGTGCCGAGGAAATCTCGGACTCCTTGCTCCAGGCTCTGTCCATGCCGCGCCAGGAGCGGGTCCGCCGCTGGGAGACGCTGATGGCCGGCGTCCAGACGCAGGACATCCGATGGTGGCTGGAACGCTTTACCGATGCGCTCAGGAGAACGGCCGTTCCCGCCTGATGGGGCGGCAGGCCGCTTCAGGGTTTGCGGGCAAACCAGATGACGTGTGACGCGCCCGTGCCATCCGCCGCAGCGCTGACCGTGGCTTGCTCGACATCGAAGCCAGCCGCCTCAAGCCGCAGGGTGAAACCCTCATCGCCATTAGCCGACCAGACGGAAAGTATGCCGCCCGGCCGAAGCGCGGTCATCGCCGCCTCAAGTCCATGAGGGCCATAAAGGTAATCGTTGTCGCAGTGCGTAAGGCCGTCCGGCCCGTTGTCCACGTCGAGCAGGATCGCGTCGTATGCGCTGCGCGCGCCATGGATAAGCACCCCGACATCCTCGTGCACGAGCATCACCCGATCGTCGTCCAGGCACTTCGCGGTCAGGTCGCGCATCGGCCCGCGCGCCCATTGGATGACCTCTGGCACCAGTTCGACCACGGTCACGCTGGCGTCCGTGCCGAGGGCATGCAGTGCAGCGCGCAGGGTAAAGCCCAGGCCATAGCCGCCGATGAGAACATGCGCCGCGTTACGCTCGCTCAGCCGCGCGCAGGTCATGGTCGCGAGCGCTTCTTCGGAGGCACTGACCCGCGTGCTCATCAGGTCCGTGTTCTCGAGCACGATCGTGAACTCGTCACCCTCACGCATCAGGCGCATCTCAACGCCACCGGGTACATGAGCCGTACCCAGCCATTCGCGCGGGATGATGTCGGGTGGTGTCTGCTGCAACGCCCTAGCGCTTGCGCGCTTTGCGCGCGGCATAGCGCGCATCGCGCGCCGCCTTGCGCTCAGCTTCGGTCAGTTCCGGCCGCGCCGCAACTGCCTTAGCGGCTTCGGCTTCGGCTTCTGCCTCGGCGGCCTGCGCAGCCTTCTCGGCTAGGCGTGCTTCTCGTTCTTCCTGGGCAACCCGGCGTTTCTCCGCCTGGGCAGCTTCCTTCGCGAGCGCTTTCGCGGCCCGCTCGGCCTGGATTGCGGGGTCTATCGCGGGCTTCGCCTGCAATCGTGCAAGCGCCTTAGCCTTGGCATCAGCGGCCGCAGCAACGCGATCCCGAAATCCCGGTTCCTTATACCCTGCCATTCACCCTAAACTCGCTTCCAACTCACTTCATGGCGAAAGCGGAGCGCTCCCGAAAAAGCGCTCCGCAAACACCCGTTCAGGCCGACTGGAGATTGACGGCCGAGGTCTTGCCACGACGATCGGTCTCGAGCTCGTAAGACACGCGCTGGTCCTTATCGAGAGTGCGCATGCCAGCGCGCTCGACGGCGGAGATGTGCACGAATGCATCGTTCCCGCCGCCTTCCGGCGCGATGAAACCATAGCCCTTGTCGGCATTGAAGAATTTGACGGTGCCAGTGATCATGGGAAAGTCCTTTGTCCATGTTTGGTCGGGCATGCACCAACGCGGCGCATCCCGGCTTCGTGAAGCGTTGAGAGGACAAAGGGAGGAGCCGAAGCGGCCCATTATCCGTCGAAAGCGACGTCAGCGCGCGCTCTTTAGCACGCCAAAGGAGCGATGGACAGTGCAATCGGCTTCCCGGTCATCCGCTAGGCTTCTCCGGATCATAAATTGCCGCCACATTCGGGAGCGATATCTAGCGGGCGTGGAGCTTTCCCAATGCGATCCCCGCCAGGTTCTGGGATCGCTTTACCCACCGGATCTTCGGGGCCGCGCCTGACGTCGAGAGGTGCTGAAAAGTTCGCAGATGGAGCGCCGCCGCCGCTCGACATGCAATTGCGCCGGAAGCCGGCCCGATCACCGCGAGGGCATCGCCCAGCAGGACGAAGTCCGCCAGCTCAAGTTTGCGTGCAAGGCGAAGGGCTTCGATCAGCGCGAGCCACTCGGCATCCATGCTCGTGCCGTATCCCAGGTCTTGGCGGATATAGGTCTGCCCGCCCGCGACCACGGCGATCTCCATCATGCCGGGATTCGGGCGGCACCCGCCATCGAAGAACACCTTCAAACCGTTCGGCATGCAGCTAAGGTCTTTGTCTCTCCGCGCGCGGCGTGGCAGGAGCGCAAGCATGTCGCGACTGGTCCTGTTCAACAAGCCCTACAACGTCGTTTGCCAGTTCAGCGACGACGGAGCCGCCGCTCCGCGCCCAACCCTCGCCAGCTTCATCGATGTTCCCGGCGTCTATCCGGCGGGCCGCCTCGACCTCGACAGCGAAGGGCTGCTGCTTCTGACCGACGACGGCAAACTCCAGGCCCGCATCGCCGACCCCCGATTCAAAATGGCGAAAGCCTATCTCGTGCAGGTCGAGGGTGAGCCGGACGCCGACAGCCTCGACACGCTGCGACGGGGCGTGAACCTGAAGGACGGCGTAACGCGTCCGGCGGAGGTGGAGCGCATCGCGGAACCGCCGCTCTGGCCGCGCAATCCGCCCGTGCGCTTTCGCAAGACCGTACCGGACTGCTGGCTGCGGCTCACGATCCGCGAAGGGCGCAATCGTCAGGTGCGCAGGATGACGGCGGCGGTGGGCCACCCCACCTTGCGGCTGGTACGATGGCGCATCGGCGAATGGTCACTCGACGGCCTGGCGCCGGGTGAATGGCGGTTGGTCGAGGCCTAGCCCCCGTCACTCCCGATGATCGAAGGCGAGACTGCCCTGATTGCAAAGCCGCAAGAGCAAGTCCGCGACATCCGCCGACTCCATCTCCGCCGGGTCCACGCTCACGCGATGCATCGAGCAGATCATCTCGGCGAGCACGGCGGCTGGGCCGCTGCACGGGAAGCAGTCGCCATCGGCGAAGAGCAGCACGCTTTGGCCGCTCTCTCTGACGAACGAAAAGCGACTGGCGGGATTGCGCCACAGCGATGCGCCGGAGGCGACATCCCGGCGCAGCTCGGCAAGAGTGACCGGCTCGTCCGGGCTCCAGTCCAGCTGCGGGTACTTGCTCGCGCTCAGGTACTCGCCCAGCCATCGCGCGAACTTCTCGCGGTCGAGCAGGTTCTCGGTGGCCATCGCATGCAGGCGGTCGATCGCATCGGCGGAAATCTCGCCGGCGCTGGCCTGCGGCTGGAGCCCCCGGTCCTCGTAACGCTCGTCCTCTTCCAGATCGGCCAGGACGTGGTCGCACCAGTGCGCCATCAGTTCGCTCCGCGACGGCGCCCGGAAGCCGACCGAATAGGTCATGCATCCGTCTCCCATCGCGACACCTTCGTGCGCGATGCGGGGCGGCAGATAGAGGATGTCGCCAGGCTCAAGCACCCATTCCTCCTCCGCCTTGAAGGCGGCCAGCAGGCGCAGGTCGTCATGAGGCATCAAAGGCGTCGTCGCGTCGCATGCCGCGCCGATCCGCCAGCGCCGCCGGCCCGCACCCTGGATGAGAAATACATCGTACTGGTCGTAATGCGGGCCGACCCCGCCGCCATCGGTGGCGTAGCTCACCATCACATCGTCGATCCGCCAGTCGGGTATGAAGCGGAATGGCTCGCGCAAGGCCGCGACGTCGGGAGCTTGCTGGTCCACCGCCTGAACCAGCAACGTCCAGGGCCGGACCGGAAGCGTAGCGAAGCGCGCCTCGGCGAAAGGGCCGTGCTCCACCGTCCATTCGCCGGGTGCCTGAACCACGATCCGCGCTTCGGCACTATCCTCGCAAGCCAGACCGGCCAGCTCATCGGGCGTCAGGGGGTCAACCCAATCCTTCCACGGATTGCGGATCAGCAGCGGCTTCCGCTGCCAGAAATCGCGCAGGAAGGTGACGCTGTCGAACCCGGTAAGCTGCATGCGCTCTCGCTATCAAATCGCGAGGCGGCGTGCAGCATCGCCGGCGGATAAGCAAGCGGACCGGGGACGCAAGATGATCGCCCCCGGCCCTCGGGTTCATCAGAACTTGGCGCCGAGAGTGACGCCCACGCGGCGCTTCTCGCCCAAGTAGATTTCCGGAACGCTGAATGCGAACGGGACCCCGGCGCGCGGCTGGTTGATGGAATTGGCCACGTAGTTCACGTCGAAGATGTTGTTGGCCCAGACCGCGACGCTGAAGCGATCGTTCTCGATCGCGACCCGCGCGTTGGTAAGCGTGCGCTCGCCGAATGACGTGGTGTTGGCGAGGTTCGAGAACGCGTCGCCGGTATGGTTCACGTCGACCCGGCCGAAGAGCCGCCAATCGGCCCCGACCGGAACCTCGAGCGAGGCGTTCACATTCCACTGGAGCTTCACCGAGCGCTGCGGTCGGTTGCCTTCCAGCGAGGTCACCGCGCGAGGGCCGGACGGCGTGCTGACCACAATGACCGGCGGACAGCCCGGCGCCGCGGTCGCGGTCGCGCCGGTGCCGATCACGCATTGCGTGATGATCGAGCCGTCGTACGCTCCGGCTTGGAACTTCGGATCGGAATAGACGACGCTGCCGCCAAGTTTGAAATAATCGGTAACGGCGAGTTCGACCTGCGCCTCCGCGCCGGTGGTCTTGATATTGCCGGCATTCCGCACAATCCGGGCCGGGTTGACGGTCGTGGGATTGTTGGTGAACGCCGATACTTGCGCGTTCTTCCAGTCGATGTGGAAAACGGACGCATTGAACATCAGCTGCCGATCGAACAACCGGCTTTTCACGCCGGCTTCGTACGTCCAGTTGGTCTCTTCTTCGTAGGCGACTTCCTCGGCCAAGATGCCCGTCGGGCTGACGGGGTTGACCGTATTGAATCCGCCCGATCGCACGCCCTTCGCCGCCGTGGCATAAAGGAAGATGTCCGGAGTCATCTGGAAGTCCACCGTGAAGCGCGGCGCGAAGCTTTCGAAGGTTCGTGCAAACAGTTGTCCAGTGACCGGAAAGACCCCCGGAGCAGGCACGTTCGTACCGTCGATCGCGCGGTTCACCCCCGGCTGGCTGAGCGGGTTGGAAACCGAGAAGGTCTGCGCCCGCTTGCGGTCGATGTTGTATCGGCCCTCGGCCCGGACGCGAAGATCGCCGAACCGGTACCCCAGCGAGCCGAAGATCGACATCGTCTGCGTGCTCGCGCTGGTAAAGCTGCTGGATACCTGGGTGACGTTCTGATCGTTCACCAGGAAGGGGTTGGCGGTGAAGTCATAAGCTCCGACGCCCGTAGTCGGGGGCGGCACGATCTGGCTGACTTGCACCAGCCGTTCATTCGCTCCCAGCGGCCCCGCGCTTACCCCGATGCCCCCGGCGTTGAGCGGGATGCGCGAGTTGAAGTAGCTGCCTCCGAAGATCCACTCCAGGGGCGAATCGCCTTCGGACTGGACACGAACCTCCTGACTGAACGTACGCACGCGCTCGCGGCTGATGCTCAGCATGTTGGCCCGTACCAGTCGGGTGTAGGCGCCAGCCGGCAAACAGGCGGCCCCCAGCGTGCAAACGCCGAACAGCGTCCCTGCCGCCGTGCCGTCATAGTCGTTGTAGGTGTCGTTCTCCGCTTCGGTGAAGCCGGTGGTGCTGGTGATCGATATTCCGTCGCGTGCCCAGCTCATGTTGAGCGCGACTTGCCGTGCCTTCGCCACGGTGTCCGGGGCGCCCGGCGTCAACGAACTTACTTCGGGTGCCGTGAGCTCACCGCAATAGACGGTCGGCAGGCCGCCGCTGAACGCGCCGCTCGCGCCGCAATTGAACGCGGAGAGCGGCAGCACCGACGCCGGCGAGAGTTCGCTCTTGGAGTGGGAAAGGAACCCGGAAAGCCGTGCGGTGAACTCGGGCGTGGGCTTAAACAGGATGGAAGCCGTGACCGCGTACTTTTCAGTCCCGCCCAGGTTGTCATCGGGATCGGCGGCGTTTTCGCCGAAGCCGTCATAGGTGACATAGCCGCCCGCGATCCGGGCCGACAGCATTTCGCTGATCGGAACCGATAGAGACCCGCGAAGACGATAGTCCTCATAAGTGCCGACCGTCGCCTGCACATTGCCTTCCAGGCGATCGGAAGGCGGACGGGTGGATATCGACATCGCGCCGGCGAATGTCGACCTGCCGAACAGCGCGCTTTGCGGACCCTTGGCGATTTCGATCTGGCCGACGTCGAGCACGGAAATGATGTCGAGCGTGTTGCGGCTGGTCTGATAGATGTCGTCGATGAACACGCCGACGTTGGCTTCCACGTTCAGGTCCGTGGTGGTGTTTCCGGGCGCCTGTCCCCGAATGTAGATGTTGGTCAGCGTGCCGCCGGCGATGGAAGTGATGGCGATGCCGGGCGTCGCGTTGGCAAGGTCGGCGAGGCTGCTGATGTTGCGTTCCGCAAGATCCTCCGAGGTCAGCGCCGTGATGGCGATGGGAACCGTCTGGATGCTCTCCGACTGGCGCCGGGCGGTCACGACGATATCGGCCGTGTCGCTCTCCGCTCCTTCCGCCGCCTGGGCAGAGGCGATCGAGGGCCACGCCAGGGCGGCGATCACGGCCACATGAGGAACCGCATACTTGTGGAAACGCTTAGCTGTCATCGTACTTCCCCCATTTTCCAGCTCCGCCATTTGTCGATCCGGCCTTTCCTTGCGCGCCATCCATGGCGGCAGGACATTTTGATTGCAGGGCGGACTGTTCAAAGGCCCGACCATGACTATGACTGCCTCTGTCGCCATAAGTATATATCGAACGCTAGCCTGTTCGCTTGACGGATAGGTTGCGCATTTCCCTCACCCGCGCTCGTTCACAGGCAGATAATTTACCAGTTGCTGCAGGCATTTGGCTTATGGAGGACGTTTTGCACTCACCCCTTCGAGATAAGCGAGTCCCGTTCGCTCTGGCCCTCGTCCTCGCTTCCGCGTCGGCCATGGCGGAAACCCGGTCGCTAGGATCGGAGCCGCCGCCACGGCTGAATCCCCATTCCACCGCCGAGTGGGAAGACATCTACGCCCGGCGCTTCGACAGCCTGATGAGAAGCGGCGGGATCATGTCTTCCTATGATCCTATGGAACCGGTTGCCGGAGCGCCCGATGCCGCCCCGCTCGTCGCCGTTCCGGCTTCAGAGCGATCGATCCGGGAGGACATGCTGGACCGCGCTTCGGCCTATGCAAGGGCAAGCAACGCCAGGGCCTTCATGGTCTGGCATCGGGGCAAGTTGCAGAAGGCCGACTACTTCGGGAGCACCGCGGCAGAATCCCAGATCGTGTCCAAATCGCTTTCGAAGCCGCTGACGGCAATCGCCGTGGGCCGGGCGATCGCGCTGGGACATATCAAATCGCTAGACCAGCCGCTGACCGATTTCATCCCGGAATGGCGGGGCACGCCCAAAGCCGAAATGAAACTTCGCCATATCCTCGACATGAGGTCAGGGCTGCTCGAACAGATGTTCAGCGACGATCCCGATCATCCGATCAACCGGGCCTACATCGATCCCGACCACGGCTGGCAGATCGTTCACAACTATCCGCTCACCCACCGGCCGGGCAGCCGTTATGGCTACGGCAATGCCGTGTCAGAGCTGGTTGCGCTGGTCATCGAGCGCGCCACCGGCCGGCGTTATGCGGAATTCATCGGCACCGAGATCCTCGCTCCCATCGGCGCTCTGGGCGGGGAGATCTGGGTCAATCGCCCGCAGGGACTCGCGCATTCCGGCTGCTGCATGACCCTGCCGGCGGAAAGCTGGCTGAGGCTGGGAATTCTCCTCGCCAACGATGGCGTGGCGGAAGGCAGAAGGCTGCTGCCAAACGGCTATGTCGATGCGATGGCGCAAGGCACGCCGCAGAATCCGCATTATGGTCTGGGGGTCTGGGTTGCCGGTCCTTACCAGGAACGCCGGGGATTTGGAGCTCCAGACCGGCCCGGCCCTAAAGTGCTCCACTCAGAGCCTTATCTGGACAAGGATCTGATGCTGTTCGACGGGAATTCCAATCAGGTCGTGTATATCTCGCGTGCGACCAAGCTCGTGATCCTTCGGGTCGGTGACACGCCCCCGCGTGATTTCGATTGGGACAACGCCATGCTACCCAACCTCATCATGCGCGGAATCGTTTGGGAGAAGGGCGAGCGCCGCCCGATCGCTCAGCGTCCCTGACCGGAGCTTGGCGCGGGACGCCCGGAAGCTCCTGCTCAGGTTGATGCAACCAAGCCCGTTCGGATAGCTTCAGTCGTAACAGACAGACAGGCCCTAAAGCGCCTTCCACACCGGGTCGAGCAAAGCCCCGGGATTTTCGAGGACATGAGGCCACTTCTCCGCGGTCGCGCTCGTCCATCTGGCGGGTAGCAGGTCCATCCCCACACCGAAACGGCCGCTGCCGATCGCCATCAGATGGCCGGGGTGGTCGTCCATCTTCATCCAAGGCCGCCACGCAACCACATTGGTGAAGCTCACCTCGCAGGGCACGCGCATGACGCCCGGCGTCTCCAGATCCTGCATGCTGGCATGCATGGTGACCATTTCGCTGTAACGGAAGGGCTGCGGATTGCCGGGCGCGGTAAACGCCACTCGGGTCACTTCGGTGAACCAGACATCGTCGCCGCGCACCTCGGGCGCGCGGATATCGTGATCCATCACCGCACCCGGCGCCATCCGGGGCACCTCCATGTGCAGCGACGGCTTGAGCACGATCCGGTTCGGCGGAAGATTGGTACGCGGGTCGGTGACGACTTTGCCCGTGTAAGGGATCAGAAACTCGCCCGGCGATTTGCCTGTCACCGGATCGAGAAAGTGGGCGATTTCACCGGTGACGCCGTCGTAAGCGCCATCGGCACGCTTGCGGTACCTGGTAAAGGTCGCGCCGACGACGTCCCATAGCGGCGTCACCTCCGAGCCGACCACGCCGAAGTAGCTGCCGCTGACATAGCTGATAACCAGCCGCTCATCGAGCGCGCCGCGCATCAGCATGTATGCCAGAAACCGGTCATCGCTGCGGCTAAGATCGAGGCGCCGCCTGACACCCCCCGCATTGGCGGGCGCAGCGCCCGCCATGATCGCCCCACCCGCCAACAGGCCAAGCGTTTCGCGTCGTCGCAAATTCGGCATCCGTGCCTCCTGAAGGACACGCTATAGCCGAATTGCCGGTCCCCTGAGCGATGACCGGTGAATATTCGCCAGTTGGACATTGGCGACCGGACCGACGGCCACAGGCATCAATGACGTTTGACCTGTGGCCGGCCGCCGCGTCGGTGCGACAGCCCTGCCCGATCAGGCGATCTCGTAGCTGTAGAAGCTTGTTCCCCCGAAGACGAGCATACCGCTGAATTGCAGCGCTTCCACCCGCGCCATCTGTACGCTCCCGCTATCGCCAAGCGTAAGCAGGCCGCTGTCCAGGACAACGTCCGGGCCCAGGCTGCTGGACGTCAGCACCCGGTCCCCACGTCCGAAGTCCTGGATGATGTCGTTGCCGAGCTGGGAGCCTTCGAAGATGAACCAGTCGTTCCCAGTTCCGCCCGCGAGCACATCGTTGCCGGCACCGCCGATGATCCGGTCCCCGCCCGTTCCGCCGCTGATGGCGTCATCACCCTCGCCGCCGATCAGCATATCATCGCCATTGCCTCCGTCGATCGTATCGCGGCCGGCCCCGCCCTCTATCGTATCGTTGCCGTTGCCGCCGTCGATCACGTCATGGCCGTTGCCGCCCTGGACCGTATCGTTGCCGTTGCCGCCGGTGATCCTGTCATTTCCGTCGCCGCCGGACAGAGCATCGTCACCATTGCCGCCAGACATGACATCGTCGCCCGTCGTCCCGACGAGATTGTCGCTGCCATTTCCGCCGGCGAGCTGCCGGCCGATTTCGGCCACATCGGTGACGGTGATGGCGATGTCCTGCGTCGCGACATTGCCGTCATCATCGGTGGCGGTCACGGTCAGGTTGTAGACGTTGTCCGAGCCGACATCGGTGGGGGTCTCGAAGTCTGGCAACGTCACGAAAGTGATCGCACCCGTCGTGCCGTCGATGGCGAAGCGATTGCTATCCGCGCCGCCAGCGATCGCGAAGGCAATGCTGCCCTCGTCCGGATCGGTCGCCGCCAGTGTCGCGGCCAGCAGCGAGTTCTCCGCGACCGTCTGCGCGGCAGAAGAGGTGAAGACCGGTCCCTGGCTGGCGATTGCCCCCGGAGAACCGATCTCGGTCGCGCTGCCCGGAGCCTGCCGGCCTCCGTTAACGCCGACCGCAGTCAGGTTCGCCAGCGTTACGTTGTCGAGGCCGGCTGCGTTGTCGAACGTGGCGAACGGCGCAGCCGCCGGCGAACTGCCGAACGAAACCTTGGCCTGCTGCGCGCCGGAGGCGTTGAACAGGACCAGTCCGTCGCCGCCCGTGCTGAGGCCGATTCCGGAGCCGGAGTACGTACCGATCTGCAACCCGGCCGGCTTTGCTCCGCCGAACCAATTGTCGATGAAGGCGGCGACCTGCGCCGCGCCCCCCTCCACGAAGATCACCGATTCTCCGGCGCCTATGGCGGCCACCCCGTTCAACGCCACGGCGTTCGCGAAACTGGCTGAGCTGTCATCGACTTTCCAGCCGGCAAGTTCGACGGGTTCATCGCCAAAGTTGGTGATCTCGAACCAGTCCGCGTTCACCGCGCTGTTGCCGCTGGCCCATGGCGCGACTTCGGTGAAGCGGAGCTGCGGCGGGGCGGGCTCGTTCACGATGTCCGAAACGTTGAGGGTGTAGTTGGCGCTGGCGTCGGGCGTGCCGCCCACGGTCGGATCATCGACGGTCACGGTGACCGAGTAGGACGTCCTGGCTTCATAATCGAGGATCGTGCCTGCCTTGAGATAGAGGCCGGTCGTATCCACTTCAAAGAATGGCGCATCCGCACCGGACAGCGACAGCACGTTGGTGCCGAGGCCATCGTCGGCGATGGCGACATCCGCGACCTTGATACGGGTGCCGGTGCCGGTGTTCTCCTCGATCGTCGAAACGACATTGGACAGGGTGATGCCGGTCGGCGCCGCGTTGCCCGGCTGCGAGGGCGTGGAAGTGCGGCCAGGTGAGCCGATCTCGCCGCTGTTCTGGACGGCGACGAAAGCTCCGTTGACGCCCGCCTCGCTGAGCGCGGCGATGGCTGCCCCGTCGCTGCCCGCGCTGTTGTCGAACGTCTGGTAGGGCGACACCGCATCCGACGCGCCAAACGAGACGCTCGCCTGCAACTGGCCCGAAGCGTCGAACAGGTTCACCGCGTCGCCGCCGGTCGAAAGCCCGATCCCGCCGCCCGAATACCAGCCGACCTGCAAGCCTTGCGGCGGATTGCCGCCGAACCAGACGGTGGTGAACGCCTGCGCGGTTGCCGCGTCGCCTTCGACGAAGATCACCGATTCGCCGGCGCCGATCGAGCTGACGCCATTGATCGCGACGGCATTGGCGAAGGCATTGCTGCTGTCGTCGACCTTCCAGCCAGTGACGATCACGGCGTTTTCGCCGGTGTTCGTCACTTCGAACCAGTCGGCGCCGACCGGGCTGTTGCCGCTGGACCACGGCGCAACTTCGGTGATCCGCAGCGACGGAGCGGTAAACTCGGTCAGGTCCAGCGAGAAGCTGACCGCCGCATCCGGAGTGCTGCCGACGGTGGGATCATCGACGTTGACGGTAACGTCGTAGCGCGCCTTGGTCGAGGCATCGAGCGTGGTGCCGGCCTTCACGTAGAGGCCGGTGGCATCCACCTCGAAGAAGGCCGCATCGGCGCCGCTCAGCGACAGGACGTTGGTGCCCAGTCCGTCGTCGTTCACGATCACCGAGGCCACCTGTCAACGGCGGAGCAAAAGTCGGCCATTCGGCGGCGTAAAACCAGGCCATCGTG
>VFQT010002362.1_pt1 | contig 19631 bp, 23 predicted proteins | sample 3512381 | NCBI WGS metagenome assembly VFQT01 (sample SAMN10412376, study PRJNA504923) | tailings metagenome | isolation source: Relicate 2 Philex TSF3 active mining site | place: Philippines: Tuba, Benguet | collected 2017-08-29
CACGGTCTGGGCCCAGATGTCGCCGCCGCGCAGAGATCCATCGTCAGCGACATCGAAGACGCGGATGTGCTGACGCTCGGTGTCGTTGATGAAGAGACGCGTCTCGTCGAGGGAGAAGCACATGCCATTCGGCTGCCCGAAGTCGCGCGCCACCAGTGTCACGGCGCCGCTTTGGGGATCGATGCGGTAAACGCCCTGAAAGTCGAGATCCTGTTTTCTCGGAACGCCGTAGTGCTCCATGCGACCGTAGGTGGGGTCGGAGAAATAGATGGCGCCATTGCGCGCCACCACGAGATCGTTGGGACTGTTGAGCTCACGCCCGTCCCAGTGGCTCGCCAGTGTCGTCGTAGTACCGTCGGGCTCCAGACGGGTGATCGTGCTCGAGGCGTGCTCGCAGATGACGAGGCGGCCTTGCGCATCGTAGGCGAGGCCATTGGACTTCCGGCAAGGTTGCCGGAAGGTGACTACACCATGGTCCGCATCCCAGCGGCGCATGATGTCGCCCGGCATGTCCGAGAACGTCAGATGCCGCGCGACGGGGTTCCAGACGGGCCCCTCCGTGAAGATGAACCCCGTGCCCAGCGTCTCGAAGATCACGTCCGTCCCCACGACGTCGTGCAGCCCCGGATCGCGGACCTCCATATTTGCGGATACCGCTGCCATGGATCAGCTCCCGCCCTTGATCTGGTGCACGCTGCGATCGCCCACGTACCAGTCCGTCGACTTCACATCCTCGAACACCACCCAGATCGCCTCCTTGGGCAACTTCGTGACGTCGACGATCGTCTCCGTGATGCGGCGCGCCATCTCGTCCTTGCGCTCCTTCGAATGGCCTTCCAGGATACGGATGTTCACAAAGGGCATCGGCGCCTCCTACCGGTTGTCGTGTCGGCCCCAATCAGACGGTCGCCCACGACCGCAGATCGGTACCCAGGGAGACAGTATGGCACCCGAGAAACTTCTCGAAGGCAAGAGCCGCCCTTATACGGGCGCGGAATATCTGCAGTCGCTGCGGGATGGACGCGAGGTCTACATCCACGGAGAGCGCGTCAAGGACGTGACGACGCATCCAGCGTTCCGCAACGCGGCGCGCTCGGTCGCCAAACTGTACGACGCACTGCACGCCGAACAGACGAAGGAGGTGCTGACGACCGCCACCGATACCGGCAACGGCGGCTATACGCATCGCTTCTTCAAGGCCGCCCGCAGCCGCGAGGAGCTGATCGGCCAGCGCGACGCCATCGCCCAGTGGGCGCGCATCACGTACGGCTGGATGGGCCGCAGCCCCGACTATAAGGCCGCCTTCCTCAACACGCTCGGTGCCAACGCGGACTTCTACGGCAAGTTCGCCGGCAACGCGCGCGCCTGGTATCGGCGGGCGCAGGAGACGGTGCCCTACGTCAACCACGCGCTCGTCAATCCGCCCATCGACCGCGACAAGGCGGTGGAGCAGGTGAAGGACGTCTACATCACCATCCAGAAGGAGACGGACGCCGGCATCTACGTGTCGGGGGCGAAGGTGGTCGCCACCAACTCGGCGCTCACGCACTACAACTTCCTCGGCCAGAACATGGGCCAGGAGATCAACGACCCCGCGATGGTCGTGATGTTCATGGCGCCGATGGACACACCGGGCATCAAGCTGATCTGCCGTCCCTCCTACGAGCTGTCGGCGGCGACGACGGGTAGCCCGTGGGACTATCCGCTGACGAGCCGCTACGACGAGAACGACGCCATCTTCGTCTTCGACAATGCCTTCATCCCCTGGGAGAACGTGTTCATCCACCGCGACGTGGAACGGTTGAAGGCGTTCTATCCGCGCTCCGGCTTCGTCAACGGATTCACCCTGCAGGGCTGCACACGGCTCGCCGTGAAGCTCGATTTCATCGCGGGCCTTCTCTACAAGGCCGCGCGCGCGACGGGCGTGGAAGCCTTCCGCGGCGTGCAGGTGCAGATCGGCGAAGTGATCGGCTGGCGCAATCTGTTCTGGTCCCTGACCGACGCCATGGCGGGAACGCCCGATCCCTGGGTCGGCGGCCACGTTCTGCCGTCGGTACGCGCGAGTTCGGCCTACCGGCTGTTCGCGACGGAGGCCTATCCGGCGGTGCGCTCCATCGTAGAGAAGGTCGTGGCGTCGGGTCTCATCTATCTGCCGAGCCATGCGCGCGACTTCAAGAACCCCGAGATCGACAAGTATCTTGCCCGATACGTCCGCGGCTCGAATGGCATCGACTACAAGGAGCGCATCAAGACGATGAAGCTGCTGTGGGATGCGATCGGCACCGAGTTCGGAGCACGCCACGAGCTCTACGAGATGAACTACGCCGGCAGCCACGAACTCGTGCGTCTCTTCCCGCTACAGCATGCCATGGGCTCGGGGAGCCTCAAGCAGATGACCGACTTCGCGGAGGAGTGCATGGCCGACTACGACGAAGACGGCTGGCGCGATCCCGACTACATCGGCAACGGCGACGTGTTCATGGGCGGGACCAGGCAGCAGGGCTGACCGCAGGCGCGGCGCGTCGGTCCCCGCGGTGCTGCCATCGGCGCATCGCATGCGGGTGACGGGCGTGATATGTGCAGTCGCGCCCCCGTGGTCCAGCGCGAGTGGGGCACACTTCGGCAGGGAGACGACAGATGGCCAAGATCGACGAGACCCGCCCCTTCATTCCCGTCCGCATCGCGATCCTCACGATGTCGGACACCCGTTCGCTCGCCGAAGACAAGTCGGGCAACACGCTGGCCGAACTGATCGCGGAAGCGGGGCACGAACTCGTAGACCGGGCACTCGTCAAGGACGACGTCGCTCAGATCCGCGCCAAGGTACAGGGCTGGATCGCGGACCCCGACGTCGACGTGGTCATCACCACGGGCGGCACGGGGTTCACCGGCCGCGACGTGACCCCGGAGGCCGTGCGCCCGCTGTTCGAGAAGGAAATCGACGGCTTCTCCGTCGTCTTCCACATCATTTCGTTCCAGAAGATCGACACCTCGACGATCCAGTCGCGCGCCTGCGGCGGCGTGGCGAACGGCACCTATATCTTCTGCCTGCCGGGTTCACCCGGCGCCTGCAAGGACGGCTGGAACGGCATCCTCAAGTACCAGCTCGACAACCGGCATCGGCCCTGCAACTTCGTGGAGATCCTGCCGCGGCTGGAAGAGCATCGCCGGGGCAAGTAGAGGCCCCCCTCGCCGATCGGACGGGAAGCAAACGGAAGGGCGGTGACTGATGGCGCCGCCCTTCATTCTCGCGCAGCAACAGGCGCCGAACTATTGCAACTTGATATCGGCGGCCGTGATGACTTCCAGGTTGCGCCCCGTGTCCGCTACGCGGAACTGCTCCATTTCCTCCGGCGTCTGCAGCGGCACGATGACGTTGATCCCCTTCATGCGGGCCTTCATGTCGTCGGTCTTGGCGATCTCGACGATCTTGGCATTGAGCTTCAGCGCGATGTCCTTCGGCGTGCCGGCCGGCGCCCACACGGAATACCAGATCGGCACGTCGGCATTGGGCACGCCCGCTTCCGTCAGCGTGGGGACGTCGGGGAAGTCGGGATGACGCTCGGAATGATTGATGTCGAGAAGGATCAGCTTGCCGGCCTTCACGTGCGGCAGAACGTTGATCTCGTTCATCATGTGGATGTTGCCGGGCAGCAGGTCGTTGAGTGCGTCGGCGCTACCGCGATACGGCACGTGCAGAATGTCGAGCTTGGCGCGGAATTTCAGCGTCTCGATCCGCAGGTGCGTGGACGAGCCGAGGCCGGCCGAGCCGTACACGAGCTTGCCGGGGTTCTTCTTCGCGTACTCCATGAACTCCTTGAAGTTCTTCACGCCCACCGAGGGGTGGATGACGAAGCCGCAGACGAGATCGCCGACGCGGGCCACCGGCGTGAACGCCTTGCCCGGATCGTAGGGCGTCTTGCGCATGCTGGGGAGGACGGTGAGCGTCGCATTGGGCGTCAGCAGGAACGTATAGCCGTCGGGCGCCGACTTGGCAGCGGCCTCCGTGCCGATCATGCCCGCTGCGCCTCCGCGGTTCTCGACGACGAACTGCTGCCCGAACGCCTGGGTCAACTTTTCCGCCCAAGGCCGCGCGATCAGATCCGACGCGCCACCCGGCGCATAGGGCACGATGATCTTGACGGGCTTGTCCGGCCACTTCGACGCATCCTGCGCGCGGGCCAATGACGGCAGTCCGGACGCTATCGCCGTTGCACCGGCGGCAGCAATGAATTCACGACGACGCATAGGGGTCTCCTTCGAGCCAACTCTGGCCAGTTGCTTGGGACGCACGTGGGCGAAACGGGGCCGTAGCGGCCAACCGGCGATGCGCCGCTCGGCCCGTTCCGCTATTCCTGGAAGGCTTCCTCTCGTGCCCTGCGCACGGTGGGCAGGATGACGAAGAACAGCGTCACGGCCGCAATGACGAGGAACGTCAGCGACAGGGGCCGCTGGAAGAACACCCAGGGATCGCCGCGCGACAGAAGCATGGCGCGGCGCATATAGACCTCCATCAGGGGGCCGAGCAGGAAGCCCAAGAGCAGCGGGGCCGGCTCGCATCCCAGCCGCGACAAGACGTAGCCGACGACGCCGAAGCCCGCCATGAACAGAACTTCCGTCGAGAAGTTGTTCAAGCTGTAGACGCCGATGCAGCAGAAGAACATGATCGCAACGGCGAGCAGCCGGTAGGGTACCAGCAGCATGCGGACCCACAATCCGATGAGCGGAAGGTTCAGGACGAGCAGCATCATGTTGCCGAGCCACATCGACACGATCATGCCCCAGAAAAGGCCCGGCTTCTGATCGATGACCTGCGGCCCCGGCACGATGCCGTGGATCATCATGCCCCCGATCATCATCGCCATGACGGCATTCGAGGGTATGCCGAGGGTGAGCATGGGAATGAACGAGGTCTGAGCCGCCGCGTTGTTCGCGGCTTCAGGTCCCGCCACCCCCTCGATCATGCCCTTGCCGAACTTTTCCGGCGTCTTGGAGAGCTTCTTCTCGAGCGAATAGGACGTGAACGAGCCGAGCACGGCCCCCCCGCCGGGTAGCACGCCCAGCGAACCGCCCAGGAAGGTGCCGCGCAGGATGGGGCCGGCCGACCGCGCCAGATCCTCGCGCGTGGGCATCAGGCCTTTCACCTTCGCGTCGACGAGATCCCTGCGCTCCTCGCTGGCCATGTTGTTCATGATCTCGGCCATGCCGAACACGCCCATCGCGACGATGACGAAGCCGATACCGTCGAAGAGATCGCCGATGCCGAAGGTGAAGCGCGTGTTTCCCGTGTTCACGTCCGTTCCGACGAGACCCAGCAACATCCCCAAGAAGATCATGCCGCCGGCCTTGAGCACGGAGCCCGACGCCATCACGACGGCGAGCACGAGGCCCAGCAACATCAGCGAGAAGTAGTCGGCAGGGGCGAACTGCTGGGCGAGCTTCGTGAGCGGTGGGGCCGCGAGGACGATGGCGAAGGTCGCGACCGTTCCCGCGAAGAACGAGCCGATGGCGGCGATCGCAAGGGCTGGTCCGGCGCGGCCCTGCCGTGCCATGGCGTAGCCGTCGAGCGCCGTCACCACGGAGGACGCTTCACCCGGCAGGTTGACGAGGATGGCCGTGGTCGAGCCGCCGTACTGGGCGCCGTAGTAGATGCCCGCGAGCATGATCAGCGCGCCTTCCGGCGTCAGGAAGTAGGTCACCGGCAGGAGAAGAGCCATGGTGGCCACGGGTCCGACGCCCGGTAGCACGCCGATGGCCGTGCCGATGATGGCACCCATCAGGCACCAGAAGAGATTCTTGAATGACAACGCGACGGAGAAACCGAGCGCCAGGTTGTCGATGACATGTGAGATGTCCATGCGATCCGCCTCCTCTCAGCGCATGAAGGCGAAGGGCAAGCGAGGCGGCTTCGTCGGCCATACCGGTATCGGCATACCCAGCAGCCAAACGAACATGCCAACGCCGATGGCGAGCATGATCACCGTGAAGATCGCGAATTCCCGCCACCGCGTCTCGTGGGTGCCCAAGGCGCACAACGTCATCGAAACGATCATGGTGGCGACGAGGCCGAGGTCGTCGATGAAGTAGCCGAATGCGACGACCGCGAGCGTGACGCACACGAGGGGGCGCCAGGCCCAGCCGGTCACCGGCTCGTCGCCGGCTGCCATCGCACGCAGGCCGAGGACGCCGCCGGTCACGATCAGTGCCCAGGAAAGGATGGTGGGCAGCACGCCGGTCCCCGGCCTTTGCGGCACGCCCATGGGCAGCTTGTCGAAGAAATTAATCGTCAGTAGCGCGGCGATACCGACGAGGATGAACAGCACCCCCGTGGCAAGATCCTGACCCAGCTTGATGCGCATGGCCCCTCCCCAGGGATGCTCTCGCGTGACGTCTCGATTGGTCGAGATTTGCAGCGTGGGAGGCCGGCCAGCGCAACTGCACCGCACGTCACGCCTCCCCGTGACGCCCGGTGCAACAACGCGATGCCGCGATCAGGTGTCGCCGAAGCGCGGCGGACGCTTTTCGCGGAACGCTGCCTGAGCCTCGCGGGAATCGGGATGTTCACCGAGTTCCGTCGTCATGTACTGCTCGTAGCGATAGCCATCGCGCAGCGTCATATCCTCGATCGTGTTGAGGGTGCGCTTGGCCAGTCGGATCGCCGCCGGGCTCTTGGCTGCGATCTGGCGTGCGACCTCCATCACCGTGTCCATCAACTTGTCGCGCGGCACGGACGCCTCGACGACGCCGAGCCGATGCAGTTCGGGCCCCGGCACGCGATACCCCGTCAACATCATGCGGCGCAGCGTCGAGTGCGGGAACAGGCGCTGTGTATGCTTGCCGCCGCCGAGCAGGCCGACGTCGATCTCGGGCAGCCCCATGACGGCCTCGTCCGCTGCATAGAGGATGTCGCAAGAGGCAGCGACCGCGAGCCCCGCGCCCAGCGCCGCGCCATTGATCGCGGCGATGACGGGCTTCGTGCATTCGCGCACGGCATGATAGCTCTCGCGCGCTCGACGGTTGTGTTGCCAGCGTTCGCCCGGCGTACCGCGGTCGGGACGCGCCTTGAGATCGGCTCCCGCGGAGAAGATGCGGCCGGCCCCCGTCAGCACGACGACCCGCACGTCGTTGCGGTCGCTCAGCACGTCGAAAACGTAGGCCATTTCGATGTTGAATTGCGCGTTCTGCGCATTGACGGGGGGATGATCCATGGTGACCACCGCGATGTGATCGCTCACGGCCACACGGACGAGCTCCGTTTCCATCCTCTATCTTCCTCCGCTGTCGGCATTCTGTCGGCGCATTGTCGGCATGATAGCCCCCGTCCAACCGGCTTAGGCAAGATGGAACCGCGTAAACCGCCGCAAAAAAGATTCGAGCGGGCACCTCGCGGGCCGCAAGTCGAGCGTCGGGGACTTCGGACTGGCCTCGCCGGCTAAATCGACTAATCTTGCCGAAACCGCACCCATCACTCGAGACCAGGACATCCATGATGCGATTTGGCGTGAACGTGCTGTCGCGCGGCCCCATGGCCACCCAGCAGGGCTACCTGGAGGTCGCAGCCGAAGCCGAACGGCTCGGTTTCGATTTCATCAGCGTGAACGACCACATCGTCGTGCCTGGCGATATCGGTTCGCGCTATCCCTACAGCGAAGAAGGCGATTGGGGCGGCGCTTCGAGCGGCGAGTGCCTTGAACAACTCGCCACGCTCAGCTTTCTCGCGGGTTGCACGCGCAAAGTGCGGCTGCTGACGTCAGTCATGGTGGTGCCACATCGCCAGCCGGTACTGGCAGCCAAGATGCTTGCCACGGCCGACGTGCTTTCGGGCGGCCGCGTCATCGTGGGCTGCGGCGCGGGATGGATGCGCGAGGAATTCGAAGCGGTCGGCGCGCCCGACTATGCGGACCGGGGTCGCGTGACGGACGAATACATCGCGGCGTTCAAGGAGCTCTGGACGAAGGACGCCCCGAAATTCTCGGGTAAGCACGTCTCCTTCGACAATCTCCTGTTTCGCCCGAAACCCGTGCAGAAGCCGCATCCCCCGATCTGGATCGGCGGCGAGAGCCCTGCGGCCATGCGGCGCGCCGTGCGGCTCGGCGACGGCTGGTACCCCGCGTCCCTCAACCCGGCGAACCGCCTCGACACGGCCGAACGTGTCGCGAATGCCGTCGACGCGTTCACGAAACTCGCGGCCGGCATGGGTCGTGACGCCCGCACAATGACGCTGGCACACGTGGTGCTCGGCCCCGTCTCGTTCGACCGGCTGGACGCGATCTCGGGAGGTCGGCGGACCATGTCGGGGACCACAGAGGACATGAGGAGCGATATCGACGTCCTGACGCGCGCGGGCATCAGCGATCTCGGGCTGTCGTTCCACGCGCCCAGCGTCGGCGACATGGTCGCCGCCATGCGCCGCTTCGCCAGCGACGTGATGGGACGGGCCGCCTAGGTCCCGCCCCGGTGCTCGAGCAGGTTGTGCTGCACGCCGGTCTGGCGGCCGGCTCCTTTGCCGCCGCGACACTCCTTCCGTTCTCGTCGGAGGCCATGCTGCTGGCGGCACTGGCCTCCGGCCATGCAAGCCCGGCGTCTCTGGTGGTCGCGGCGACGGCGGGAAACGTGGCGGGGGCGCTTTTCAACTGGTGGCTGGGCCGGAATTTGCTCTATTTTCAAAGCCGTCGCTGGTTCCCCTTCACGCCAGAGACGATCGAAACCGCATCGCAACGATTTGCGGCCTATGGTCACTGGTCCTTGCTGTTGTCGTGGGTTCCGGTTATCGGAGACCCGTTGACGCTCATCGCCGGCCTGCTCAGGGTTCCTGTCCGGCGATTTCTGGTTCTTGTGGCCACCGGAAAGGCGGCCCGATACGTGGCGCTAGCCGCGATCACGAGCTAACGACCGGAGAACGCTGATGCATTACATGCATCGGTGCGATGCTGTATTGCAATTCGCATGAAAGAGGCGCATATTCTGGCCGTCGAACTCGCTTTGGTGCGCGCTATACACGACGGCTGAGCTGTGCCGAGACTGGTATTCACTCCAACGCGTGATTTGATGGTCGTGGGCAATTGGGCACGCGGCCCGTGTGGCCTTGGAGAGACTAGATGGCGACTGGCACCGTGAAATGGTTCAATGCGCAGAAGGGATACGGGTTCATTCAGCCTGACGAAGGCGGCAACGATGTGTTCGTGCACATCTCGGCCGTTCAGCGGGCTGGCCTGACCGGCCTGCGCGAGGGCCAGAAGATCTCTTACGAGATCGAGAGGGGCCGGAACGGCAAGAATGCAGCCGTGAACCTCAAGGCGTAAAAGCCGCCCAAAGAATCCCCAAAGGGGGCGGGCGTGCGGGTCCCGCCCCCTTTTCGTTTGCCTTCGCGCCCGGTTGAGCTTACCCGATGGTCAGCTTTTTGTGCGCGCCGCAATGCATGGAGTCCGGATGGCCAAGGAAGAGATGCTCGAGTTCGAAGGCGTGGTGGAGGAAGTTCTTCCCGACGCCCGTTGCCGTGTGAAGCTGGAGAACGGTCACGAGGTGATCGCCTACACCTCCGGCCGCATGAAGAAGAACCGCATCCGCATCCTTGCCGGCGACAAGGTGACGGTGGAGATGACGCCCTACGACCTGTCGAAGGGCCGTATCAATTTCCGTCACAAGGACACCCGCAGCGGCCCACCGCCCGGCGCCGGTGGCCCAGGCGGCGCCGGTGGCCGCCGTCCCCCGCCACGTCGCCGCTGAGGGCAGGGCCGTTCTATGATACCGCACGGAGTGCATCCGCTGGTTTCAGGTGATCCTGACACCGGCGGGTGTGCGTCCCAGGTCCGCGGCACTCAAGGCGACCGCGACCGTCAGATTTCGACGACGACGTAGTCTTCCTCGAGCGAAACCTTGAACGTTTCGGCGATGTAGGGGCCTTCGACCAGCTCCGTGCCGTGCTCCACGGCGACATCGAACTTCATGAGGCGCATCCGCCTGGGATCGCACCAGGAGCGACCCGTCCGGATATCGAATTCCCACTGATGCCACGGACAGCGGATGATTTCGCCTGGCCGCGAATACTTGACCGCGCCGGGCCCACTGGATTCCACGAGCCCCGTGATGATCCCCTCGCACAGGCTGGCACCTTTGTGCGGACACTGATCCGAAAGCGCGAAGAATTCGCCCTGTAGGTTGAAGATGACGCCGCCCTTGCCGTCGATCTTCACGAGTTTGCGCCCGCCGGGGGGAATCTCGGTTGCGCGCGCCACGACGTGCCGGGCCATGTCAGAACCTGTAGACGTTGCGACCGTTCTCGGCGCAGACCATACGATGCTGCGCCGGGGTGACGCCGGCGGGGAAAGCACGGAACGGGTCGTCGAAATCCCAGTGCGGATAGTCGCTCGCGAAGAGCAGACGGTCCCAGCCGATCCAACCGATCACGTCGAGCAGATGCCGACGGTCGTCCGGCTCCTCCATCGGCTGGGTGGACACCCAGATGTGGTCGCGGATGTACTCGGACGGACGACGCTTCAAATGGGGCAGCTCGCTACGCATCCGCTCGAAGGTCTTGTCGAGGCGCCAGGCCAGCATCGGCAGCCAAGCGAACCCGCCCTCGACCATGACGACCTTGAGCTTGGGAAAACGCTCGAAGACGCCCTCCATCACGAGGCTGGTCACGGCCGTCTGGCACGAGGTGGAATGCCCCGCGCCCTCCTCGATGTAATAGGACGGCCAGCCCGCGCCGGAGACTGGATGCCCGCTGGTGCCGAAGACATGGAAAGCGACCGGCAGGTCGTAACGCTCGGCCGCAGCATACATCGGCCAATACCGGCGATTGCCGAGCGGCTCGGAGGAACGCGTGAGGCAGAAAACCTGCGCATAGCTCAGGTCGGCGCCCAGGCGCTCGATCTCGGCGGCCGAGGCGAGGCCGTCTTCGTAGGGTACGACGATCGCAGACCGCAGACGTCTGTCCTGCTTGGTCCAGGCCTCGCGCTGCCACTCGTTGGTCGCGCGACACATGGCTGCGGAAAAGTCGAGATTGAAATCGCCCTGTCCGGTCGGCCCGAGCGGCCCGAGCACGCCCAACTCTACGCCGGCGGGATCGAGGTACTGCTTCTGCATGAGTTCGAGGCTGGAGCCTGGACGACCGCCGTCCTCGGGCCAGGCGTCGCGGCGGCAGGCAAGCGGCGCCGCCTTCGGATACGGTTCCACGGTGGCGCTGCCGTGCTTGCGGCGGAAGCCGTACGTGGTGACGTACTCCCACCACTGGTTCGACAGATACGGCCGCAGATCCGCCAGCGAGCGAACGGCTGGATGGATGTCGCTATCGATGACGGCGAGGCGGTTAGAGCCAGGGCCGGCGGCCCCGGTGTCCTGCGGGTGCTGCGCGATATCAAGCGGCATGTCGGCCTCCTAGGCGCGGATAGGTGGCAAGGGGATTGTCGATCAGTATCTTCTTGGCGAGCGACGCGTCCAATCCGGGGGGCAGCATGGCATCGCCGTCATACTGCCAGTGCGGGAAGTCCGAGGCAAACAGCAGCATGTCGGTCGAGGGCAACTGGTCGATCGCGCGGCGCACCACGTCGGGATCGGCGGGCGCGTCGAACGGTTGCATCGTCAGCCTGACATGATCGCGAACGATCTCGCCGGGTGGACGGTCGATCCAGGGCACCTCGAGGCGGATCCCCTTCCAGAACTTCGAGAACCGCCAGAGATAGGGCGGCAGCCACGTGACGCCGCTCTCGATCATCACCGCTTTGAGGCCGGGGAACTTCACGAACACACCCTCGGCGACGAGGCTGCCGAGTTGCGCATGGAAACCCAGCGCCTGCGAGGCGTAGTCCTCGGCGTAGTAGCTTGGCCAGCCCGAGCCGGTGATAGCATGGTGGTAGCTAGAGCCCGCATGGATGCCGATGGTCAACCCATGCTTCTCGGCGGCACGGTAGATCGGCCAGAACATGCTCTTGCCGAGCGGTTGCTCGCCCATCGCGAGGAACAAAACCTGTACGAAGCGCGGATCGGCGGCGCAGCGGTTCACTTCGTCCACGGCCCGTTCGACGCTTTGGATCGGCACCACGATCGAGCCGCGCAGGCGCGGATCCCTGTCCAGCCACTCCACGCGCACCCAGTCATTCACGGCGCTGGCGAAGGCCGCGGCCAGATGCTCGTCGCGGATCATCTGTACGGCGTAGAGACAGTTGCAGATGGCAGTCGAAAATCCATGCGGGTCGAGCAGTGCTTTCGCCGTTCGTCCCGCATCCTCGTCGGCGCGGCCGCCCTCCGCCTTCCGGTAATCGGGGCGGATCGTGATCGGCGCCTTGTCGGGATAGGCAATCGTCTCGAAGCTCTCGATGCCGCGGACCTCGACGACCTCGCGCCAATAGTCGTCCATGAAGCGCGTCAACGCCTTGATATCGGGAACACGCGGATGGATGTCACAATCGATCGCGCCGCGGAAATCGGTGCTGGTCACAAGGCTCCTCCCGGGATTCACCGATATTGTCCATCACGCCCGGCTATTTGTCATGCGCCTTGGTTCGCAGTGCGGAATGACGTCTTTCGCTTCGATGCAGCGCGCGGCAGACGGTGCGGCGGTATCGGCGGCGGGATACCGAAAAACATCGCAGCGCGTGCGCCACATCACACATCGTCCTGCTGTCGTACGGCATTCTCCCGTCATTGCGGGCGACCACATGGGATCGCCGGACGAAAGACGAGATCGCCAATTCCCCAGGAGACAGACCATGAAGACGATCTTCAGCGCCATCCTCGCCCTCGGCTGCCTCGCTGGTGCGGCCAATGCCGCACCGGTCAGCGCGCAGAACGACACGATCATCGCCTACGGTTGCGGCTACGGCCATTGAGCCACCTTCCATACCCGCACGCGAGGTCGCGCCGGTCGCGAGCCTACTCCCGCCTCCTCGCACGGCCTCCGGTCTCTCAGCCGGAGGCTTTTTGTTTGAAGAGGCGCACCAAATCGCACTAGCCTATCCGGCCAGAGCCCTTCAGCGCGGGAGGACCGGATGACGACGGACACACCGATCGAGCGGGAGATGCGGGCGCTCGCCGAGCGCAAGGGATACGTGATGCGGCGCGCACACGAAGGCCAGAACCTCTGGCATCTCATGACGCCCGGGATCGACGGGGCTCTCTATGGTCTTTCGACCGCCAACCCTCACTCGTTCACGCTGGACGAGGCGCGGGCCTTCCTGCACTCCAAGCCGGACATGACGGGTCGCTGAGGTCTGCTGCCGATCCGAACCGGGGCGCGCGCCGCAGTAGACGCGGCAATATGTCTCGTGTGAGGTGTGCTATAATTTATTTGTGAGCCGTATCTCCCTCCCTGTCGCTTTCTCGCGCCTCTTTTCAGGTCCCGTCCCCCGCATGGGACGCCGCATACAGCCTTGTTCTTCGCTGGTCCGATGCTCCGAACGGCCGGCAGACGCGCGTCTGCCGATGGCGGCCTCGCATCGCGTCCCGTTGCCCCGCCGCAGCATCGATCCGCACTTTTTCCGACAACAGAAGGAGCCCAATCGAGATGCAGCAGTCCTCGTCCCAGGCGATCGTCCTCAAGGCTGCCTACCGCGCCGCAAGCTGGCATGCCCAGCAACGCCGGAAGGGGGCGGCGGCCGAACCCTACATCAATCATCTGCTCGAGGTCGCGGCGCTCGTCGCTGAAGCAGAGCCGGCGAACGTTCAACTGATCCTCGCGGCACTCCTGCACGACGCCATCGAGGACCAGCAGATCGAATACGCCACGATCTCCAGCGAGTTCGGGATCGTGGTGGCGGACCTCGTCAAGGAAGTGACGGACGACAAGTCGCTCGACAAGTCCGTGCGCAAGCAACTTCAAATCGAGACCGCCGCGCACAAATCCCGCAATGCCAAGCTTCTGAAACTCGCCGACAAGACGAGCAACCTGCGCTCGATCGCAGCGAGCCCTCCGTCGGACTGGCCCATCGCTCGCAGGCGCGCGTATGTGGATTGGGCGACCCGCGTGGCTGCCGGCCTCACGGGTATTTCGCCTTGGCTCGATGCCCAGTTCGCGGAGGCTCGGCAGAGGGCGCTCGACACCATCGCCCAGGCATGATCGCACAGAGCGTTTCCCGCTTTGTCCGGCGCGTTTCCCTTTGCGCCTTAGGATGCCCACGCGGCGTCCGGCGCGTTTCCCTTTGCGCCTCCGAATGCCCACGCGGCATCCGGCGCGTTTCCCTTTGCGCCTCCGAATGCCCACGCGGCATCCGGCGCGTCAGGCCCCGACTTCGGCGGCCAGGTAATCGATCGCGGCCGAGACGCCGCCGGCGCCGTGCGGGATGCGCAGTCCCTTCAGCGCCATTTCGATGGCACCCAGCGTCCCGATGACCATCGGCGCGTTGGTATGGCCCATGTGCGCGATACGGAACGCCTTGCCGCCGAGGTCACCGAGCCCGACGCCGAGTACGACGCCGCACTTCTCACGTGCGTAATCGATCACCGCTTGCGCCTTGCCATCCTTGACGACCACATTCGTGACGGACGCTGCACGCTCGGCGGGGTTGTCGATGTTGAAGCCGAGTGCCTGGCCTTCCGCCCAGCGCCCAACGGCCCGGCGCGTCGCCTCGGCGAGCAGCGCGTGGCGCTTGAACGCATTCTCCATGCCCTCGGCAAAGAGGATGTCGAGCGATTTACGGAGAGCGAACAGCAGATGCTCGGGCGGGGTCCCGCAATACTTGTGATAGCTCAGATCGCCGTCGCGGAACGTCCAGTCCCAGTACATGGTGCGCATGCCGGCTGTCTTGTGAGCCGCGCGGGCCTTGTCGCTCGCCGCCACGAAGGCGAGGCCGGGCGGCGTCATGAGCCCCTTCTGCGAGCCCGCCATCGACACGTCGACGCCCCAGGCGTCGTGCTCGAAGGGCATGCAGCCCAGCGAGGCCACGCAATCGACCATCAGCAGAGCGGGGTGACCGGCGTTGTCCATGGCCTTGCGGATGGCGGGAATGTCGTTGACGCAACTGGAGGCGGTGTCGATCTGCACGACCATGATCGCCTTGATCGCATGCGTCTTGTCGGCACGGAGCCGTTCCTCGACCTTGGCGGGATCGACGGCCTTGCGCAGATCCTGAGGCAGCACCTCGACGTCGGCGCCCATAACGGCCGCCATCTCGCCCCAGCCGATCGCGAAGCGTCCACTCTCCAGCACCAACACCTTGTCGCCGCGCGAGAGGACGTTGGAGAACGCCGCCTCCCAGCCGCCATGGCCGTTGGCCGCGTAGATGTAGACACGGTTCTTGGTGCGGAACACCTTGCGCATGTCGTCGTGGCAGGACTGGCCGAGATCGAGCATGCCGCCGGAGTAGATGTCGACCGCAGGACGATGCATCGCCTGCAGGACCTCATCGGGCACGTTTGTTGGACCGGGGATGGAGAGGAACTCGCGGCCCGCGCGCACGGTCATGGTATCGATCCTTTTCGTGGGATGAGCGGCCATCTCATACGTCGCCCTCGACGCCAGGACAACTGGCCGAAATGCATCACCGGGAACGAACGGGCATCACTGGCCGCCGGCCCGGCCGTGCAAGAGCGAAAAAGCCCGGGGAACATCCCCCGGGCTCGGCCTAGACGCGTTGCCGGCTATCGAACTCACTGGACCGATTCGATCGAGGCATCGCTCAGGGCCCCTTCTTCGACAACCGTGTCGGCGGCAGCGGCCTCCTCCAGGAGGGAAACGGCCTCCTCGAACTTCGGCGGGGTCCCCGCGAGCAACGGCTGTACCTGATCGTACAGCGCCTTGGGGCAGGTGATGCGACCGATGCGCGGCACTTCGATCCAGACGAACTCAGTGCTCCACTGGCGATTCACGAAAGCGGCAAGGCGTGTATCGAAGCTCGCATCGGGAGCCACGGCGACGGTCTGCTTGATCGCCGACGGAGGCGGTGGGGCTGCGACGCGTACGACCTTGGGGCCCTCTTCCTCGACGGCAACGCGCGACAAGTACTTGATGGCGCCGTCGTAATCGGGCTCGTCACGCTCGACGTAGGTCACGAAGCGGTCGTAGGCGTGATCCGGGATCGTGATGTAACCGATGGTCGGGATCGCGATCCAGAAGAACGCCCGGCGCCAGTGCCGCTGCAGAAACGGCTTGAACCGGTTCACTGAGAACTTCACGGGCGCGGCCTTGACGGCCAAGCGCGGCACGATGTTCGGTGGCGGCGCGATCCGGCCGAGTTTCAGGTGCGTCGGGCGAACCGTCGCACGGAACGGCACGTTCCGCAGCGCGGGATTGCGGACGAGATTGTTCACGAGATTGCGCCCGCGATTGTTGAGGCCCGGTAGATTTCCGCGATTGCCGCCGTTCAGGTTCAGTCGGTTCGCGCCGAACCCGCGGTTACCCTGAAGATTGCGCAGAACTTGCTGGCGATTCACGTTCCGATTGCGGTTCACCAGAACGTTGCGGTTGAGGTTCCGGTTCAAATTCAGGTTGCGGTTGACGCGGAAGTTCCGGTTCGCAAACGCGTTGCGATTGATGCGCCGGCCAGCGTTCGGCGCGAAATTCCGATTGAACGTCCGGGTGCGACTTGAATTGAAGCTCCTCTGTGTGAAGGAGCGATTGAAGCTGCGCGGAGCCGACCCCCCGGAGAACGAGGGGCCATTCCGGCGGAACTGGGCATCCGCAGGGACTGCGAGCGACAGGAAAGTTGCAGCAGCAGCGGCTATCGCGAACAGGCAATTGAACTTGATCTTCATCGTGCTCTCCATCGATTGGATGGCCTTCGAGCTGGAGATCCCGACGAACGGGTCCTCTCGAGCGACCTTTGGTCTTGGTCGATTTTGAACAATGTATATTTGCAGCCTGCAATCAGAGCCAGACACTAAAGTTCAACTACTCGTGATCTCCGGCTCGTCAGCCACCGGAAGTCGCAAGGAGCGGGCCACGTCCGATCGACGTGGATTTTATGCCGAATTTACGGAATAGCCAAAAAAAGAGGAGCCCGGGCGGGCTCCTCGAGAAAACTCGGGCATCGGGCAGCAAGGCAGGCCGTCAAGCGGCCACTTCACCCTCGTCGCCCGGATTGCGCAGCACGTAGCCGCGCCCCCATACCGTCTCGATGTAATGCTTGCCGCCGGTTGCCGTTTGAAGCTTCTTGCGCAGCTTGCAGATGAAAACGTCGATGATCTTGAGCTCCGGCTCGTCCATGCCGCCATAGAGATGATTGAGGAACATCTCCTTGGTGAGCGTCGTGCCCTTGCGCAGGGAGAGCAGCTCGAGCATCTGGTATTCCTTGCCGGTCAGGTGCACGCGCTGGCCGTTGACCTCAACCGTCTTGGTGTCGAGGTTGACGCGCAGATCGCCGGTCTCGATGACCGACTGCGCATGCCCCTTGGAGCGGCGCACGATGGCATGGATGCGCGCGACGAGCTCGTCACGATGGAACGGCTTCGTCATATAATCGTCGGCCCCAAAACCCAGGCCCTTAACTTTGTCGTCGATCTGGGCCAAGCCGGACAGAATGAGAATGGGCGTCTGGACTTTCGCGACGCGCAGCATCTTCAGCACGTCGTAACCGCTCATATCCGGCAGATTGATGTCCAGCAGAATGATGTCGTAATCGTAGAGCTTGCCGAGATCGACACCTTCCTCGCCAAGATCAGTCGTGTAGACGTTGAAACCCTCAGATTGAAGCATCAGCTCGATGCTTTGCGCCGTTGCGCTATCGTCCTCGATGAGAAGGACCCGCATGCCAATTCCTCTCTTCCCCGACCCGCTGCCCGAATTGTGAAGAGCGCGCAACTCGAAACGCGGCTCATTCATCCTTTAGAAATCTAAGGTCGAGAGGTTAACAAAACCTAAGGCCCGCGTGAGCAACGGATCTTTTTGATCGTATACGGTACAAATTCGTCCGATCTTGCGATTCGCCGCACGCGACGCACGTTCCCGGTTCCCATCGAACGCCCCGATCGATGCTTCCCCGAGCCCGCAGAACACCAGCCCTCACCCCAGTTCCGAAGAACTTTTGACTTGTCCGCCTCGAAGCCCCGCCACGCTGCGCTCCCCCTTCCGCAGCGACGCTCCGATTTCTGTTAGGTAACTGATTTGCACGCCTTGCCATAGCCCCAGTCTGGAGTCCGTGCGTATCGATTCGGACCGGGAAATACATGCATAGGCAATCGTGACTTTACCGCAACTTAAGCAAGGCATAGTAAATAGCTAGAGCCGCTATGGTTCGCGGTCCGGGTGCAGCTCGGGACGGGCCATCACAGCTCGGAGAGGGCCGACTTCAGGTTGGCACGGTTCTTGTTTGAGACGGCAGGTCTAGCGTTCACGGTGTGCAGGGGATGAGTAGAGTCATGAAGCCACGCGAGAGCACCCTTCGGATACTGCGTTTCGAGGCGGCCGAGAAAGTTCGCAAAGTCTCCGACCTGGAGTCGATGATCCGCGAGTTCGACCAGATGGCCGCAGACCTCGAGCGCCAGATCGTGACCGAAGAGGAGCGGACGGGCATCAAGGACCCCGCGCATTTCTCGTATTCCACGTTCGCGAAGGCGGCTGCGCAGAGGCGCGTCAACCTGCTCGAGTCCGTCGACGACCTGCGCCTCAAGCTCGAGGCCGCGATCCAGGAGCGCGATGTAGCACTCGAAAACTTGAATCGCGCAGAGGACGACAGCAGCCGTGATACGCCGCGCCAGCGCCGCCGTGGCGAAACGAGCCCACTCGCCCGTCTCGGCTGATCGCGCATCCTCCGCCCATCGATCAGGGCGGCACGCCGGCTGGGAAGCAAGGCGCGAATTGCGTCTACCGGAGGCTATGGGGCGGGGTGGTCGACGCCGCGAACCATGCTAAGGATAGCGCCGAAACGATCGCAGCGAGTGGACATCCCCGATGACGAAACGCCTGCCCCAGGATTGCGCCGACCTGTCACAAGTCCGGGTTGAAATCGACCGATGCGACAATGCGCTCGTCGAAATGATCGCCGAACGCTTCGGGTACGTGGAGCGGGCTTGGCAGATCAAGCTCGGGCTGAAGCAGGAAGCCAATGTCCCCTGGCGCAACCAGCAAGTGATCGACAAAGTCCGCGCCAAGGCTTCCGAAAAGGGCGTGCCGCCGGATCTTTGCGAGGCGTTGTGGCGCCAGATGATCGGCTGGTTCATCCAGTACGAGGAAGAGAAGCTCCGCTCGGAGATCGAGCAGTCGGACAAGCCCAAGTCCTGAGACCATGCCGCAGGAACTGCAGGACATCCTCTTCCTCGCCCTGGTCAACCCGGCGACGATCCTGGTGGGATACTGGATCGGGCGCAAGGCCGACCAGATGCAGAAAGTCGTCGTCGGCGCACTGGCCGGCGGCTTGGCGGGCGTACTGTTCGCTCTCGCGTGCATGCGCCTGGGATTGACAGCCCAACAGCCACGCCTGCTCTCGGGTATCTTCGTCGCAAGCGCACTTGCTGCCACCGTATGGTACTCATTCGGCTACTGGGTGGGCAGCAAGCAGGCCAAGAAGGGCTGATCAGCCCTTGCAGCCGGATCCGCCGCAGCAGCACGACGCAGGCGTCGCCGCGGCGCTCTCAAGCACGCTGCGGTTGCCGCAATAGGCTTTCCATGCGTCGGAGCCGGGGGTAACCGCCATTTCGTGGCGACAGACGTCCTTGCTTCCGCACATGGCGCACGTGCGCTCGAGGTCCCGCAGGAACTC
>VFQT010002364.1_pt1 | contig 19622 bp, 12 predicted proteins | sample 3512381 | NCBI WGS metagenome assembly VFQT01 (sample SAMN10412376, study PRJNA504923) | tailings metagenome | isolation source: Relicate 2 Philex TSF3 active mining site | place: Philippines: Tuba, Benguet | collected 2017-08-29
CGGACTCGAAGTCGATGATCTCAGCCGATCCGGGAAGCCAATTCAGAAAAGACGGCCAATCGCATGGACTCACCACCGTGGCCTGATGGCCTAAGGCATTCAAGATCCTACACAAGGCGAGCGATGACCCCAAGGCGTCGCCGTCGGGCTTGTGGTGTGTGGTGATGGCTAGCCTACGGGGCTGCGCAAGGAAGCTGATGAGTTCGGGTAATCGACGGGCGTCCACCGTGCAAATGTACGGGTTCAATTTGCATTTTAAATCTTCGTATTTTGCGCGTTATGCCACGTCGTCCTATTTTCTGGCGGATTCTTAGGCCCGCTCTTGGGTTCATACTCAAGCCCTCACTTGGGTTCATACTCAAGCTCGTACTTGGGCTCGCACTTGGGATCCCCTGCAGCGTTTCCGCACAACAGTTGCTCGCTCTCTATGACTTGGAAGACCGTAATACGGCACTCATTTACGACACTACAGTTTCGGCCGACCCCCTCCAACTCAGCTCGGGCAGCATACTCTATCAAAACGGTACCGATGGAGGTGGATTGCGCATCGGCTATGCCGCATCGTGGAGCACCGGCGCCTTCAGCAGCAACGGTAAATTTATTCAATGGGTCGTGCGCGCCACGGGTGGACGGCAACTCAACCTTACGCAGATCAGCTTTCGGTTGGGTCGAACGAGTACGGGCCCCACTCAATTTACCCTTCAGAGCAGTACAGACAGCTTCATTAATCAGTCAACCACTATAGTGGCGGGTGGCAGCATTGGATCGACCGACGTCAATACACTTGATTCCATCGTTGTGGGGCAAAATCTCCCATCGGGTGGCGTATCCGTACTTTATCTTCGGCTTTGGGCTCACCAAGCGAGCGGGACGGGCAACCTGAGGTTCAACAACTTTAGGGTATTGGGGAGCACAAGCGGGGGAAGCAGTGGGGGTGGTACAGGAGGAGGTACAGGAGGTGGTACAGGAGGGGGCGGTACAGGCGGAGGGGGTACAGGCGGAGGGGATACAGGCGGGGGGGGTGGAGGCGGGGGGGGTACAGGCGGGGGGGGTGGAGGCGTCGTGCCACCCTACGGCAGCCTCAGCATAACAGGCATACGCACCCGCATCAGCCAGCATTCCTTTCAACCCACCAACGAGCTTCAACGCGATAGTCTCCTGTTGTGGGTCATCAACGACGGGCCAAGGGCACATCAAGTGCGGGCAAAGACCTATGCGCCACCCCTAAATCAGGCATTCAACACGCCTGATAGTTTGTTTACCCTTGCCGCAGGCGACAGCATCCGCATCCGGGTTTATTTCAAACCCATACATAACATCGAGCATACGGGGACTCTGCTGCTTCAACCCGACGGAGGCAGTGGCCCGGTTGGGGTGCAGCTGAGTGGACAAGGTCGGTACAGTCTAACATACTATGACCCCTCCCAAAACCTACAGGGAGCGGCACTCGTGGCGGCCCTTCAGCAGAGGGTTTCATCGCCCTACACCAGCCTGGGCTATACCGGCACCAACAACGCACGCCTGCGCATGTTTGGCATCATCGACAATTGGAAGGTAAACGGAAGGGAACCAAACCATGTGAATCCCTACAAAAACGAATGCATATACACTGGGCGAACCATCTCATACACAGCTACGGCTTTCAATACCACCACCCTCAACAACGCACCCTATGAAATGAATACCGAGCACACCTGGCCCCAGAGCTTTGGTGCCTCGGCAGAGCCCATGCAGAGCGACCTACACCACATTTTCATTGCCGATGCCAGCACCAACACGGCCCGGGGGAATAAGCCCCTCGACTGGGTGATGAACCCAACCCTGACCTACCTCGGTGGATCCAAAGCCAACAGCACCACCTTCGAACCACGCAACGAACACAAAACAGCGGCGGCGGCGGCGATGCTCTACTTCCGTTTGCGCTACAACAGTACTGCAGGCGTCGACCTCAGCTACATGACAACGGCTATGGAGCAAACCTATCGACAATGGCTGATCCAATACCCCCCAGGCGCCATCCAACGACAGCGAAACAACGACGTGGCCAATTATCAGCAAAACAGGAACCCCTTTATTGATTACCCCGCCTTCCTCGATCGCATCGGTGGAAGTTTATCAAGTCCAACCACCCCCAGTGTGCAGGCCTACTTCGTGCCCGACACCGTGCGTGCAGGGCAAACATTACCCGGTGAGCGCCGACTGTTGCGTATCCCTGTGGTAAACCTTGGCACGTCCCCCATCAACCTAAGCCAAATACAAGCAACAGGCGGGGCTGTTTATGTGGGTTCAACAACGGCCACCATAGCCCCAGGAAGCAGCATTGACCTCCTTTTGGAACTCCAATGGGGTACCGAAGGGGTACGAAGCGGTACCCTCAGTGCACAAACCGGGCTAAGCGGGTCAATGGCCACCCTCACCACCGTATGGACCGCCCAAGTGGTGCAGAATCGATTCCAAGGTCTGGGCCCATGGAACAACCCCGCCCTGTGGAGTTTAGGATTTGTGCCTCGTTTGGTCGATCGCCCCCTCATCGCATCAGGAGAAGCGCGTGTAGGGGGATGGTGGCCACAATCCGGCCTCTCCATTGCCCCTGGTGCTGCCCTGCGGCTCGACAGCGGAGCCGTGGCGCTTCCTGAACAATGGCACAACGACGGCTTGGTGGTGATGAATGATGGCAGCCGCTTCATTCCGGCCGACACTTTGATGCTCACAGGCAGTGGTCACTTTCGTGTTCTGCGGTGGGGCCACACCCAACCCGGCATGCTGAACCTTTGGTCGACACCGGTGGCGGGGGCCGACCTCTTGCAAAGCTTCCCTACGGCACGCCCAGCCGGCATTCGCTCCTACAACGGGGGTAGTTATGGTCAGGTGGGGTGGGATCCCATGCCGGCCACAGGCGTTATGGTGGGCGGACATGGATATGCCGTAGAGGCAGGCGCCCTGGCCACCTTCACCGGAGTTCCCCATCAAGGCCCGGTATCGGTCGCTGTGGGCAGTCCGCTCGGCTACTACCTTCTGGGAAATCCCTATCCCGCGCCCATTTCAGCCGATTCTTTTCTAAACGCCAATGGGATCGCCGGAAGTGGAGTACTCGGAAGTGCTATTTACCTATGGGACCAGCAGACCTCCGCCTTGCAATCCCATCTTTCGGGTACCGATTATGCCGTATGGGCCGGTGGAACAGGCGTCGCTGGCAGCGGATCCAATGGGGGCGCGGGTGCAACCATTCCCGACGGTAGCCTTGGGATCGGACAAGGCTTTTTCGTGCCCGGAGGCACCCAAACAGGACAAGCATGGTTCCGTCCGTCTATGCGGTTAACCGCCACGGGCGGGGGAGCCTTGTTGCGCACGGCTTCCGCTGGCAACAGCCATTCAACAGGTCCACAAACACAGCAATCTATCGGGCGGTTGTGGATTGGAATTCGTGAGGCCGACACCAGCCTGCCGGATAGAGCCTTCGCACAAACAGCCGTTGTGCTGCGCCCCGATGCCAGCTCTTCTTTCGATCCCCGCTACGACGCTCCGCGCTGGGGAATACAGGCTCCCTTGGCGGTGTGGACTTACGGAGCGCAACAAGCCCTCGCCATACAGGCAGTCGATTGGCCGATACCGGGTACTTCTAAATCCTTTCCCATAGGGGTTCACAACCAACAAGTGGGATCGGTTATTATTTCGATCGATTCGCTGCACAACCTGCCGGTATCCGCTTCAGGGGTATGGAATTCAGGCACTCATCCCCCTTCATCCACAGGTACGGCAGGATCAGGTACAGCAGGATCAGGCACGGCAGGATCAGGTACAGCAGGATCAGGCGCAGCAGGATCAGGCACAGCAAGCAACGACTTCGGCATTTGGCTAGAAGACCGACTAGAAGGCCAGTGGTACGACCTGCTCCAGGCGCCCGCACGTTGCCACCTACCTTCTCCCGGTATTCACCAGCGCTTCTTCTTGCATTTGGGCCAACTTTCCCAATTAAGCACGGCCACCCACGACCGAGCTGAAACATTTCGGCCCTATCTGCTGCATTCCGAAGGCGAAATTCGGGTGATGGGACTGCAACCCGGCGCCGAAATTCAAATCTACGATCTAAAAGGCGCACTCCTCAGCAGACTGCATCCGTTGGTCGACGGGGCATGGCCAATCCCCGCCGAATACCTGCGCCAAGGAGCGCTCATCATGAGGATCCAACAATCAAAGCAAATCTACAACCTAAAAATCGGTCGCACCGGGTAAAACCAAACGCCCATTACATTGTTGTCATTAGGTTAACAACACCCAATGACCCTATATCCACACACCAATGTCTGCGATTTACTGCAGCAATTGCCCATTGCGGCCGGTGTATTGAACAAAATGGGGGTTCCCGATGCGGCGATTATCCGTTGCGACACCTTGGGTGATATCGCCGAAATCGTAAAACTCAACCTGGCTGAACTTCAGGCAGCCATTGATCAATTGGTTGGTGCGGCCTACGAACCACAGACCTTCGAGGGCATCGATGGAATTGATAACCTCCTCGAGCGCCTGCGCCATGAGCATCATCAAATTCTCACCCAACACCTGCCGCAAATCGCCGATTTAATGAAGGAGATGAGCCGCCACCACGGCCACGAGTCGATTGTTTGGGATGAACTTCACCTTTCGTTTGCCCAATACAGGGCCGCCCTATCGGAACACATCCTCCGCGAGCAAGACGAGTTGTTTCCCTACATCGAACAATTGATGTTGGTGCGTTCACGTGGCCTTGCCTCGGGGATCGATGAGGAACAGTTGCTTCGCAACGGCGAAAGCTTATGCAGAATTCTGGAAATGGACGAAGACAGCGGCTTCTTGAATCAAATTGAACTTCAGTTGGCCGATGGTGCACCCCACGACAGCGATATGGTGCGCACAAGACTACGCCACCAAATAGAAGAACTGAGGTATCGAACCGATCAACACGAATCCCTAGAAACAGATCACTTGCTTCCACTGGTACTCCGCCTCGAATCTGAGGTGTTCCGAAGCCTGAAAGCCCACTAAAGCCATCTGGGAAAATTCCCGTTGAAAAAAGTCCAATAGGGCATCCGCATATGGGCTTCCCCAATGGAAACCCCTATTTTTGCGCACCAAGATATTAGCCCTCAGCCCATGCACATCGATTCACGCATCTACATAGCCGGACACAACGGAATGGTCGGCTCCGCATTGGTGCGTGCCCTCAAAAAACGGGGGCACCACCAGTTCATTCTCCGAAGCAGCAGCGAACTCGACCTGCGCGATCAGGCAGCAGTAGCCCATTTCTTCAGCCAAGAAAAACCCGAATACGTGTTCCTCGCGGCCGCCAAAGTGGGTGGTATACACGCCAACAACACACTTCGAGCGGAGTTCCTCTACGACAACCTGATGATACAGGCCAATATCATCCACCAGAGTCACCTCCATGGCGTTAAAAAGCTCCTTTTTCTGGGAAGCAGTTGCATTTATCCACGGTTGGCACCCCAACCACTCCAAGAAGAATCGCTGCTTTCGGGCTATTTAGAGGCCACCAATGAGCCCTATGCCATCGCAAAAATCGCTGGCATCAAGATGTGCGATGCCTACCGCGCCCAATACGGCAGTCAATTTACCAGCATCATGCCCACCAACTTGTATGGACCGGGCGACAATTACCACCCCGAGAACAGCCATGTTCTGCCGGCGCTCATCCGCAAATTTCATGAGGCCCACAGCTCGGGAGCCCCTGAGGTTGAGATTTGGGGGACCGGCACCCCCCTGCGTGAATTTTTGTATGTCGACGATATGGCAGAGGCCTGCCTCATCGTCATGGAGCGCTACAACGACTACGGCTTCCTCAATGCCGGGTTCGGAAGCGACCTCAGCATAGGCGAATTGGCCTCCACCGTAGGTCGGGTGATTGGGTACAAAGGTGTATTGCGTTATAACACCGACAAACCAGACGGGACACCCAGGAAATTGATGGATTCTTCGCGCTTAATGGCCCTCGGTTTCAGGCCCCAGGTGCAGCTCGAAGAGGGAATAGCCCTGGCCTACCAAGATTTTCTGGAACGCTACGCTCAATAAGGGGGTCAACAGAAAATGAGCAACATGCACCCGACATCCACCGAACAAACACCCGGCTATCGCGTGCTCCTGTTGGGGGGAGGCGGTCGCGAGCATGCCCTGGCCAAGGCCCTCAGCCAGAGCACGCACTGCTCGGCACTCTTTGTGGCTCCCGGCAACCCGGGCACCGCCTTATTGGCCACAAACCTCGATTTGGTTCCTTCCCAAGCAGAGGCCGTGTCGGCCGCCATACACCAATACCAAATCGACCTCTTGGTTTGCGGTCCGGAAGAGCCACTGGTGAACGGCCTGGCCGATCGTCTGCGCGATGAATTTGGCCACCAAGAGCTGCTTTTTTTCGGTCCGGGCGCATCGGGTGCCCGTTTGGAGGGAAGCAAAGACTTCAGCAAGCAATTCATGGCGCGGCATGGCATTCCCACGGCGCGCTACCGCAGCTTCACTGCCGAGCAAATTGAGGCGGGTTTGGATTACCTCAGGGAGCACCCGCTGCCCGTGGTGCTGAAAGCCGATGGATTAGCTGCAGGGAAGGGTGTGGTCATCTGTGCCACCACCGAGGAAGCCTGCGAAACCCTCAGCGATATGCTCATCAACCAGCGCTTCGGCACAGCGGGTAGTCGAGTTGTGGTGGAGGAATTCCTCGAAGGAATCGAAATGTCGGCCTTTGTGATCACCGATGGGCTCAACTACCTGCTGCTGCCTGAGGCGAAAGACTACAAACGCGTGGGAGAGGGCGATACCGGCCTCAATACCGGCGGAATGGGTGCCGTTTCGCCCGTTCCCTTCGCCGATGCGGCATTTATGGCGCGTGTGGAGGAACGTGTGATTCGTCGCACCCTCTCCGGCCTGCAAGCCGAAAACATCCCCTTCACCGGATTCGTTTTCTTCGGTCTCATGAAAGTGGGCAACGATCCCTACGTCATCGAATACAATGTGCGCCTGGGCGACCCCGAAACGGAGGTAGTCGTGCCCCGCATTCAATCCGACCTCCTGCAGCACCTCGTGGCAGCCTGTAGGGGCACACTAAAGGCAGAGCGCCTCCAAACCAATCCCCAAACCGCCTGCACCGTCATGCTCGTGTCGGGCGGCTACCCAGGCGATTATCCCCGAGGATTCACGATTTATGGCGATACCCATCAAGCGCTCACATACCACGCCGGAACACGTATAGCCAACGATGGTAGTCTGCAAACCGCCGGTGGACGCGTTCTGGCCGTAGGGGCCTTCGGTGCAGATGTGTCAGAGGCGCGGAAAAACGCCTACGCGCGCGTTCACGAACTGTGCTTCGAAGGGGTCTACTTCCGCCGCGATATAGGCCTCGATCTGGGCGGGTAAGGCAAATTTCGCTGGGCGGGTAAGGCAAATTTGGGCAGCAAATTGAGAAAACTCAAGCTTGAAGTTGCTTGTGAAAACTCAAGCACGACGTTGCTGGTGAAAACTCAAGCTTGAAGTTGCTCATGAAAACTCAAGCTTGAAGTTGCTCATGAAAACTCAAGCGCGACGTTGCTTGTGACAAACACCAGGCGTTAAGACGCCCATGCCTTCAATCTACTCAAGCTCGTTGATAAGTACATCTGAACCTCGTGGCGGGTTGGGATAGAAGTGCGGGAGAAGGCTCGGGAGCAGAACGAAACCTGGATCGATGGGCTGCCTGAATGACAAACTTCCCGGCCCCGCCGCAATGCAGATGAAATAGTGCGTGTCCGTCCAAGCCAAAACAGAATGGAATGACCCGCCCCAAATTTTCCGCCCATCAACCTACACCAATACTACGAAAAATGTTATGTTTGTGTGTGCATATTGCGCCAATAAGTGAGTTGGCAGCAAGTGTAACGGACGACCCGACAACAACAAACAGACGACTAAAAACAGAAAAAAGTAAACCATTTTGACAGGTGACCAAAGACATAGAAACTATATTACAAACGGACAGCATCTAAACCGACACGCTGACCGACCCTATGTTTTTTATTTTTTTCCCACCGCACAAAAAATTTTGAAATTCAGCCAACGCACAATTGGCACATTTGCAAGCCGCACAAGCCAACGCACAAACCTAAGCTTGCAAAAGAGCCAATTCTCGCACCCGCCAAAGACGGACAATAAGGGTGAAAAATCGTATTTTAACCGACTAAAATTTGAATTGAACTAGATGGCTGAAAAAGAAGCAAAGGCAAGAATAAAGATTAACAAACTGCTTGAAGAAGCAGGCTGGCGTTTCTTTGACACGGACAAAGGTAAAGCGACCATTAAACTTGAATCTTCCATCAAAATGGACGAATTAGGTGAAGACTTTGAACACTCAAAAAATGGCTTCATTGACTTTTTACTGGTTGACGAAAACCAAAATCCTGTATTGGTTTTAGAAGCAAAAAAAGAAAGTTTGAATCCGCTTGTTGGAAAGGAACAAGCAAGGAACTACGCCAAGTCGCAGAAAGTAAAATTTGTCATTCTATCCAACGGGACACTGCATTACTTATGGAATATTGAAACTGGAAATCCCGAACAAATTCAGGTATTCCCGACACTGGAATCCATCAAACAATATTACGAGTTCAATCCCGACCCGAACAAACAAGTTAGCGAAGAAGTAAATGCCGACTATGTTGTATTGACTCAACTTCCGAACTACAAACAAATTCCGGAATTTCAGGACGAACAGAAAAAGAAAGATTTAATCTTCAATTTAAAACTTCGTTTCCTACGATATTACCAAGTTGAAGCCATACAAGCCGTTCAGAAAGCTGTAAGCGAAGGCAAAAAACGCTTCTTGCTTGAAATGGCAACAGGCACAGGAAAAACGCTGACATCTGCTGCTATCATCAAATTGTTTTACAGAACGGGCAACGCAAGACGAGTTTTGTTTTTGGTTGACCGTTTGGAATTGGAAGAACAAGCAAGAAAAGACTTTACCAATTATCTCAAAAACGACCTGACAACAGTTGTTTACAAAGAGAAACGAAACGACTGGAGAAAAGCGGAAATTGTTGTTACCACCATTCAATCATTGATGGTGAATAACAAATACAAAAAACTGTTTTCACCGACCGACTTTGATTTAATCATTTCAGACGAATCGCACCGACTATTAGGAGGCGGAAACAGCCGAGCATTGTTTGAGTATTTCTTGGGCTACAAATTAGGTTTGACAGCCACACCAAAGGACTATTTAAAACACCTTGACACCGAAAATATTGAAGACCCAAGAGAATTAGAACGAAGAATGTTGCTTGACACTTACACAACCTTCGGCTGTGAGAGTGGCATTCCAACGTATCGTTATACGCTTGTGGACGGTGCTAAAGACGGCTATTTGCGACAACCGATTGTTGTTGATGCAAGAACTGATGTAACCACCAAACTACTTTCTGAGCAAGGTTATGGTGTGATGGTAACAGTTGCTATCAGCGAGCAGGAAGATGTTTTGGAAGAAGTGAAATACAAACAAAATCACTTTGAACGGAAATTTTTCAGCGATGAAACCAACCGAGTGTTTTGCAAAACATTTATTGAAAACGGACTGAAAGACCCAATCACAGGAGAGTTTGGAAAGAGTTTGGTTTTTGCAGTTTCGCAAAACCACGCTGCAAAATTGGCTCAACTTCTCAATGAGTATGCACATCAATATTTCCCTGGCAAGTATCAAAGCGACTTTGCCGTTCAGGTAACTTCCAATGTACAGAACAGTCAGCAAATGACCGTTGATTACAGCAACGACAAATTATTGGGCTTTAGCAATTTTGCCAAAGGCAATGAAATGTTGGAATCATACAAAACCAGTAAAGCAAGAGTTTGTGTTACCGTTGGAATGATGACCACAGGTTGGGATTGCCCCAACATTTTGAATTTGGCTTTGATGCGACCCATTTTTTCACCAACTGAATTTATTCAGATAAAAGGACGTGGAACCCGTGTTCACACCTTTGAGCATAAATTCAAAAACGAACTTGGTGAAGAAGAAACCATTTCCATTGACAAAGCTACTTTTAAACTCTTTGACTTCTTTGCCACTTGCGAATATTTTGAAGAAAAATACCAATACGACCAAGTATTGAAACTGCCGAAAAACTTTGAGCAAGGCGATGACTTCCCAACCGTTGACGACAATACATTAAAGCCAAAGCGTGACGGGTACGAATACAAAGAGAACGACAAGATTGCTACTTGGAACGAACAGCAAGTTGACTTTACAGGAATGAAAGTTGACCGAATGTTTTTCCAACAGTTTGAGGAGAAAGTAAAAACCGATGAAGAAATAAAACAATTGATGGAAGCAGGTGATGTTGAAATTGCCACTGCAAGAGCCAAAGAGAAATACGATAACAAACCCGAAGAATATTTTGATTTGGAAAAGCTTCGCAGGTCGTTGAAAATTGACCGCAAAATTGGTTGGCGTGAATTGTTGGAACTCATTTATTTCGGAAATCAGATAAAAGGCAAAGACGATTTGTTGAGTGACGAATTTGAAAAATTCATCAGCACCAACAATGTTGCCGACATCAGCGATTTACAAGATTTACGCTATTTCTTTTATGCCTACATCACCGACACAAGTGTAAGAGAAATTATAGACCAACAAGATTTTACAGAATTGTATCACAACCCAACGTTTAACGTGGATGATTTTAACCGTGTGCCAGATGAAATGAGAAGCAAGCTGCCTTACTATGTTAAAACCTACGTTCCGTTGAATAAATTTTTATCTGCCTAAACAATGCTTGATAACATAACAAAGAAAAATATTGACGATTGCCGTGATGTGCTGGTAGGTAAAGTGCCCGACCCGAAAAGCCAAATAGAACAAATTACACTGGCTCTTATCTATAAGTTTATGGACGATATGGATAAGGAAGCCGTAGAAAAATTCAAAGGCAAAGCCAAGTTCTTTACAGGTGAATACGCAAAATACGGTTGGCGAAAACTGTTTGACCCTTCATTAAGCGGACAGGATATGCTTTCGCTTTACAGCGAAGCATTGGAAAAACTGAACACCAATCCGAATATTCCCGAACTGTTCCGCAACATTTTTAAAAATGCGTACCTGCCCTACCGTGACCCTGCCACGCTGAAACTGTTTTTGAAACATATCAACGAGTTTGAATACAGCCACAGCGAAAAATTGGGCGATGCTTTTGAATACCTGTTGAGTGTAATGGGAAGCCAAGGCGATGCAGGACAGTTCAGAACACCCCGACACATTATTGATTTTGTAACGGCTTGTGTAAACCCACAGAAAAACGAAACTGTGCTTGACCCTGCTTGTGGAACGGCTGGCTTCTTATTGAGTGCCTACAAACACATTTTAAATCAAAACACCGAAAAGCGTTTAGGCGATAAACTAAAGCCGGACGATAGAAAAAAACTCGCTACCAATTTTGTGGGTTACGACATTAGCCCCGATATGGTGCGTTTGAGTTTAGCCAATATGTATTTACACGGCTTTGCCACACCGCAAATACACGAATACGATACATTAAGCAGTGAAGACCGTTGGCAGGAAACCTTTGATGTGATATTGGCAAACCCGCCCTTTATGACACCGAAAGGTGGCATACGACCACACAAAAAATTTGGTGTACAAGCCAACAAAGCCGAAGTATTGTTTACCGATTACATTGCTGAACATCTGAATTCTAAAGGAAGAGCTGGTATCATTGTACCAGAGGGTATATTATTTCATCCTTCAAATGCTTTTAAGCAGCTAAGAAAACTACTAATTGAAGATTCATTACTAGCGATAATAAGTTTACCAGCTGGTGTATTTAATCCGTACAGCGGTGTTAAAACCTCAATTTTAGTATTAGATAAGTCACTGGCCAAATCTTCCAATGATGTTCTATTTATTAAAATAGAAAATGATGGTTACGATTTAGGTTCGCAAAGGAAAAAAATTGAATTAAATGATTTACCAAGTGCATTGACAACCTTAAATGATTTTAAAGCATTTATTACTGAAAGCAAATCTACTGATTACCTTATCAATGAAAATTGCTCGATAATTTCTAAATCTAAGATTCTCTCAAATAGCAGTATCATTCTAACAATGGATAGATACAAGGAGAATAAGAACACAAGTTCAAGCCAGTATCCAATGGTAAAAATCGGAGACATTTGTGAAATTCAAAGAGGCGGCTCACCAAGACCAATTGATGATTATATAACAAATGCTGAAGATGGAATCAATTGGATTAAAATTGGAGATGTTTCAGAAAATGCGAAATATATTTTAAACACAAAAGAAAAAATCATAAAAGAGGGCCTTAAGAAGACAAGACTTGTTTATGCTGGTGATTTTATCCTTTCAAACTCTATGAGTTTCGGAAGACCATACATAGTAAAAATAACTGGGGCGATTCACGATGGATGGTTATTACTAAGAATGAAAAATTCAGAAATTATTGACCAAGACTATTTATATGAAATACTAAGAAGCGACCTAATTAAAGAACAATATGAAAAACTAGCAACGGGCGGTGTGGTTAGAAACCTGAATAGTAATTTAGTTAGCAGTGTTGAAATTCCTTTACCTCCTATCGAAGTACAACGTGAAATTGTAAGTCGAATCGTAGAAATGCAAAATGATATTGAAACATTGCAAGAATCAATAGAAAATAAGAGAAAAGAAATAAAAGAGAGTATTTCTGAGGTTTGGGGCGTAAAGGAGGATGTTGAAACGGTTTAAAAACATTTTTATATGGTACTAACGAAAAACAATGAATTAGGCTATTTTGAGGGGGACTTCAAAATCAATATTGTATTTAATGAAGAAGATAACACTTTCGAAGAATTTGAAGATGTCTTCAAGTTCTTAAATGAGTTTGACAAACTCTACTATCAATACTCAATTGAAAAGCCCTACAAAAGAAATGAGCGTTATTACAAGCGGACTCAAGTACTATCAATTTCAAAAAATTCACCGCTTGAAATATTGGCTTTTATTGAAAAACACTGGTTTGAAATATTATTGTTTTTGCTTTCAACTAATCGTGAAACGATAATATTGAACGTTAAGCAACACTATCAAGACTTTGACAGGCTAATTGATTCCATTGAGGAAAAATTTCAAGAACTAACAGAGGACTTCCCAAATTTTGAAAGAGAGGAAATCATAAGATTTATACGTTGGTTTGACAATCTAACTGTTGAGCAGAAGTACCAAATTGTACAACTCATAAAGCGTTCGCAAAAAGTGATGAATAAAATCCGAAAAATATTCAAGAGATAAATAAATGAATGAAATATTTATCATAGCTGGTGATTATTTAAAAGGCAAGTCGGTTTATCCTGCTTTTCGCAGGTTGCTGAATTTGCTTTTCAATATCAGCATTGCTTCGTTTATTTATGAAAAGTGCTATGGTAGTTACACTTGGCTCAATTACAATGATTACAAAGGCATTTTAGATTTTTTTATAAAAGGCAATTTCTTTATTCCGTTCAGCATTTTCCTTGTTGTTTATGGAACAACTCAGTTTTTATCTATCAGCATTTTTTCTGTTATCAATCATTTCAAATCTGTAAAGCTGACCAGAGAAATATTGCATTATCAGTTCAAGAAAGAAACGATTGATGAACGGTTGAAGGACATCAACAAAGTTTCCAAAATTGTAAGCCCTATTCGTTTGACGAAAAACACAATGCTTGCAGTTTATCAGGAATTAAAAAACCATATAACTCCCGAAGCATTTGAAGAAATTGAAAAGGGGTTGAAAGAACCCAAACAAAATCTTGAAGCTAACTTCACTTTGGCTTTTAGAATGATGATTGCTATTACCATTTACTTTTTCTCATTACCGCAATTTGGTTGGTTACTTTACCTAACAGCAATGATTGTTTTGATTGTTGGAATGTATGTGTTAATGATTTCATACCGTTTCCTTGACATCATACCCACACTAATGAGAAAATTTCATCATCAAGCAGAAGAATATTTAAAAGCTCACATTGAACAAAGTCAAAAAAATAATGAGGACCAAAGTAGCTAATCAGAAACAATATAAAAGTTATTATGTATCTATCAAACATTAAACTTTGGAATTTTAGGAAATTCGGAACAACGTGTGAAATAGACCTTGCAAACCCGAATTTGGATTTAAACCTAACCAAAGGTTTGAATGTAATTATTGGCGAAAATGATTCGGGCAAAACTGCAATTATTGATGCTATAAAATTGGTTTTAAAAACACACAGCTACGATTACATTAGAGTTGATGATAAAGATTTTTACCAAGCAACAAATCGTTTCCGTATTGAATTAACCTTTGAAGATTTAATTCCAGAAGAAGCAAAAAACTTTACAGAATGGTTAGGATGGAACGGAACAGGTGTTGATGCAAAACCGTTTTTAAAACTAAATTACGATGTAAAACGCCAAACAGATAAAATAATCCCTACAGATGTTAAAGCTGGCGTTGATGAGGAAGGCTATTTACTTACGGCAGAAGCAAAGGAATATCTAAAAGCCACTTATCTAAAACCTTTGCGGGATGCAGAAAACGAATTGATTGCTAAAAGAAATTCACGTTTATCACAAATTCTTTTGGGCGATGAAGCATTTAAAGGAAAAGAAAAAGACAACGATTTGGTAAAAATCTTTTCGGGCTTGAAAGAAGAATTAGAAAATTATTTCAAAGGTGTTGATGAAGCAGGGCAACCCAAAGCCACAGAGGGTAAACAGATAAAAGATAAAATTGACAGCTACATTAAGAGTTTTTACAGCAAGGACAACGAAAGCGAATTTGAATCAACATCTACAGACATCAAAAGTATTCTTGAAAAACTTACCTTGACTTTGAAAGGCGAACCCAACCCCGGTTTAGGTACATTGAACCGTTTGTTTATGGCTGCCGAATTACTTCATTTAACCAAATCAAATTGGTCTGGTTTGCGTTTAGGCTTGGTAGAAGAAATTGAAGCACATTTGCACCCACAGGCACAAATGCAAGTCATTGAAGCACTTCAAAAGCAAAAAGATATACAACTTATTCTTTCCACACACAGTCCAAATTTGGCTTCCAAACTCAAACTGGAAAACTTGATTATTTGCAATAATGCAAATGCTTTTCCAATGGGTGATACCTACACTAAGTTAGGTAAAGACGATTACAAGTTTTTAGAAAAGTTTTTGGACACCACAAAAGCCAATTTGTTTTTTGCCAAAGGCGTGATTTTAGTTGAAGGTTGGGCAGAAGAACTCCTTTTGCCATGCATTGCAAAAGCAATCGGAATTAACTTAACTGAAAAAGGAGTTTCCATTGTAAATATTGGGCACACAGGTTTTGACCACTACGCAAAAATTTACTTGCGACAAGCAGAACCCAATATGACAATTCCTGTTGCAGTAATTACCGATTCTGACATTAGAGAATATGAAAAGAACGGAGATGATTTTGTAAAACGAAATACACAAACCATTGAACAGGAAACACAAGCGAAATTAGCCACTATAAACGGTAAAGCAGAGCAAAGTGTAAAATATTTTCCTGCACCAATTTGGACATTGGAGTATTCTTTATTTAAATCAGCAAGTTTAACAGCACTCTTACAAAATGCGACAAAAGCAATTCATACGCATACAAATTGGGACACGGATTTTGAAAAAGCACTTGCAATAAAGTTGATAAACAAAACTTTGAAAAAAACAGCAATTGCTTATCACATTGCAAACGCCATAGATGAAGATTTAATCAAGGTCGCTCCCACTATACAAATTGAAGATGATGCAAACGACACAATAAATTACCTTATAAAAGCGATTAAATATGCCACAGGTAATTGACAACATATCAGATGATGACATTCGCTATGCAGAAAAGATACTTTTGCCCAACGGAAAAGAATTTGACGAAGAACGCAAGGCGTATATTCGTGATTTCAATACAATAGATTTACAAGCAGTTCCTGGAAGCGGAAAAACAACAGCTTTATTAGCAAAATTGGTTATTTTAGAACGCAAACTTCCGTTTGCTGACGGCTCGGGTATATTGGTTTTATCACATACCAACGCAGCTATTGACGAAATAAAGGAAAAAATCCAAAAGCATTGTCCCAAATTATTTTCCTATCCCAATTTCATTGGCACAATACAAAGTTTTGTTGACCACTTTTTAGCTATTCCATTTTACGTTCATAAGTGCAAAAAAAAACCAAACAGAATTGACCACGAAATTTACAATGAAGTTGCAACGAGACGTTATAACAATCTTCCAAATTCCGCTGCTAAAACTTGGTTAAATAATCAGCACGACCCCGAAAATTTATTTAAGAATTTCCGCTTTGACTTTGATTTGAATTTAACAAACGGAATAAACGGAAATATAATATTAAGAAGTAACAGCAATTCAGTATCATACAAAACTTTCAAAACGATAAAACAGCAAATTCTGTTATCAGGCGTTTTAAATTATGACGATGCATATTTTTTAGCGGAATGTTACTTGAAAGAAATACCAAATATTAAAACCATTCTACAGAAACGATTTTCTTTCGTTTTTGAAGATGAAATGCAAGATATGGACACACACCAGTACAATTTGTTGGAAAAGATATTTTATGATGAAGGAAACAGCGTTTCAAAAATTCAAAGAATTGGCGACAAAAACCAAGCAATCTATAATTCTGTAAAAGCAACAGATGTTTGGCAAAACAGAGCAGATATACTACGATTAAATGGCAGCCAACGACTTAGCAAACCAATTGCTGAAGTAGTAAAAAAATTTGCCTTGTATAGCGATGCAACGTTTGATATTGTTGGAAAATACGAATGTGAAATAAAACCACATATTTTAGTTTTTGAAACTGCAAACATCGGCAGTATTATCCCTTGTTTTGCTCAAATTGTAAAAGCAAATGGACTTGAAAATTCCGAAAAAGCGATAAAAGTTGTTTGTTGGAATACGGACTGGAAAGACGATGACACAAGTAGAAATGATGCAACAAAACTACGTTTAGAAGATTATTATAAAGGCTTCAAGAAAGAAAAAGGGAAACCCAAACAAGACTACGACAACTTAAAGAGTTATTTGTTGTATTACGAGAAAAAGAAAACATTAGAGCCTTTACGTAAAAACATTTTAAACGCCTTCTTAAAAGTTTTGCGTTTAGAAAATATCAATTCCGCAGACGACAGACCTTACACAAAGAAAAAACTCATTGACTTTATTCACGAAAAAGACATTCAAAAATATGATGAACTAAATTTGAACCTTTATAACTGGTCAATTGGGATAATACAAGAGAAAACAAACGAAGTTTGGGAAAGTATAAAAGCCTACATTCCGAGTTTATTTACTATGTTTTCTGAAAATACTCTATCAGCAAGTTTGACTTTCATCAACACTGATAATATAGAAATTTCTGCCGAAGATGGCGAAGTTTTAACAAATACCAACCTTTACAAAGAAGAAGGTCTTGAAATTGAAATTACAAGTGTTCACGCAGTAAAAGGGCAAACACATTGTGCGACATTGTATTTAGAATCGTATTTTCAGAAAGACGGAAACGGAGCAAATGCAAAATCATACGAATCACAACGACTAAAAGACCAGTTTTTAGGCACACAAATACAATCAACCGTTGGCGACAGGGTTAAACAGTCAACTAAAATGGCTTATGTGGGCTTTTCACGACCAACTGACCTACTTTGCATAGCGATTCACCAAGACAGATTTAACGCATTACAAGACACTATAAACACAGACATATGGGAAATAGTAACAGTATGACTTGTCCTGAAATAGGTTGACAGAAATGTTAACTTAATTTCGCACAAAATGAGTCAAAAAAGAAAAACAAAAGAAGAAATTGTTGCCGAATATTTGTCGGGTAACTACACTTATCGAGAACTTGGATTGAAGTACGATATTCCATTTCGCAGTATTTGTGATTGGGTTTTGGAATATCAAGGTCGTAAACCAACTTGGCGTGAAAAGATGAAACGCAAACAGGAAAAAGAAACAGGCATGAAAGAGCCTGAATTGCCAAATGAATTAAAGCTCCTACAGAAGGAACTGAAAAAGCAGCAATTGCATAATAAGTTGCTTGAGGAAATCATCAACATTGCCAACAAAGAAACGGGAACCGACTGGAAAAAAAAGCTTGGCACCAAGCAATAATGAATATAGGGCAAAGCGAAAGCCGAAGCATACAAACGCTTTGCTCATTGGTTGGTTACAGTCGGCAAGCCTTTTATAAGTTCGTCAAACAATCAGAAAAAGAAGCATTGCAGCATGATTTAATTCTTCAAGAAGTATTGAAAATCAGAAAAACGCTAAAGCGATTAGGAACAAGAAAACTACTGTTTAAAATGGAAGGATTTATGAGAGAACACCATATTGAGATTGGCAGAGATGCCATGTTTGATTTACTGTCGACTCATAAATTATTGATAAGGAAAAGAAAACGTAGAGTTCCGGTTACCACTTTCTCTGATCACTGGATGCGAAAATATCCGAACCTTATAGTTGACTTTATTCCAACTGCTCCCAATCAACTTTGGGTAAGCGATATTACTTACATCACGTTGAAAGATGATTTTGCTTATTTATCACTAATTACGGATGCTTACAGCCGAAAGATAGTAGGGTTTTACTTATCTGAAACGCTATCGGCAGATGGCTGTATAAAAGCATTGCAAATGGCTTTAAAAAACAATCAGCAACCGGGAAGACTCATTCATCATTCTGATAGAGGAAGTCAATACTGCTGTGCTGAATATGTTGGGTTACTTGACAAACATTTTATCAAAATCAGCATGACCCAAAGTGGTGACCCTTTAGAAAATGCAATCGCAGAAAGAGTAAACGGAATTTTGAAAGATGAGTTGTTGGAGAAAATATACATCAATTATCAGGAAGCTAAACAAGCTATTGCATCTGCAATTAGCATCTACAACTATCAAAGACCGCATAGCAGTATTGATATGTTAACGCCTATTGAAGCTCATTTACGAGAAGGAGAACTAAAACGCAGATGGAAAAATTATTATTCCAAAAAGAAGGAGGTTGTTATGTAGTAAAATGAGTTTTTTTTCAGGCATGAAGGGTTCAAGAATAAAAAAGCCAAGCTGTTACACTTGGCTAAACAAGACGTTTTATTCCGTCACCCGGAGATGTATCCCTGGCAAGTTGCTCTCCAGCAGAGCTTGCTTCCGTTTAGTCTCCAATGCAAATGTAAACCTTTTTTAGGATTACTAAAAAATGTGTAAACTTGTAACAGGATTTAGAACCAAAAAAGTGTCAACTTTTTTCAGGACGATACAGTAACAGCCAACGCACAGGTGTAAGCACATTTGCAATTCGCACAAGGCAACGCACAAACCCAAAATTGCAAAAGAGCTTCCACCTTTGCCCCCCCGGAAGAGAATTTCAAAATTTTTTCTCCAACGCTTTAAAAAAATAAAAAATGCAACGCACAACCCGGCACAGGCAGACAAAACACGTAAACAGACGATGACACGGAAACTCAATACTGACAATGGTTTACAAGGACGGACGACAGAACACCAGCTGCCAACAGCTAAGCTTTCGTGCGGCGCGAAGCGCCAAGCATGAAGCTAGTGTTGAACG
>VFQT010002365.1_pt1 | contig 19616 bp, 18 predicted proteins | sample 3512381 | NCBI WGS metagenome assembly VFQT01 (sample SAMN10412376, study PRJNA504923) | tailings metagenome | isolation source: Relicate 2 Philex TSF3 active mining site | place: Philippines: Tuba, Benguet | collected 2017-08-29
ACCCTTGGTCACGGAATAGCTATCCCAATACGGGCCACCACAGTTCGCACAACTTCCCATGCTGATCACGTACTTGGGGTCCGGCATCTGTTCGTATAGGCGCTTGATCGCTGGCGCCATCTTGTCAGTGACCGTTCCAGAGATGACGACAAGGTCTGCCTGTCTCGGGCTCGCGGGCAACGGAATGACCCCAAGCCTCATCACGTCGTAACGCGGGGATCCGAAGGCTGCACCCATCTCAATTGCGCAACATGCAAGTCCCCACTGATAGACCCAAAGGCTGTAAGAGCGGCCGATATTGAACAGCGAGTTCAGTGGCTTGGGTAAGCGCCCACGATCTACAAGACCCATGTGCTCACACCCACCGCAAGACGCCCTTGCGCCAGGCGTAGACCAAGCCCAAGAGCAGAACGAAGACAAAGATGCCCATTTCAACTAAGCCGAAACCTGCGTAGCGCTCGAGCTGAGTGGCCCACGGGAAGATGAAGACCGCCTCTACATCAAAGATGACGAAAAGAAGAGCGAAGATGTAGTAACGGACTTGGCTCTGCGACCAGCCCTCACCAACTGGGTCCACACCACTCTCATATGTAAGTAGCTTTTCTCGAGTTGGCTTCACTGGTCGAAGCAATGATGCGACCCAGAGCAAAAGGCTTGCAATGAGCACCGCCGCAAGTCCAAACCAGATCACGGTGAGAAACGACCTCAAGAACGACGACATCACAGCCGAAACTACTACTTCAAGCCGTTTCGGCTAAAACATCTCCAAATTCGATAGTTCACTTGTGAAGAATCAACCAGACTCGCCAACCTACGTACTTGCGACATCGTGCAAGAACCAGTCGAAAAGTGCCCTCAAGCGGACCTCTGCGTTTGACTCGTGAACTCTCGCACTCCGAAGAATCCCCTCAGGGTCTACTCCGTTCGCTTCAAGTTCAGCATTTCCCCCTGTCGAGATCCAATTCAGGACAAGGTCATACGTTGCCTCTGGATGAAATTGGACACCAAAACTACGTTTGTGCCGGAATGCTTGAACACATATTTCATTGAATCCAAGAGCCTCAACCCCTGGCGGCAATTCAATTAAGTCAGAATGCCACTGCATCCATTCCCCATTGATTTGAGGATGATCTGGGCTGGTGACGTTCGTCCATCCAAATTCAGGCGTTGGCGACCTCCGTACATTGCCTCCAAGTACATGAGCAATCATCTGAGCTCCAAAACAAATCCCGAAAACCGGAATCCCCCTCGACATTGCTTCAGCAATCAGTTGCGACTCGACTCGGACATGCTTAATGGTTTCAGGTGAGTAGACCGACCAGTCTGAACCCAGATGAACGAATAAGTCAATGTTCTCCAGTACGGGATCGCTATCAAGTTCGGAGCGTGCAGTATAAGCCACGCAATAATTTCTTGAGCGAACACAATCACCAATCAAACTATTCTGCACATCACCTGCATCACCGATGACAAGCGCTCTTGTTCCGCATCTCCTCTTCATTCAGACAAAATCAACACTGAAGAGACGGAGAGACCGACACCGAACCCGCTCAATACTGATACCTTCCCATCCAGGGCAGCAAGATCGCTAGCAAGAAGGATCGGAATTGATGACGATGTGGTGTTGCCAATGTAGTCAATGTTCCGCCTAATGGAATTCTTCGGTGCAATACGAGCTTCAAGGCTATCTAGAACGAGTTTGCTGGCCTGGTGAAAATACCAGTTGTCAACTTCGTCTTTTGAGACTCCAGAATCTTTGAGTAGTTTTTGAATCTCAGCTGGAACTACTCGCTGCGTAAACAGGAGGACGTCAGCTCCTGCCATCTGGAGCCGTTCTGGTTCAATACCGCCTCCGAGATGCTGAATTAGGTGTTTACCTCCCGAACCGTCAGCGAAGTGAGAGTCACCTACAATCCTCAGAGCACCTTCCCTTCTGATTAGACATGCTGAGGCTGCGTCACTAAAAATTGCTGAAGTTGATCTATCAGACTTTTCAACTTTGGACCGATAGTTGTCGGCGCAGACAATAACGACATTCTCGAATCGGGATAGAAGATTGACTCCAAGGACGAGCGCGGCGACAAAGCCAGAGCATCCAAGTGACAGATCGATCGACAAAACACTCTTGGGGAGACGACACTGGTGCTGTAATGCAAACGACATTCCTGGCAGCAGACGCTCTGGACTTTGAGTTACGCAAATCAAACACTCAACATTTTGAGACAGCGTTGGATTCCGCTCGAATAAATTAAGGAGAGCCTCAATCGCGAGTTCTTCTGCAGACCTCTTGCTCTCGAAAACAAAAGGGATACCTGTCTTTGGCACCACGGGAGCCAAAGCTGGCACTTCTAAAACATCAATTCTTGTTTCTCCAAGTACAAAAGTGACATCTTCAATTTGAAAATTCAAAATAGCCACTTGTCACTGAGCTCTATGCACCAACGTCTATAAACCTGACTCAGTCAGCAAGCGCAAGATCTCCGAAACTGAAGTTGCTGTCGCAAGCTGTGGAATGCGCTCAGTGACATTCGGATACGTGTCATCTAATTGAGCCAAAATCGAAATTTGGCCCAAACTATCCCACTGTTCGATCGTTTCAGAGGAAGAGTTCCCTGTAATCAAATTTTCATCAACCTCTAATGCGTTAGCGACTAAATTCAGAACAACATTTAACTCCATGGTTTCCCCCACAATGGTGCTTACTAAAGATTGTCCTTACTATACACCCGCTGGACGAGAGTACTAGAAGTACCCACCATCGCAGGAAATTGATGCGCCAGAAACATCGTCGGTTTCCAACACAAATTTAATTGATCGTGCAACACTCTCAACAGATACCAGATTTCGAGTAGAAGTCCTGAGGCGCATCTCATCCAATCTCTTTGGAGGTAAGGTCTTTTTTAGCCCGACAGGTAAAACTCCTAGTTCGATCAAATTCGCGCGAACCCCAAGCTTTCCGTACTCGATAGAGACACCCATAACCAAACCACGAAGTGCGTGCTTACAGGCAGAATACACGGTTGTCCCAATTCCACCACGAATTGCACCGCTTGACGACATCAGGACTATCGACATTGGCTTACCTAGATATTTTTGAAGAGCGAATTGGACAGCCCAAATATTTGTCATCAGATTTGATTCGACAACATCTAGCACATCAACAGATGAAAGGTTGACAAACACATTTCTATCTTTTGACCCAGCGAAACTAACTAGATGGACACTTACTACTTCTGCTTTGCTTGGAAAGCTTGCGCTCTTAAAGAGTTCTCTCATTGATTCAGGATCAAGGGGATCATAGGGGACTGTTGAAAAGTCTTTTGTACCCACCCGAAGCGTTCCGGCGGCCCTGGACAGGGGAACAACATACTTGTATCCATCGCCCAGGAACAAGCCAATTTCTTGAGCCAGTTCTGAAGACGCGCCAACCACAATAAGCAACCTCTGGTCAGGAGACTCAGTTTGCGTCATCATCAATGAACTCGACGACTCGGCTCGCATACTTTGCATTGGTCGGCTGTGAAAATGCAGGGTTGTAATACGTGCGGACATTTTCAGTGTAATAATGTGTAACTTGAGAGCGACGTGACAACTTGTTATTAATACATTCTGGCGAACCATGTAACAAGTTGGCCAGCCAAATGATCGCATCCCCTCTTCTAATCTCTGGAGTCAGAACTATTGAATTTGTCTTGGAGACTTCATCTCGAACCCAATCTTCGTAGATCGAATAATAACGACGTACATCTCCGATACTTCTAGCTACTGGTAGTCCAAGTTGCTGATATTCAAATTCAGCCCATAAGTGCGACCGGGGAACCAGTTGAATTGGCCCTGATCTTGGGTCAATATCTTCAAGCGCAATCCATGCAGCGGCGAGCTGGAACGGTGGAACGGTACCAAAGTGCACATAATCAGAGTGGAGGGGTTGCTCAGTGGACCGTATGAAATTAATCGTTGAGAAAGGTCGAACTCTTGTTCCAAAATGCTCCTCTAACAGCTCTAACACCTGCGGATGCTTCGAAAGTCGTTTCACGCTTTCGGAGTGTTTCCAAGACTCCACTACTCGCGGGGAATCGTTATAAGAATAAAACTTTGCATTAGTTCTATATGCGCCACTCGCAATTAGTCTTTCAATATCGTCATTGACAGTGTCAATTAGTTCGTCGGCTTCATTCAAATGTATAATGACGTACCCGTCCGTCTTAAGCAGTTCAGATAAGTCGGTCTTCACTTTGTACCTCGTCCCCTATTGATTAACGCCAGTTGCAATGCACACTTGGGTTGACGCGAGCAGTTTCCCGTACTTTTCAACAACCTCTACCAGCCCCTGTGCTTGCAGATTTTGAATTATTGACATGTTCTTGCGCAGTCCCTCTGGTAGCGGCCACCAAGTCTTCTCTGTCAAGACAACAGATTTGAACTTCTGATTCAATACAGCAAGGTGTTTATCGACATCAGACAGCGAAATCAGAGGAACGACATAGAAGCTTTGATCTGAATCGAGTACCTCAGCGATCCTTTGTAAGACTTCTAGCCCGTTTTTGATACCATCTTTTCCAGCTCGAAATTCTACATCGATATACCACTCACTAATTTCGGCGATTTGGTCACAAATTCCTGCAATGTCGTTTATAACAACATCAAATCTCGTTCCTAACCATGGTTCGAGTCCTGGCCCTACTCGACAATCAACAATTGGCACACTTGCAAGTCGCTGCTTACTCAACTCAATTGCATCCGAGGAGATGTCTGATAACGCATAAGTTGATTCACTGCCAAAAAAGCGAACCAACTCGCTGGTAATCCACCCACTCCCACATCCGATTTCAAGCACACGACACGGATGTCCCGGAATCTTCTCAAGAACTGCTCTTACGATCAATTTGCTCGTGAGGTTTTCTTTGAAAACAGCCATTCCTGGACATGGTACTGCCCAGAAGAATCTTGACGTATGATTCAAACACGCTCAATATATTTTTTTGAGTAATAGTTACAAGAATTACTCTTTTAACTGAGCGGTTTTACGACTCTGGACTTAACTAAGACAGGTTGCGGGATGAATGAAAGCAGCGAAAATCCAGTTGATTGGCAAGAGCGGTTAGGTGGCAATCCTACTCCAATTGAAAATGCAGTTGGTATTGAGGACTACAGAGTCAAACTCACTAGCTTTCGTGACAATCGAGGTAACTTAACGGTCCTTCAAGACGTTGAGTTTCTTGCGGGCATTAGGCGAGTTTTCTTCGTTTACGGAAGCACACTTGGAAGTATACGTGGGGATCATGCCCACTTTGACTGCCACCAAGTCCTGATTGCTTCAAGTGGATGGACAGATGTGTATGTTGAAAGTCCGTTACGCAAGCACTTCATTGTCCGTATTGACACACCGGAATTTGGTTTGGTTATTCCCCCTCGCCACTGGGCGTGCCAATATAGGCGCTCAAACGAGGCGGTCCTCACGGTGCTTGCCTCACATTTGTATTCAGAAAGTGACTACATTCGAAACTATTCTGCGTGGGAAGAACTCATCTCTAGCTAAGCGGCTCTACTAATCTGCCATCACGCCCAATCCCATGTTCCTAAATTTCTGAATTTGCGATTTGAATTTTTCGGCCGAGGTGATCAGAAAGGTGGTTCCTACTTCCCGATGAGAGACGTAGCTCATTCCAATCCTCTCATGTAACTTGAGGACACGAGGCACATCATCTCTAACTGGAAACGGACCGCACTCAATCCGATTGAGTACTTCAAATCCAAGTGAATACACCGCGAGAATTGCATCGATTGCAAGAACTGGAGGAGAGTCCGCGCTAAGAATTAGACTTCCCCAATTGAATCGACGTTGATCAAGCAATTCTGTCATCCTGACAAGTCCACTGAGTTGCGTAGGCTCTTGCCGGTCGTAGATTCCAAAATAGACTTCTTCTCCATTGTTAAACCGACGGTTATAGCTTTCCATGTACGCTTCTTGATCTGAAAGTTCCGCTGAAGTTGTGAGGAGTGTCTTGCCTTTAGGAGAAAGCCTCAGCGCAAGAATTGCCGGCGAATCAGACACGCTAAGTGGATGCAACCTAACGAGTTTTGTATTAACGCCAGTTTGCAGTCTGCACATATAATTCAACTAGTTCAGTCGCGAGTCATGAAGAGCGGCGACTTTAGTTGAGACAACTTTCCAGTCGATTGACACCGGTCGATTCCGAACATTCTCCGAAACTCTCCAAAGATACATTCCTAGAATTCCACTGGACAGCAGCTGCATTGAAACTGCAATCGAAATTCCTAGAAGCAACGGAATGTAGCCAGGGGGCGACATCGATCCAAAAAACTTGCTCACTAGAATAAATAGACCAAAAATCGATGAAGCTACAAATCCAATAAATCCAAACAGGATAAGTAAAATAAGTGGTGACTCGCTAAATGCTGTGACGCTGTCTAGAGCATACTTGGCACGCTTGCGAAACGTCCAGGAACTTGTACCAATTTGACGTTCAAGTCGGACGTAGGGCACTTCTTTTCGGTTAAAACCCGACCAGTAGATGAGACCGACTAGAGAAGTTGAAGATTCCATCAAGTCAACGAGTGTGCTGCATACTCTTCGAGAAATCGCAAAAATATCAACTCCTCGTCTAGGAATTTGATGCCCACCCAACGACCTAAACAAGTTCCAAAACAGAAGGGAGAGTATGCGAGTCAACAACGGATCGAGTCTGTCCTCCCGAACACCGACTACAACTTCATGACCCTTCAATACCTCCTCAGCCAGTTCAACCACAAGCTCAGCAGGCTCTTGTCCATCAGCAGCAAAGACACACACAGCGTCACCTTGAGCTTGACGAATTCCACGACGTACTGCAGACAGAGCACCAAAATTTCGTGACAACAATATGAAGTGACAATCAAACTTTCTTTTTAGATCATCATTCGCAAGTAACCAATCCCAAGAATTGTCTGGCGAGCCATCAACTACAAATATCACCTCAATGTGAGCAGTCATTTTCGATCTAATGACATTAAGAGAGTCCATCAATCCAGGAAGATTCTCTTCGCTCTTATAGATTGGTACTACAAGTGATACCAACTGCTCGTTACTCAAGGAATTGCTTTGCATTTCCCGCATACTACTTCATGTAATGCGCCGAGAAGATTCTGATTTGTCACCCACCGTTAAGCCAGTTTAATTCTCTGAATTACAACACTTAAGGCATCACAAATGTGATGCCTTCTTATCGCTACTTAGTCTGATCGTCGTTAGCTGGCTTGCTCGTAGTTCTTTATTGACAACTAGGTTTCAAAGTACGACGTAGGTCAATTAGTGAGTAACGGTTTGAAGCAAAGACTGTGACGAAACACTTTTGAGGATTTATTGGTCCATTTTCATTATCAATTAGAAAATATTCAACACCATGATTGTGCAACTCAAACACCGCTTCTTCCGAGTACGTAGCCACAAAATCGCTGACCGTGGAATAGCTAAAGGCCTCTTCTTTGTCTAGCGTTAATCCGACGCTTGACCAGAGTGGTGCTTCAAAGTAAGTTCTTCGTCCAGTAAGTGCTGCAACCCATGCATCTTGATTTCTTGATTGACAAGTACCGGTGGCGGATGGAGTTGGTTCACCAACTTCAACAGCGTCTTGACAAACTGAGTTTGAGGCGATTACCGCATCTGAATGCGTGTTCTTGCGAATCCAACTTGCAACTTCAAGTCGATCTGTGTCAGTCAGGATTGAGTACCCCTCTCCAAGTCTGTAGACGCTCGCCTCAATTGGCTGCTGGAATGCATGCCCGAAATACAAACCAACACCCAGTGCGACGACGATAACTGCTCTCCCTGCCCAAGCACGAAAAGCAACATGCCCAATGAGGGTCAGGACTGCAACAAGTCCGTACCACCAAAGTTCTTCGCGTCCAAACAGGACACTGTTGACCACCCCTTCAGTACGCACGGAATGAAGGTGTAAGGCCCAGTACGTTGCTGCAACAAGTGCTCCTAGCACGGCCACGACCGCAAGGAAACCGACCTTACTGAACCTCCTAAACTGCGTTGCAACTTCGTCCGACACGAGCACTGCACCAACTGCGAGTGCAGCTGACACAACAAGATGAAAGCCGTGATTACTGAAGAGCAAAGACCCAACCAGTACTCCCCCAAAGAGTGCTGACCGCAGCAAACCAGTAGGTTTTTGACTTCCGGAAATCTGAAATCCAAGACCTCGGAAGAGAAGAACTCCAAGCAAGCTGATGGATGCTGGGAGCGAAAAGTTAGACGTTGTCGAACCGGAGTTTTCACCCATCCACTGAAACATGACAACTACCCCAACAACGACTAGAACAAGAATCGTGAAGAGAAAGAGGATGCGCTGACGTTCCTTGGAGCGCGACCAGCCCCTTCGGACCAACAGCAAAGTTGAAACTACGACAATTGCAACAAACATATAAGGAAGCTTCGCGAGTGCAACTGCCAGCAGAAAGACTCCTGACGCTACGTATGTGCGCGGCTGACTAGATTCTGGAGCGAGAAGCAGAAGCAAGACGGCTGACAACAGCCAACCGAGCGGCAGAAGATTTGGGACACGAAGTGCCTCTGTGACAATGACGTCATCAGGAAATGCTGCTTGAGCAGCTAGGAGAATGACTGCGGCAACTCCAGCACTCAAAGTTCCAAAGAGAAGCCTTGCCGAATTACACGCAACCCAAACTAACTGCAATACGCCAACAGCAATCCCAAACATCCCACTGACCACAAGTGGATCCGAATCAGCTAAATGGGCAAGAGATCCACTCCAAAGATTTGCAAGGAAGTAGATGTAGTGGGTATGACCAAAATAGAGCGCGTCAAAAAAGATCTCACGAGCTGACGCAACTCCCTGTGCCTCGTCCCAGAGCACATCAAGCCCAATCCAATCTGCGGCAATCGATCTTTCGGTGATACGAACAACGATTTCCGCGATCAGCGCAGATCCAACCGTTACCAAGAGCAGCGTGCCGAGACTGGCTTTCTTGCTGAGCTTCCACCCGCCCAGCAAGATCATTCCGAGAAAGACTAGAAGATACAGAATCCTCCACGACCATCCAAATAAAACCAATAACGATCCGGCAAAGACAACCAGCATCTCGTCATAGATTTGTCGAGATGCACCTTTGCTTCGCATCGTTCGAAGAGGTTTGATGGCCGAAATCTTCATTCTTAGTTCTCGTAAGTTGAACAGAACGAAAACTATGGGAAAGACAACGTGTGGATTAATGAACTGGACTCCAAGAGGTTGATTCAAAACAGCAACGAGTGCAGGGATGACGGTTCCAAACGAGATCCCAAGGCCAATCGCCGGCGATGACCAGACACTTTCACTTTTGGGATTCGGCGACAGCAGAAATCGTGCCACCCAAACTCCAGCACAAATGTTCAATGTGGTCGCAGTAGAGAGAACAATTCCATCCGCCGGACCAACACCCACAACAGAACCAAGAGAAAAGAGCAATATCCAGATAGGAAAAGCCAAAGATGGGCCAGAAGACGCTACGCGTTCGTCAACGTTCAAAGATGTCTGGGTGATTCCAACTTCTTGACGTACCAAACGGCTAGAGAAGCTCTTTTTCTGTCGCTTCATCTGAATTCAGTGCATCAACTACGAGGACTGACCAACTCTGATGTGCTCTTTAAACACATTGATCACTCGGTCAACTTCTTCATCACGAAGCTCAGGGAAGCAGGGCAAGGTATAGATTTCTTCAACACTTCGCGCAGCAATTGGCGTTCTTGACGGTGCCCCATCCCGATAAATCGGCATGTCTTGATCGATAACTGGGTAGTGGATCGCAGTTGACACCCCGAATTCCTCAAACACCTTCACCACATGCTCCCTATTAACGTCACGACAAATTGCAAGATGCGCGACATATCGATCTGATTCGACAAATCTTCCGTGTACAACGGGAATTCCAGCGTCCGAATAGCGTTTAATAATCGAGCGCCTCCTTAAGTTTCTCGCATCTAATGACTTAAGACCAGTTAACAGAATGGATGCTTGGATTTCATCCAGTCGGGAATTCCGCCCACCGTGGAAAATCTGTATGTATCGATCTTTCCAACCATATTGTCGAAGCAACCTAAGTCTTTCGTTTAGGTCCTGGTTGCTCGTCACGACTGCCCCACCATCACCAATCGCGCCCAAGTTCTTTGTGGGATAAAAGCTGAAGCATCCCATGTCGCCGATCGACCCAACTCTTTGCCCATTGATCATTGCCCCATGAGCCTGAGCACAGTCTTCGATGATCACTACATCTGACCGCCGGACTTCAGTTAAACGAGTCCTCAGTTCAGCGACATCAAATGCGAGGCCGTAGAGATGCGTTACAACTATAGCTGCTGTTTCGTGGCTGACCAGATGCATTATTGAATCGCAGTCCATGAGGAGCGTCATTGAATCAACGTCTGCCCACTTCGGCGTGCCACCAGCTGCAGTTGTGGATACAGCGCTGTATCCACCTGCATTTGGAGCAATGATTACCTCTCGTCCGTGAACATTGCTCGCTTTTAATGCAAGTTCGAGAGCATCAGTTCCATTCGCTACTGAGATACACGAACTTGTTCCCACATAATTTGCAAATTCATGTTCAAATGCATCAACACTTGGCCCAAGAACATATCGACCGCCATCGAAAATCTTCTCAGTAGCACTGAGAAGTTCAGTCCTGTTTGCGTCAACGAATCTGCTTGGATCCGCTAGCGGTACATTGCGCATAAACGGATATTAGTTTGACTGATCCGCGAAAGAGCTCGACCACCCGCGATCATGCCTCAAAGTGTCCATCTGAGCGGTGGTACTGTCTATCACTAGTGAATAAACCCAAGCTTCTGCGTTCAAAGTTGCACTCTGGGGTGGGTGGAAACGAGAAATTTGTTGCCTTGATTGCGCTCCTCTACGGAATCGGCTTCTCGTTGCCGCTCGCGATGCCAAATTCATACTTCTGGGATGACTGGCTCAACTACTTCAAAAAAACTGCAATCGAAGTCCGCTCGAGTGAGGGTCCATTCTCCGGCTTTTCCCCTCTTCGGCTCGTAGCGGAAGGCTGGCTTGCAGAAAACTGGGGATTCGGCTTTCGAATACTTACATTCCTTCTCTTCCCTATCGCGGCATGGGGTTTATTCCAAGCTCTCCGAGGATCTCGCTATCTCAACCAGAGCGAAATACTCGTTTTGACTGCCGTCTTCCTTCTTGCACCTGTCAACTCTGCGCGTTATTCGATGACAATTTTCATGTATACGTCTTGCTACGCAAGTTTCTTCGTTGGGTGGTGGCTGTTTGCACAGGGCAAGAGTCGACTCATCCGATTGCTTGCTCTCATCTTTTTCTTAAATAGCTTTGATACTGCTTCTTTGTTGTTCTTTATGTCTATTCCGCTTCTCCATTCGATTCTCAATCAGGACCTTGCCCTTAGCTCGATCATCAGATGGGTGCGCAGAAACTGGTACTTCGCTGTTGCGCCAATCGGCTATTGGTTTATCGAACCCGCTCTCAACCCAACACTTGACCAGGTACGAGAGGACTACTACACGCCAAAGCTTTCAGGAATCATGCGTGGTCTCGTATTGCTTGTCGGAATTTCCCTTGCAGTCGCGTTCTTCTGGGCAAAGCGAAAGTGGAGATACGAATCCGATAGGGGCAAAATCCAGCTTTCCCTTGGAGTTTTTGTTCTTTGGATCGGGATGTTCCCGTACATGACGCTTGGGCACTTTCCCAACCTCGAAAGCATTTTGATTGGTTTTGTACCTGGCCAAAGTGACTGGGACTCGCGGCATCAGCTACTCATGCCCTTAGGCCTTTCGTTCGTAGTGATCGGTGCGCTAAACCTCACGAATTCCAAACGACTTCTTCAAGCTGTAGTCCCCATTTTGTTGATGTTCACTGTCCTTAACTTCACTTTTTCGCAGGAGTATTACCTGGACTCCATCAAGACTCATGCCATAGTTGAGGCGCTTGAGCATGCCGACGAGATTGGCGGTTACAAGTTCGTACTGATTGATGATCAAGCTCTTCGATTTAATGCGCGTGGACGCAGAATCCGTTCGTACGAATGGGATGCCATGATGTTTGCGGCGAAAGGCGCAAGCGCTCCAAAGACTGACGTCTATAGATATGTCGACTGTGCGGCAGTTCGACCGGAAGCGATAGTTACCATTACTGCGAGTAGGGGCAAACTCGCAACACTTTTGACGCGTGATCCTGTGATTACAGTCAGTACTCGAGAGATTCGCCTCTGTAACTGAGGATTAGGTATTTACTTTTTCAAGTTAGATCGAACCTGCAGCAAGTCGCTGGAGCAGGTCATGCCTAATCTCGGCGATTGCGATCTGTGGTGACCTAAAGGCGAGTGGTTCGACTTGCTTAAAGACATTCGACTCCAACACGAACTCTCGTTCGTATGCGCCCGACGAAGACGTTCTACTTAATGAAATACTTGGTCGTCGACCGAACACTTCGGTGACGATTCTAAGCACGTGTGCAACTGAAAGACTCCGTGGTGAGCAGATGATCTTCCGTAGCGGCCCCGACGGAGCAGAGTGATTGGCGCTATCCACAAGGTTTGTGGCAATAAGTGCAGCATCAGCAACATGGATGTAATTTCGAGACGTTTCTAACGGAACAAATATCTCTAGGGGTCGATGGCGCAGGATTGAGAGCGAGGCAGTAGTAATTAAACCTTGCTGCTTAGAAAGATTCTGTCCCACACCATAAATTGTCGAAATTCGACCGATTATGACTCGACAACCAATCGACGATTCGAGTCTTTCAAACAAACTTTCCGATTTCAACTTCATTTCGCCGTACATGGAGTTAGGGGAAATCGAAGATGTTTCAGAAATTGGATCATCTTGACATGCACCGTAAAGCCCGCCTGCCGAAGATGCGAAGAACACCTTCCCGCGTTCACCAGTACCACAAAAAATCGACTCAACGCGCTCTACGAAATAAGTGACCTTCTCAATTTCGCTGTCCAAGAGCTCTCTCGAGGCACCAATTGAGCCTACGCCTGCACACCAATAGATATTCCAGGTGAGATTCTCAGCTTGCACATAACGCCTGAATTCTTCGATCGCTAAGTTCGCCGAATCTTTAAACTCAACAAGCGAGGACCAGCGCAATGCAAGTTTCGGTAGCCATTCATTTGCTGGATGCTGGAGAATTTCGGAAACTGCACGCCCGAGTAGACCACCGCGACCTATGACCCATGATGTACTTCTAAGTGCTTCGGTCATTGACGATATAGAGGACCGGATTGTCGATCGTTAGTGATCACATAAACTGGTCTGCCAATTGCCGCACGGACAAGAACTCCCACATACTCCGCAATGATTCCGAGCACCAACAGGACTACTCCTCCCAGTACGAGGATGAGACTTACGAGTGATGCCCAGCCAGCAGCATTGAATGTGTAGAAGACTTTGGCTACCACGACTGCAACTGCAAGTGACAGACCAAGAAAGAAGAAAGAAAAACCAAAAAAGCTTGCAATCCTCAATGGGCGAGTGCCTGACGTAAGGACTAATCGAAGAAAGTGACGTGCCAATGTTCGAGGCCTGTAACTTGACTGACTTCTCCCTTCCCTACGAAATGAAACAAACTCAACTTCTGTACGCCGAACTACCCAAGATATGGCGACATCAAGAAACACATCATTGGTTGCGTATGCTGAAATTGTCCGTCCGACCTCACCCAAGATGAGACGATAACTAGAAAAAAAATCAATGCTCTTACCTACGAGCAGTGGAAGAATCGTGCGCTTGGTGAACGAAGATGATGCGTTTCTCAACAGTCCATGAGGTGGGGCATCCGTACTCTTTGCGTATACAAGATCAGCTTTGTTTCGCAATGCATTAGACATCATCAAGAAAATTGAACGAGGATCATGCTGTCCGTCCTCGTCCATTGTCACAATCCACTCACCTCTTGATGAAGCGATTCCGGCCAATGAAGCTGCGTGTTGACCAAAGTTTCTGGCAAGCCAAACATTCTTTACAACACCGTGTCGTTCCGCAAGAGTTCGCATGACGTCGTCAGAGTTATCAGGACCACAGTCATTTACGAGCACAACTTCAATAAGCTTGATTGAAGGACTTTTCGATTCACTATCAGAGAACACTGACACGATCTCGTCTACGAGCCCCGAGAGAGTCTCAGCTCCCAAGTACACCGGAATTACAACCGACAAGGTGTGAGATTTCGAATGCTGGGTGTGAGTGTTCTCGTCGTTAATCTTCGACGAAACGTGGCTTTCTCGATTCTGCGTCATGACGATCTTTTCCCAATCACAAAATGTTGAGCCCCGAGAGGAACCTTGACAAAAAAGCGATCGAGATTTGCCAAGATGCGGAACGGTTCGGGGATAAACATGCAGTAACCGTTTCTTTCAATTGTCAGGTTCCCAAACTGCTCAATCAATCTACGAAGGTCTTTCCTCCCTAGAAGTTCAACTCCTGCGTCAAACTCACAGGATGCAACCACTCTTCTAGTCAGTGGATTCAGTGGATTATGTTCGAAGAACGCGATTAATCCACCGACTGTGAGCTTCTGAACAACTCTACCCAGGACGTCACCACGACTTTGTTTTGGGATGTGGTGGAGCACATTTGCAACAAAGATCAAGTCAACAGACTGGTCTGCAACATCTCCCAAGAGTGCAGTTTGAACTTCGGGGTATCTCGCACCTAGTTTCTTGAGGGATTCAATCGATTCGTCGACACAGATGAGTCGTGCCGGCAGGAAAACATCGCGCAAAAAAGGTACTGCGCCTCCGACGCCGCTTCCAAAGTCCATAACAACTGGGGTCGTCAAGTGGGGAAGAAGTGACTTTAGAAGTTTGACTTTCTGCGACAAGTAATACGTCGCCTCTCCACCTACCGAACCAAGTGCCTTGGCCATGATTTCTTCATAGTTTCTTGAGTACCTATCAAAATCAGCAAGCTCAGCATCATTCATGACTCGTAGCTACTCTCTCCCTCACTTCTTGCCTAAAGTTGAGTAATCGACTACATCCTAGACAATGGCCCAAAGTGGCAGCAGCTGGGTCTGGTAGGACCAATGCTCGTCTCCGCGGCAGCATGGCTGGTTGTAAGCGGAGTTTCGCTTAACAACTCCGTTGCACTGATAGCGCTGGTCTTTCTGCAATCGTGGTTGGGAACTCAAGTCATCCGATTGATTTTTGGGCCACAAGAGTCTCTGATCACATTGCTTGCACTCGGATTTGCTGTCGGTGCAGCCATTGTGACCATCACAGATCAAATACTTGTCAACTCATTCTCAACGAGCTCTCGAACACTCGCGTTTCTTCACGTTGGCATACTTCTAGTCCTCGCTCATCTTCCTAAAGAGCGATCATCACTTCCGTTCGGTAGCCCGGAAGACCTGAAAATATTGCAAATTTCATTTCTTGCCGTTCTGAGTGGGTACGGGACGCTTGCACATGGTCGTCAGTTGTCCGGTGCGATCGGACTTGTTGCAATCGCCGTCTTGTCGTCGCGTCATCTCAAGCTTTCGTACTGGAAATCCTCCCTGGTCACATCCCTGGCATTCGTTGTTCAGTTCATCGTCCTCTTTCTCTCAAGACCATCTCAACCCGTCTACGGTCGATGGCTACTCCACCCTCTGTACACAGGTTCAGATGACCTCATCTTTAGTGAGTCCTTAAGTTGGTCCTTGGCACACTTCGGGTTAGGCGATTATGCCGCAGCAGCAGGGATATCTGTCAGATACCACTGGTTTTCTCTTGCGTGGTCTGGACTACTTGACAAGTTAACTGGAGTGGAACCCTTTGCAGTCACGTTGCATCTAATTCCGGCGGTTTGTCTGGCAGTAATTGCGATTCTGACAGCTGGAATTGCCACAAGTGTAAGCAAGAGCCGATTGGCGGGACCTTCTGCTGTACTCCTGCTGTTTGGTACTGCAAGTCAAGTTGAGCCGACTCGCTTTATTCATGTTCTCAATACGTCCAACATCGCAACGTTCATGTGGATCTTGGTTCTTCTTTTCGCAACACTCCAATTATCTCAGGATTCACTTCGACTTCCAGCAATAGTGCTCTCCCTGCTGAATGTTGTTGTGCTGCTGTCAAAAGCACCCTTTGGAGTTGTCACATTTCTTTCGACAATGCTGATGCTCTTCGCTAAATCAAGATTTCACTCCCAAGTGGAGCGAATCAAGATAGGGGCTCTGGTTGCTGCACTCAGCGCTCTAACGTTTGTGCTATTCCTACAGCCCCATGATTGGGAAATTAGAAACTTTGAATTTGTTTTCAATTCTCCCATGCTTGCAAACGACTCCATTCTCTATCCTTTGCCTTCAATCCTGATTATTGGATCGACCGTATGTGTATCCATGCTCGGGTACTTTGCGCTGAAGCAAACTTCATATCGACTTGAGCACCAGCAGGTAACAGTCTTCCTGATGGTCATGGCAACACTAGGGGTCTTGAGATTCTTGCTCGTTGGTGGTTCGGCTGAGCTCTACTTCTTTGACATGACACTTTTTGCTGGTGCGATCCTAGGTGCTATCGCCATCTCTTCTACTTTTCGGTCGCTGTCGTTTCGTGATTTTCTCGCTTTAACTGTCTTACTAATCGTTACTTCAACTGCTTGTTACGTCGAGCTGAACTATCACGTGGTTCAAAAAGTCGTCAATCTGGAGTCAACTGACGTTCTCTTGCCAGCATTGATGGCGGTCTTGCTGGGACTTGTAGGTCGCATTCTTAGATACCGTATTGAACTTTTTAAGAGAACAGGCTTCTGGTTCTTGGCGTTACTCGGAGCCACTTCAGTTTCAATTCCGTCATTCATAGATCAAATCACACGACCAGAGAGCTTTGCGGGCGCCAATCAGGTTGCGTCTGTCGAGACCATCAACGCCCTGACTTGGCTGAGAAAAAACTCCCCTCCGAGAGCAGTCGTTGCGACAAATCGATATCTCTGTCCACCGCAAGAGTTGTGCGACTTTGACGACTCTCGGTATCTCGTTTCAGCAATTGGGCGTCGCCGAGTACTTGTAGAAGGTCCTCGGTTCGTCATTGGGGGCAGACCATTTCCTCAATGGATGAATGATCGAATTGCAATTTCGATTCGTTTTTCTCAATCGCCAAATAGCGATGATCTTCTTCAGCTTCGGAAGTACGGGGTGTCATGGATCGTTATCGATGAGAGCTTTCTCAAGAACGGCGTGCTCACCGACTCCGATTGGACGAATTTCGGTACTGTTCGATACCACAAAGATGGGATCGCAATCATCGAGCTGAGGGCCTAATGAGGCGCGATGTTCAGGGATTGCGTGGAGTTGCAGTTCTACTCGTCGTCCTCTTTCACGGCCAACTTGGATTCAGTGGTGGATTTATTGGTGTCGATGTCTTCTTCGTGATTTCTGGCTTTGTCATCACTGGTGTACTCATCCGTGACGACAGCGAGTTCTCGACATTTCCTCAGCGACTTTCGAAGTTCTATGTCAGACGCGCGAGGAGACTCCTCCCTGCGCTGGGTGCCGTCGTCGGCGTGACGTTGGCTGCATCCATGTTGCTTGAGTCGTCACTCCGGGAGCAGTCAAGAACTGCCTGGTCTGCAGTGACGTCACTGCTGTTCTCAGCGAACATTCGCTACTTGATGACCGATGATGGATATTTCTCACTTGGTTCACAGACGAATCCACTACTCCATATCTGGTCGTTATCGATTGAAGAACAGTTTTACTTCATCTTTCCGATCGTGTTCATGGTTCTTCTTTCCCGATCAAGAACCATAAGCGCGCAAGTGAAGTGGACTAGTACAGTGGCCACTGCGTCACTTGCGCTTTGCCTCATGATTGCTCATGGGTCGCGAATCGGAATCGGATCAGAGCAACTTGCGTTCTATCTCCCATTCACGAGGGCTTGGGAGTTCCTTGCAGGATGTGTGATCTTCCTCATTGGAGCAACACTGAAGAAGCCGATCGGACGTCGATCACGGATCATGTTGAATTCGATTGGTGGTGCAGGACTCCTCTGGTCATCGCTCTTCCTCAGTGAGAAGTGGGTATTCCCTGGTGCAATCGCACTCGTGCCCGTGCTCGCAACGGCAGTCCTTCTCCTCGCTGGCGCAACGAGCGAGTCATCGTTGCTGAGCTGGAAGCCCCTTACCTGGATTGGAGATCGATCCTATGGTTGGTATCTCTGGCATTGGCCGATGATCGTCTTTGCACTGCACGAATACCCCCGAAGTGAATATGCGGCCCCCGTTGCAGCGTTCGTCTCACTCGTACCTGCCCTGCTCTCCTACAGGTTTCTTGAACAACCCATCAGAACTCAATCGGGTTGGGGTCGGTTCAAGACGACAAAGGTCTGGTTCATCTTCCTTATTGTGCCGCTCATTGCTGCTCTCGGAATAGGCATGAAGAGCTCACGAGCCGACTCGGGAGTCGACTCAACTCAAGTCCCAATCTCGGGCACGACGTCGCTCAAGACGTGCGCAGAAGAAGAACAACTCTGTCTACCCGCCAATGGTGAGAGCAAGGTTTCGGTGCTCATCGGTGACTCGCATGCCGGGATGATCGCTCGAGAGTTCGAAGTTGCGAACATCTCAGCGGGGATGAAGCCAGCGATCGCCTCACTCCTTGGATGCCCGTTCATTGGGACCAATGTTGCGCTCTATCTGTACAACTTTGACTCCTCGAATTTGATGACGACGACTGATTGTTCGAAGGAATACTCACGTCTCCTCAATTGGGTAAAGGTAAACAAACCGCAGGTGGTCTTTCTTGTCAATAACTCACCCCTCTATACACAAGCGTCTGGCTTTGACGAGCGCTTCGATCTAAGGGTCGCATGCATGACTGGCACCGGCACCCGATGCCTACCCGCTTCGTCGTCCGACGAGCGCATCAAGTTCTTTGAGGAACGTCTGACGCAAACGGTTGATGAGCTGGCTAACTATGTCGAGAAAGTTGTGATCTCACTTCCCATGCCACAAATGTTCCGAGAGCCTGATCAGTTCGTCCAGTCTGGTGAACTCAGAGGGACACCGCGGTCCGAAATTGATCGCTATCGAGCGACACTCCTACCTGCTTACGAAAAGCTGCTCAAGAATTCGCGAGTGGCATTGTGGGATCCGGTTCCGTACTTGTGTACAAACGAAGTCTGCCCGAATGGTGATGCGGGCGGCTCGTGGTACTCCGACAACGGCCACCTTGGCCCGCGGGGAGCATCCCTTCTGGAAAGCCCTCTGCGAGATCTCTTACGCGGCTTAACTCAGCCTTAGTTGTGCAGCAAAGTCAAGTAGAAGTTGTGGCGCGAGACCAACAACAAGGGTCATAACGACCGAGACAGCTACGACAACATGGGAAGGCACAGAATTGACGACTTGGGATTGGTCGTCTTGGTCCTGTAGCCACATACTGACCATGATCCGTAGATAGAGATACGCAGCGATTACGGCGGCAACCATCGCAACGATTGCAAGCGGATAGCTCTCCACCGAAACCGCGGCACGAATAACGCCAAACTTTGCTATGAATCCCGACGTCACAGGAACGCCGGCCTGTGCAAGCAGCAGGACGGTCATCGCGAGCGCCAGAACGGGATTCGACTTGCCAAGACCCTTGAACGAA
>VFQT010002366.1_pt1 | contig 19612 bp, 19 predicted proteins | sample 3512381 | NCBI WGS metagenome assembly VFQT01 (sample SAMN10412376, study PRJNA504923) | tailings metagenome | isolation source: Relicate 2 Philex TSF3 active mining site | place: Philippines: Tuba, Benguet | collected 2017-08-29
CAAGAATTATTGGTATCAAGCGCAGTCGACGCATCATCATGACTCCTTGCTATACACAAGGATAAAGATGATTTTTTGAATACTTCAACGGGTAAAGCAGGCAGATTTCCTGAGAATTTTGGAGCGGGCGACGGGAATCGAACCCGCGCTAAAAGCTTGGGAAGCTCTTGTGATGCCATTTCACTACGCCCGCGTGTAGCGCTTCGTAAGCCTAGATAATTTGGGGTAGGGTCGCCAACCATGTTGCTCTCTGATCGCGATATCCGGGCCGAAATCGAGGCTGGCCGAGTCAAGGTCGACCCATTTGAGAGGGCGATGATCCAACCCTCGAGCGTCGATGTCCGACTCGACCGATTCTTCCGAGTATTCGAAAACCATAAATATGAAGTGATCGACCCTTCGAAAGAACAGTCAGAGCTCACTCGCGAAGTGGCAGTTGCCGGAGATGAACACTTCATCCTTCACCCAGGAGAGTTCGTTCTTGCCAGCACCTATGAAGTGATTACGCTCCCTGACGATATTGCAGGACGTCTTGAGGGAAAGTCTTCACTTGGTCGCCTTGGTTTACTTACCCACTCCACTGCAGGATTTATTGATCCAGGTTTCTCTGGCCACATCACTTTGGAGCTTTCTAATGTTGCGAACTTGCCCGTGAAACTTTTCCCGGGAATGAAAATTGGCCAACTTTGCTTGATTAGATTATCAAGCCCTGCAGAAAATCCCTATGGCAGCGCAATCTACGGCTCCCGTTATCAAGGACAACGTGGCCCAACAGCAAGTAAGTCGTGGATGAATTTCCACCAAAGCAAAATAAATTAATTTTCTTTTAGCGGGAAAGTTAATGTGAAGGTCGTTCCCCGACCAAGTTCGCTCTCAATATCCACGGAACCATGATGAGCATCCATAATCGCTTGCACAATTGATAAGCCAAGACCGCTGCCCTCAGCTCCTGTGCGAGTGCGCGATTGATCCACGCGGTAGAACCTTTCAAAGACGCGAGTCTGCTGCTCGGGAGTAAGACCAGGTCCAAGATCACTGACTTTTATTTGCACACTCTCTTCTTGTTGCGAGAGCGCGATTGTTATTGGAGTTCCCTCAGGAGTATGGATAGCAGCATTTACCGCCAAGTTGAGCACTGCTTGATATACCTTTACTGAATCACCAATAATGAAAACTTCATCATTAGGCGAGAGAATCGAGATATTTGTCGCCGGGTTACTTGCCTTGACTGATTGCAAGACATCGTCAATTACTTTTTTAACATCGACTGCTTCATTCGATATCGGCCGAGCCTGATCAAGCCGGGCGAGGGTGAGCAAGTCCTCGACCAATGTGCTCATTCGTTTTGATTCTCGTTCGATGCGCCCAACCAATTGGCGAGTGTTCTCTTCTCCCGTAATTGCTCCCTGGCGATGAAGCTCAGCAAAACCGCGAATTGCTGTTAGCGGAGTACGAAGTTCATGGCTCGCATCTGCAACAAAGCGGCGCAATTTCTCCTCACTTCGTCGCTGTACGGCAAAAGATTCTTCGATTCGGCCAAGCATCCGGTTGAGCGAAGCGGTAAGGCGTCCAACTTCAGAATTGGGTTTTGCGTCAGGTAAACGAGCCGAGAGGTCACCATTAGCAATCGCTTCCGCTGTCCCTTCGACTGCGGTTAATGGCTTCATACTGAGTCGAATAGCCACACGCGAAACCACACCAACTAAGAGCAGCACCAGTAATCCAATAAATAAAAAGAGTATCTGCAATCGACCGAGAGTTCGTTCTACATCCTCTAGCGAGAGTGCAGCTACTGCGCTACCAGCACCTGATGGAAGTAAGCGCGCAAGCACTCTAAAGTGCGCCTTATCCTTGATGATGGTGTAAGGCTTCCCCTGTTTCTTAGCCACCATCGCTGGGGTAATTCCTGCGACAACACGTTCAACGCGCTCGGTATTGAGTTCACCACCGAGTCTTCCGATGATATTTCCTGATGGATCTAGGAGAGTCACGCTGATTGCTGAAGGGACCTTTCGAAGCGGGCCACCCCGCAATTCGTTATCGATGTCATCTTCACGATCTGCCTCGATACCCGCGCGGTCTAGGCGCAGAAATGAGCCACCAGCTACTGAATTTAATTGATCATCTAATCGACCAATCAGATAACTCTTGAGAGCTGTATAGGCAGCAAAATCAGCAACGCCAATTCCGAGCGCACTTAAAACGAGAACGCTGACTGTCAAGCGATTTTTAAGGCTCGCGGTACCGAATGAATACTTAATACTTAAGCCACCTTGCTAGGCAAACGTAAGCGATAACCAACTCCACGCACGGTGTGTATTAACTGGGGTTCGTAAGTATCAATTTTCTTTCGCAAATAAGAAATGTACGTCTCAACAATACCGGCATCCCCACGGAAATCGTATTGCCAGACATGATCAAGAATCTGGGCCTTAGATACAACACGATCAGCATTAATTAAGAGATAACGCAGAAGTGTAAATTCAGTTGGCGAGAGCTCAATTAAAGATCCACCACGACGTACCTCATGTGTTGCTTCATTTAATTCCAAATCAGCAAAACGAATCAGTTCATCATCAATGTCAATCTCGATATCACCAGTGCGGCGCAGGATTGCACGAACTCGAGCAATCAATTCTTCAAGACTAAATGGTTTGACCATGTAGTCGTCCCCGCCAATAGTGAGCCCTGTTACTTTGTCATCTGTGGAATCTTTTGCAGTTAAGAACAGGATGCCGACTTTCAAACCATCCTTGCGCAATTTTTCGCACACTTCGAAGCCATTCATACCAGGCATCATCACATCGAGAACGAGCGCGTGTGGCTTGAACTCTTCAGCAATCGATAGGGCTTGTGCGCCATTCATTGCCGAGCGGACGTCAAAGCCGGAGAATTTCAGACTCGTCGAGATTAGATCGTTAATATTTGGTTCATCGTCGACAACAAGAATTCGCTTCTGCTCTTGTTTTGAGTCCTTGGAATTCATAGCCACTAGACCTCACCTCAAGTTTGGACGGCTGCAATTGATGTCCCTAGTCTGCGAGATTAGCCTGAGAATAAACTGAGAATCAGCCTCAATCGACCTTAAGATTGGCTCTCTGCTGCCCTTGAAACTGACGGATTACTCCAATTATCGCCACGATCGTGAAGAGAAGAACGATCAAAACCAGTCCATCTACGAGTAGAGGTGGTGGTTCCTTGAGAACGGCAAATATATAAAGGTCAGGGATGAAGTGGGTGACCAGGGCAATTGCTCCCCAAATTCTTACGCGAGGCCAGTCGCGAACCAGGCCGTAAATCACAAGTCGGGCAGTCGCGATTCCAAACGGAAGGGCGGCTCCAATATCGAAACAGAAGTAGAGAAACGCGTTGACTCCATATTTTCCGAGCGTGTGCCATACGAGAATTGATTTGCCGACCCCATAAATAAGGACAAGAACAACCCAGAGCCGCTCTTTCTCGGTGGTGGATAGCGACACACGGAGAGCGTATCGTTCACACTCGCGCATTAATTAAAAAATAGTGAGGAGTCGCCGTGGCACGCAGGCCTCTCCTGACCCAATCACAAAAAGGTTTTTTACTTCACGCCTTTACCGCAAGTGGCGCGATTGCTGGATTGCTCGCGCTTGGTGCGGTTATGAACGGCCACATCAGAGCTGGCCTGATCTGGTTAATTGTCTGTCAACTTATTGATGGTTTTGATGGTCCACTCGCGCGTCGACTCGATATCACAACTCACGCTCCGCAAATTAACGGTCATATCCTGGATTTGGTTGTCGATTATGTGACCTGTGTTGTCGTTCCAGTAGCGCTACTCATCGAATTAAATATGTTGCCCAAGGGTCAAGAGTTTTGGTTTGCTGCACTCATTATCTTCACTGGCGCATTATGGTTTGCTCGAACTGATCAAGAAACAGATGATCATTGGTTTAATGGTTTTCCAGCCGCATGGAATATCGTCGTCCCTACGCTATTAATTCTTGATGCGAGCACTGCTGCAAAACAATTAGTAATTATCTTCCTATGTGGACTTTCACTCTCAAAAGTACAATTTCCACATATTGTCCGAGTCAGCAAGTTGCGACCACTAACGCTCTCTATAGCGGTAATTTATTTTGCAGCGCTCACCTGGCTTTCCGCTCAATACCCTGACGGGCCAAGTTGGCTGGAGCCAATATTGGTAATTGCACCGCTTTACATAGTTGGGCTATCAATTTGGAAGACGTGGTTTGCTCCAGAGAACCAATAATTTAGCTCTCTAGTATTCTTTCCATTATGAGCATCCTCGCAGCGATTGCCTACCTCTATTCGCTAATTGCCATCGTTATTCTTGTAGTAAAGGCCCGAGATCTAGTTGCGATATTCAAGAGCGGGCAACCTGATCCAACTCGTTCGGAAAATCCGGGCGCACGTTGGGCCAATCTTCTTAAGGAAGTACTCGGCCACACCAAGATGACCCGATTCACCGGAACGGGAATGGCACACTGGTTTGTCATGGTTGGTTTCGGCGCGCTACTTGGCACGTTAATCACTGCCTTTGGCCAGGTCATTGATCCACACTTTTTTATTCCAGGCATCGGACACTTCACGCCATATCTCTGGATAGTTGAGGCAATCGCATGGCTGACCGGAATTGGAATTGTCGCGTTGATTGGAATTCGACAAGTTACTCGAATAAAAAATCGTGGACGTCGCTCACGTTTTTATGGCTCTGGGAATTGGAAGGCTTACTACGTTGAGGCCACGATTCTTGCAATCGTCTTTTGCGTAATAGCGCTACGCGGATTAGAGGGTGCACTTGAAGGTGTCCAAGGTTGGAGCGCTCAGTATCCGCTTACCAGTTTTGTTGTAGAGATTTTCAACGGGCAATCAATAACCGCGATTGAAAATCAGATTGCCATTATTGCGCTGATAAAGATTCTAGTTTCGATGACATGGTTTATCGTCATTGCGCTCAATCTTACGATGGGTGTTGCTTGGCATCGCTTCCTTGCATTCTTCAATATTTACTTCAAGCGTTACTCAGATGGACGCAACTCTCTAGGTCCAGTTCCAGAGATGCTCTCTCACGGTAAACCAATAGATTTTGAAGATCCCAAAGATGATGATGTTTTTGGAATCGGCAAATCTGCAGACATCACCTGGAAGGGCCTATTAGATATGGCTAGCTGCACCGAGTGCGGTAGATGCCAATCACAATGCCCCGCCTGGCACACTGAGAAACCTCTATCTCCAAAACTATTGATTATGGCGATGCGCGATCATGCGCTTAATAAAGTTGTGAGTGATGCTCCGATAGTCGCATTAGATGGTCCAATTACGCCAGATGTACTTTGGTCATGCACTACCTGTGGGGCGTGCGTAAATGAATGTCCAGTAGATATTGAACATACAGACCACATCATCAACATGAGACGTTTTCAAGTTCTTATCGAATCTGAATTTCCCTCTGAACTAGGAAACACATTTAAAAATCTTGAGAAAGCTGGCAATCCATGGGGCGCCAATCGCAACGATCGGAATGCCTGGATTACCGAATGTGATTTCCCCATCCAAGTTCTCGAAGGTGAGATACCCGAAGATGTCGAATATCTCTTCTGGGTTGGCTGTGCAGGAGCATACGAAGAGCGAGCTAAGAAAACGACAAAAGCTGTTGCCGAACTCCTCTATCGCGCCGGAGTCACATTTGCTGTTTTAGGAAAGCGCGAGACTTGCACCGGTGATCCAGCTCGTCGCGCTGGAAATGAATTTCTCTATCAAATTCTCGCTCGAGAAAATATTGAGACGCTCCAAGAAACCTTTGGTACACGTGGCGTTAAGAAAGTAGTTGTTACCTGCCCACATTGTTTCACCACCATTGGCCGTGATTATGCTCAGAGTGGTTTTGAGTTAGAGATGGTTCATCACACCCAACTACTTAATCAATTAGTGCGCGAAGGAAAGCTGACACCAGTTCCGAGTGCAACTGCGAAATCAGAGAGCATCACGTATCACGACCCCTGCTACCTCGGCCGTCATAATGAGATCTATCAACCACCACGAGAACTCCTTGAGGCAACCGGTGCCCAATTCATTGAGATGCCTCGTAACAAGGATCGCTCCTTCTGCTGTGGAGCAGGCGGTGGTCGGATGTGGATGGAAGAGAAACTTGGCTCGCGGATCAATCTCAACCGAGTCGATGAGGCCCTCGCCACCGGAGCTGACCAAGTGGCGGTCGCCTGCCCATTCTGTCGAGTTATGGTCAGCGACGGCATGACCGGTCGCCAATCTGAGGTCGAAGTGCTCGATGTTGCCCAGCGCCTACTCAAGGTGCTACCCAATGAAAAATAATGTCAAAAAGTCTCTCTCAATAGCCTTACTTTTCACGGTGTTAGGCTCATTTTTTAACGCGAGCGCTTCTACAGTTCCCGATGAACAAATACGCCTTGACTTGGGAAATTCTTCAAATCAAAATCGAATTCCTGGCGATCCTCGAGTTGGCGCCATTTTTTCAGATACAAAAAAGTTCTTCTCTCAAAATTTTCCTGTGATTCTTGGAATCAAAAAAGTTTCCGCGGGAACTATATTTTCGGCAACAAATCCATACGCAATCGAATGCACCTCAGTTCAAGATCCAGCGTGCTCACAATTTCCCGGTAGGTATATTTCCGCAAAATATCCATACTGTTCTGAAAAGGGTTCAGTAATCTGCATCAAATCGTTTTGGGCTGTTTTGCCTGATGGCCAACGGGTCGAAGCGCGGTTTGTGAGAGAACTTGATCCGGGCACACCAGTTCGTTTTCTAGATGAGCCACGATATGGAATTCCTCGAACGTCAGGTGATTCGCTATTTGAGTTTGTTGATGAGACGGGTAAACCAGTCTTAACTCATGCCGGTGGCACTCTCTTTGCGCTACGCACTTCACTCATCGGAACCTTTGGCTCAGGAGCATATGATTTCGAGGGATCTATATTTGCGGTATCAATCAAGCAAACAGCAAATGAAAAAGTAAATTTTCGGGGATATACCAGCACCGCTACTGGTGCTGGCTATTCACAGAGTTGGGATTCGCCAGTTACCAACGATTGTGTGGTCGTTGGAGTAAACACATGTGGCGTGCCATTTCCATTACCTTTAGATGTGCGTTTTGGAGTACAAATGCAGTCAACTGTTTTTCCTATCAAATGGCTACATGGAAGATTAGATGATCCAATAATTAGCGCTGTTTACAACACAAAGGTTTATCAAATGACACTGGAGGCTATGCCCATCAAATCTCCAGTTCTCAGTGGAATAACGCGGTTTAGCCAATTAACTCCGAAACTGCAAAATCGGTATTCATCAATAGTTGAAGATGACAAAAAAGATCCCAAAGGTCGGATTCTTATAGATGACTTAACTCCGGCACGTGGTGACTATTCGTTATCTGCGCTTAAGGATTGGCTTGAGTACTTACCAGATAGGGCACAAGCGCTTCCAACTGCTTGGTCAATCAGAACTATTTCAGTAAGTGATTTAGCCACGTCGAAATTCCCAACCAAATGTTTATCTCTGGATGAAAATATTGCCGGGCTAGTAACAACTAATGCAACTGCTTATTCGTCAGGTCCTCCAAAATTTGATAGCACGAGCGGATCCCTCGAATATCAAGTTGCTGCCCCGCATTTTGAGAAGGATGGCGTTACACCTTTTAAAGGTTCTTATGATTTAGCAATCAGAAGTGATGTCGCTCGATGCATCTATGGATTCACGAACGCACCGATTCAAGCAACTGTGAGTGTGGTGAGTTCAGATTCTGATCCCAAGATTGTCACGACCACCTTCAAAGAGGCTAATGGTTGGGTTAATTTTTCAGCTCGAAATTTTGAATTCTCGGCGCCAACGATCGTCGTCAAGATGACCCAGCAAGCCCCGGCCGTTGCACCAACCCTGGCTCCGAAGAAGGCCATTCCATCGACGCGGGCGACTCCATCGCCTCGGGCGAAGGTCTGCTTCAACGCCAAAGGGGCCAAAAAGTCAGTCGCCGCAGCCAGCCCCTGCCCCAAGGGGTACAAGGCGAGGTAGCCAGATCTGGTTGTCAGCTCGACCCCGGGAATAAGTGGCAACCCCCTTGCGTTCTCTCCTGTAGTAAAAGTTGAGTCGAGGCGGCTCAGGTTATTTGATAACCTACCGCCCCCGCCTCAGAGGTGAAGTAACTAGGGAGAGAACAGATATGGCTAGAGCAGTAGGTATCGATTTAGGAACCACCAATAGCGTGGTCAGCGTCCTTGAAGGTGGCGAGCCCACCGTCATCGCCAATGCTGAAGGCGCCCGCACCACCCCTTCGATCGTCGCATTTGCAAAGAATGGCGAGGTTCTCGTTGGTGAGGTCGCCAAGCGTCAATCCGTGACTAACGTCGAGCGAACGATTCGCTCCGTTAAGCGACACATGGGTACCACCTGGAAGATCGATATTGATGGAAAGGGTTACACCGCGCAGGAGATTAGCGCGCGTGTTCTCCAAAAATTAAAGCGTGATGCCGAGAGTTATCTTGGTGAGAGCGTCACCGATGCAGTGATCACCGTTCCTGCATATTTCAGTGATGCGCAACGACAGGCAACGAAAGAGGCTGGTGAGATTGCAGGCCTTAACGTTCTTCGCATTATTAATGAGCCAACTGCAGCAGCGCTCGCATATGGACTTGATAAAGGTGAGAAAGAACAGACCATCCTTGTCTTCGACTTAGGCGGTGGAACGTTTGACGTCTCGCTTCTAGAAATTGGAGATGGCATCGTCGAAGTAAAAGCAACCAATGGCGATAACCAACTTGGTGGCGACGACTGGGATCAGAAACTCGTTGATCATCTTGTAGCAACCTTCAAGAGCAAAAATGGCATCGACTTAACAAAAGATAAGATGGCGATGCAACGTATTCGTGAGGCAGCTGAGAAAGCGAAGATTGAACTCTCTTCTTCACAGCAGACATCAATCAATCTTCCGTACATCACTGTTGATGCTGAAAAGAACCCGCTCTTCCTCGATGAGACCATCACGCGAGCACAATTTCAACAGATGACCTCTGACTTGCTCACTCGATGCAAGATTCCTTTCCAAGCTGTACTCAAGGATGCTGGAATTCCAATCAACAAGATCGACCATGTCGTACTTGTTGGTGGATCCACCCGTATGCCTGCAGTAGTTGACCTGGTGAAGGAACTCACCGGAGGGCGCGAACCAAATAAGGGAGTAAATCCTGATGAAGTAGTAGCTGTTGGAGCTGCCCTTCAGGCTGGAGTGTTAAAGGGTGAAGTTAAGGACGTTCTCTTGCTTGATGTAACTCCGCTATCACTTGGTATTGAAACCAAGGGTGGAATCATGACAAAGTTGATCGAACGTAACACCACCATTCCAACGAAGCGGAGTGAAATCTTCACTACAGCTGATGACAATCAACCCGCCGTGCAGATTCAGGTATTCCAGGGTGAGCGTGAGATGGCTGCCTACAACAAGAAACTTGGCATGTTCGAACTCACTGGACTTCCTCCAGCGCCGCGCGGAGTACCTCAAATCGAAGTCACCTTTGATATCGATGCCAATGGAATCGTCCATGTCTCTGCGAAAGATCTCGGAACTGGCAAGGAGCAAAGCATGACCATCACTGGTGGCTCTGCACTTCCAAAGGATGAGATCGACCGCATGATGCGTGAGGCGGAATCACATGCCGAAGAGGATAAGGCGCGTCGCGAAGAGGCCGAAATCCGAAACAATGGTGATTCACTGGTCTACCAGACTGAAAAATTCATTGCAGATAACGCTGAGAAGTTGAGCCAAGGCGACCTTGCATCGAAGAAGAGCGAAGTTGAAAGCGCGCTCGCCGATCTTAAGAGCGCACTTAACGGTACCGATACTGCTGCGATTAAGAATGCAACCGAGAAGGTGGCAACAATTAGCCAAACTCTAGGTGCCGCGCTCTACGAAGCTAACGCTGCTGCGAGCGGATCAGCAAAGCCCGCTGAAGATGGCGTTGAGGATGCAGAGATCGTCGAAGAGAAATGAGCGACGAGACTAGTTCAATAGTCACAGAGCAGAGCGCCCCACATGAGAATTCTTCGGAAACCTCAGGGGGCGCTAGCCCTGTTAGTGAATCTGCACCTGTTGATCCGGTTCAAGCATTAACTAGTGATCTGCAACGGGTTCAAGCGGAATATCAAAATTATCGTAAGCGAGTTGAACGTGATCGAGCGTTGGCAAGCGAATTAGCCATTGCCGCCATTCTCACTGAGTTACTTCCAGTACTTGATGATGTCGATCGCGCCCGCGAACACGGTGAGTTGGAAGGCGGGTTCAAGGCTGTTGCAGACCAGGTCGAGCGAATCGTGGAGAAACTCGGTCTCGTTAAATTTGGCGAAGAAGGTACGCCTTTTGATCCTCAGATTCACGAAGCTCTCATGCATTTAACATCTCCTGATGTAAAAGAGGCCACCGCCACTGCTATTTTGCAACGGGGATATAAGTTGAAAGATCGAGTGCTCCGTCCAGCACGGGTTGCAGTTACAGATCCGGAGTAAGAAAAAACATGGCCGCAAAGGACTTATACGAAAAGGATTATTACGCAATCCTTGGCGTAGATAAGAACGCTGATGGCGACGCTATTAAAAAGCGCTACCGAAAATTGGCGCGCGAGCTACATCCTGATAAAACAAAAGGCGATAAGACTCTAGAAGAGCGATTTAAAGCAGTTTCTGAGGCTTACGACATTCTTTCGGATGACAAGAAGCGAGCGGAATACGATCAAGCGCGTACTCTCTTTCAACAAGGGGGGATTCCTAATGGTGGATTCCAAGGGAATTTCTCTGCCGGGGGATTTGGTGACCTTGGAGATATCTTCGGAAACCTTTTTGGTGGCCAACGCGGACCACGTCGTGGCGCCGATATGCAAGCTCAGGCAACCATCTCATTTCGTGAGTCAATCAATGGCACGCAATTAACCTTTAATTCTCCAGCTGGTCCAGTCACAACAAAAATTCCAGCAGGAGTTCATGATGGCGCGAAAATCCGTGTTCGTGGAAAGGGAGCGCAAGGTGAAGCCGGCCCGGGAGATTTGTACATAACAATCAATGTGGCAGCACATTCGGTTTTCTCCCGTAAAGATGACAACTTACTTTTGACTTTGCCAGTCTCATTCCCCGAGGCTGCACTTGGCGCCGATGTTCCCGTCCCTACATTGTCTGGCGAAGAGGTAACTCTCCGACTTCCCGCGGGAACTGCTAACGGAAAAACACTTCGTATCAAAGGTCGTGGGATCACTCGGAAGGATGGTAGCTCTGGAGATTTGCTCGTGACTATTGACGTTTCAGTTCCGCAACGTGTTGATGGCAAAGCAAAGAAAGCCCTTGAGTCTTACCGGGAAGAAACGCTTGGTGCTGATCCACGTGATGACCTGCGCAAGCGAGCGCGAACATGAGCAATCCAGGAAAAGAACTTGGCGACGAGACTCCGGTCTATGTCATATCAGTCGCGGCGGAGTTAGCTGGGATGCATCCCCAAACCCTTCGCCAATACGATCGTCTAGGTTTAGTTTCCCCGGGACGTAGCAGCGGTCGCGGTCGGAGATACTCGCTGCGAGACATAGTCTTACTACGCGCTATTGCCAAATTAACAAACGACGGCATCAATCTCGCAGGAATTGCGCGAATTATGGAGCTAGAAGCGACGGTAGCGCGCCTTGATGGTGAAGTTGCTCGATTGCGAGAGGAAGTTAACGCGCTTTTGGCAGAAAATCCGCCGAAATCGTTGGTTATTTATCGCCCGGAAAATAAATAGTTCAATAGTATGTCGCACTATGAGCGCACGGGAATCACTACTTAAAGAAATTAAATCAAAGGCAGTCGTCCACGGAAAAGTTATTCTCTCAAGTGGAAAAGAGGCCGATTACTACATCGATTTACGTCGAGTCACTCTTGATTCCGTTGCTGCACCATTGGTGGGTGAAGTAATGCTCGATGCAACCGCACATCTTGATTATGACGCCGTTGGTGGATTGACCATAGGTGCTGATCCGATTGCTACAGCGATGCTGCACGTTGCCCATCAACGTGGTAAAAACGTTGATGCATTTGTGGTGCGTAAGAGTGAAAAGCACCACGGTCTGCAGCGCAGAATTGAAGGGCCAGATGTAAAAGGAAAGAGGGTCCTTGCACTCGAAGACACCTCTACAACGGGTGACTCTGTCCTTGCGGCTGTAGAAGCGCTTAGAGCTGCAGGTGCAATAGTCGTGGGAGTAGCAGTCATAGTCGATCGAGGCGCGGGACCAAAAATTAAAGAGGCTAACGTTCCTTATGTTTCGATTTTTGCACTTGCGGATTTAGAGCTTAGCTAAAAACCTATTTCTTCTTTTTTAGTAGCTCTCGCAAAATCGGAATTAAGCTTAGGATGATCAAAACTCCAACTATCGGAATCAAATATTTATCGATGGAGCCCGAGACTCGTTCGCCCAACAAATAGCCGACAATCAAAATCGAAGTAGTCCAAATAACTGCACTCAAAGCATTCCAAAAAGTAAATCTTTTCTTATCCATTTTTAGAATCCCAGCTAGTGGACTCATCAATGTGCGCACGATTGGAACATAGCGACCAAAGATGATCGCTTTTCCTGGTCCATATCGGTTAAACCAATGTTCGGCGTAGCGAACCCGTTCCTGATTGAAGATTCGACCATCAGGGCGATTAAAAAGCGACCGCCCATAACGAAGGCCTATGTAGTAACCCAACTCGGAACCAAGGAAGGCAGCAATCGGACAGAAGATCAGTAGTGCGGTGAGTGAGAGCTGGAATCCAAATGCATCGGTGCCGGCTGCAAGGCCAGCGACAAAGAGGAGGGAATCACCGGGCAGAACGATTCCGATGAGGAGACCTACTTCGATGAAGAGGGTGACCACCACCCCAACAGTCCCAAGTCCGGTAACGATCGCCTCGGGGTTGAGGAAGTCCGCCAGATTCACACCGCCACCTTACGCGGGTCGGCGCGTAATTTTCCCATCGGCGCAATCTATGAAATTATTGGGCGTAAGCCTTCCTGAGCAACCAGCGAAGATTTACACCCTTAGGCTCTGTTGAAAGGCTTATACACATGCCAGCGATTGTTCTGCTTGGTGCCCAATGGGGCGATGAAGGCAAGGGTAAAGCCACAGATATTTTGGGCGACCGCGTGGATTATGTCGTCCGCTATCAAGGTGGCAATAACGCTGGACATACAGTTGTTATCGGAGATCAAAAGTATGCGCTCCATCTGCTCCCTTCAGGGATTTTAAGTCCAAATGTGGTTCCGGTAATCGGAAATGGTGTCGTGATTGACCCTGCCGTCCTTCTTGAAGAAATCAAAGGATTAAATGAGCGCGGAATCGACACTTCGAAATTGGTCATTAGTTCCAACGCTCATCTGATCACTCCGTATCACCGAACAATCGACAAAGTCTCAGAGCGTTTTCTTGGTAAAGCAAAAATTGGCACAACTGGACGAGGGATAGGCCCTGCCTATGCAGACAAGATCAGTCGTATTGGAATTCGCGTTCAGGATCTTTTTGATGAATCAATTCTGCAGAAAAAATTAGAAGGTGCTCTAAAAGATAAGAATCAAGTATTAACTAAAGTTTTCAATCGAAAAGATATGCAAGTTTCCGAAATTCTTGAGGAGTACCTAAGTTACGCTGAGATTCTCCGTCCATATATCGCAGATACTGCGCTACTTCTTAATAAGGCGCTCGAAAGCGGAAAAACTGTTCTTCTCGAAGGATCACAAGGCACGCTTCTTGATGTAGACCATGGCACATATCCATTCGTTACCTCCAGCAATCCAACTGCCGGTGGCGCCTGCACTGGATCTGGAATTGGTCCTACAAAGATTGAGCGAGTGATCGGCATCGTCAAGGCATACACCACTCGCGTTGGTTCTGGTCCGTTCCCAACAGAGTTAGAGAATGAAGATGGTGAAAAATTACGAACAATCGGCCATGAATATGGAACTACCACTGGACGCAATCGTCGATGTGGATGGTATGACGCACCCATTGCTCGCTTTGCAGTTCGAATCAATGGTCTGACGGACTTCTTCCTTACCAAGCTTGATGTTTTGACTGGTTGGGAGAAGATTCCAGTTTGCGTGGCATACGAGATTGATGGAAAGCGAGTCGAAGAAATTCCATCATCGCAAACAGATTTCCATCATGCAGTGCCAATTTATGAGTACTTACCAGGGTGGACTGAAGATATCTCCAAAGCACGTTCGCTCTCAGATCTACCAAAGAATGCCCAGGACTATGTCGCTTACCTTGAGGAGATTTCAGGAGCGCCCATGAGCGCTATTGGAGTAGGACCGGGACGCGATGAAACCATTGTGACGAGGGACCTACTGAAAAGATGAAAGTACTTCTGATCGGAGGCGGAGCGCGAGAGCATGCACTCGCATATTCGCTGAAGTCAGATTCATCTGTAAGTGAACTTCACGCTGCCCCGGGAAATCCCGGAATAAAACTGTTGGCTACGACGCATGAGATAAATCCGAATGATCCGGTAGCTGTTTCACATTTAGCTAAATCGCTAGCTATAGATCTAGTTGTCATTGGACCAGAAGCGCCACTTGTTGCTGGAGTTGCTGATGCCGTGCGGGCGTTAGGTATTGCCTGCTTTGGCCCGTCGAAAGCAGCAGCACAGATTGAAGGTTCAAAGAGTTTTGCAAAAGAAATCATGGCGAGTGCTGGCGTTCCGACAGCTAAGTCGCTCACGTGTGCAACGCAACAAGAAATTGAGCGCGCACTCGATGCATTTGGTGCTCCATATGTTGTGAAGAATGATGGATTAGCCGCTGGCAAAGGGGTAGTAGTTACCGAGAATCGTGAAGTCGCATTACGCCATGCCCTTGATTGTGGGAAAGTTGTAATCGAGGAATATCTCGATGGCCCAGAAATCTCTCTTTTCGGAATATCAGATGGCGCTCATGTGATTGGTATGGAACCAGCGCAAGATTTCAAACGAGTTTTTGATGGCGATAATGGACCAAATACCGGAGGGATGGGCGCTTATTCTCCGCTGCCGTGGGCACCGCGAGATATCGTTACCCGAACCGAGCGTGAAGTTTTGTTGCCAACAATCAAAGAATTGGCAGCGCGGAAAATGCCATTTATTGGGTTGCTCTATGCAGGTCTTGCAATGACCTCCCGTGGTCTGCGAGTAATTGAATTCAATGCCCGCTTCGGAGATCCAGAGACAGAAGCTTTGCTTCCCCGCTTACAAACGCCGCTTGCTCAATTACTTTATGCAGCAGCTACGGGGACTTTGGCTGCTCATCCTCCTCTCAAGTGGTCTACCGATGCTGCCGTCACAGTCGTACTTGCTTCAGAGGGCTATCCAGAGCAACCGCAAATTGGGAGAGTAATAACTGGTTTTTCTCCGCATTCGAGCGCCATAACATTTCATGCTGGTACAAAAGAGCAATCAGGAGAGTTGCTCTCTACTGGCGGCCGAGTCTTGGCGATTACTGGCATTGGTTCAGACTTAGCAAGTGCGAGGCTTAACAGTTACGAGGCCATTTCAAAAATCTCTCTTAATGGCAGCCATTATCGAAAAGATATTGCTTTACAGGCGTCAATCAATGAGAAAGGGGCCTAAGTGGTCGACAATAGCGCCATGAATATCCCATCCACGCTCGCAAATAGATATGCAAGTGATGCGATGTGCGCAATTTGGGCTCCAGAAGCAAAAATAATTAACGAGCGAAAACTTTGGATTGCCGTACTCAAGGCGCAACAAGAACTTGGCCTAACAATTGATTCCTCAACGATAGCGGCTTACGAGAAGGTTATAAATTTAGTCGATTTATTGTCGATTGATGCTCGCGAAAAAAAGTTACGCCATGATGTCAAAGCTCGAATTGAAGAGTTCAACGCACTCGCCGGACATCAAGCTATACATGCTGGCATGACAAGTCGAGATCTAACTGAATCGGTGGAAGCGCTACAAATCAAAGCAGCTCTTCTATTAGTACGCGATAAGTATGTCGCCTTACTTTCTACTTTTTCAAATAGAGCCGGCGAATTCATAGATCAACCGCTAGCTGGTCGCTCTCACAATGTTCCAGCACAGATCACGACTGTAGGAAAACGCTTTGCTACTTTTGCCGAAGAGGGACTTTTTGCATTCCAACGATTAGAAGATTTGTTATCTCGACTGCCTTTGCGCGGACTCAAAGGCCCAGTAGGTACAGCACAAGATGCTCTTGATCTATTCGAAGGTGATGCAAATCGATTGGCTGCTCTGGACAAAAAGATTGCACATCATTTAGGTTTCGAACATATTCTTGATTCTGTCGGACAAATCTATCCACGTTCTTTTGACTTTGATGTTGTTTCAGCGCTACTACAGCTCGCTGCTGCACCATCGAATATGGCGACAACGCTTCGTTTAATGGCCGGTGCGGAATTGGCTACCGAAGGGTTTCAAGAAGGCCAGGTTGGTTCTTCAGCCATGCCACATAAGATGAATGCGCGTTCTAGTGAAAGAATCAATGGATTCACCGCCCTATTGCGCGGTTATTCGGTAGCAATCTCAGAACTCTCTGGTTCACAATGGAACGAGGGAGATGTTGCCTGCAGTGTGGTTCGTCGGGTGGCACTTCCCGATGCCTTTTACGCAATTGATGGCCTTCTCGAGACAGCGCTTACAGTGCTTAATGAATTGGGAGTCTTCAAAAATGCAATTGATTCCGAGCTAGAGCGAAATCTTCCATTTTTGGCCACTACTAAAATTTTAATGGCGGCTGTTAAAAAAGGCGTTGGCCGCGAGAGCGCTCATGAAGCGATCAAGGAGCATTCACTCGCTACGGTTGCAGCGCTGCGCAGCGGGGGCGTCAATGATTTGCTCGAACGAATCGCAAATGATTCTCGGATTCCGCTTGAGCTTGCGGAACTAAAAGCGCTGATTGCACAACCACTTGAATTCACAGGTGTCGCCCATGCGCAAACCTTGCAGGTAATCGCTCGAGTTTCGGAGATCACTGCTCGATATCCGAAAGCAGCTCAATATCGGCCAGGTGCGATTCGGTGAACGGATGGCGCCCGCTAAAAAGCGGCAAAGTTCGAGATTTATTTATTAATGATGTAGGTCAGATTTTGCTCGTTGCATCAGATCGAATAAGCGCTTACGACTGGATTATGCCAACGCCAATTCCAGATAAGGGACGGCTGCTCACTCAACTTTCGCTCTTCTGGTTTAACAAACTCTCTAACGTAGTGCCCAATCACGTTATCTCTACCGATGTCCCTGAGGAAGTCAAAGGGCGAGCAATCATCTGCAAGTCTCTCGACATATTCCCAATCGAATGTGTCGCGCGTGGGTACTTAGCTGGTTCTGGGTGGGCTGAGTATCAAAAGAGCTCACAAGTTTGCGGCATTCCGCTCCCAGGTGGCTTACTCGATGGATCAGCATTACCAGAACCAATATTCACTCCAGCTACCAAAGCTGAAGTTGGTGAGCATGATGAAAATATTTCATTTGCTCAAGCCTCAGCTCTTATTGGTAGTGATGACGCAAATGAGTTACGTCGATTAACTCTTGCCATCTATTCAGATGCCAGAGAGTTTGCAAAAAGTAGAGGGATTATTATTGCGGACACAAAGTTTGAATTTGGGTTAGATGATCAAGGTCAAATTACGTTAGCTGACGAAGTACTCACACCCGATTCATCTCGTTTTTGGCCTGCGGACAGTTGGCGGCCGGGTGGCACCCAGCCCTCTTATGACAAACAATACTTACGCGACTGGTTGACGAGTATTGGTTGGGACAAACAGAGCCCACCACCAACTTTGCCTGATGAGATCGTCGATAAGACACGAGAGAGATACAGTGAGGCGTACGCCGCATTGACGGGTGAGAAATTTAGATAGTTTCTCGCATAGGATATCGGTGTGGCGAAGGTAATCGTTGATGTAGTTCTCAAAGAAGAGATTCTTGATCCGCAGGGTGATGCAATATCGCGAGCCTTACCAAGAATGGGTTTTACCTTCTCACCAAGTTCAGTTCGCCAAGGTAAGAGTTTCATCATTACTCTCAACCACTCTCCAAGCTCCGATGAATTAAAGGAAATTGAGAGCGCTGCTGCAACACTTCTCTCAAATCCTGTGATCGAAACTTTCACCATTCGAGTGGAGAATTGATGCGGGTAGGCATTGTCACCTTCCCTGGAACATTAGATGATTATGATGCTGCACGAGCAGTGCGTTTTGCTGGTGGCGAAGCTGTATCGCTTTGGCACGGAGATGCTGATTTAAGGGAAGTTTCTGGAGTGATTCTTCCTGGCGGATTTTCATACGGTGATTATTTGCGTTGCGGTGCAATTGCTCGCTTCTCTCCCATAATGAGCGCAATCATTCCCGCTGCTGAAAAAGGCCTCCCGGTGTTGGGAATCTGCAACGGGTTCCAAGTACTTTGTGAGTCGCACCTATTACCAGGAGCACTCACTCGTAATAGTGACCTACATTTTCTATGTCGAGATCAAGAGATTGAAATCATTAGCACTGAGAGCGCGTGGACATCGGACTTTACTATTGGTCAAAAAATTACTATCCCATTGAAGAACGGCGAAGGTTCTTATCAGTGCGATAATCAAACGCTAAATGAGCTTGAGAATAACAACCGTGTCGTAGCACGCTATGTGGGAATTAATCCAAATGGCTCCAGGAATTCAATTGCAGGAATCACCAATGCTCAAGGAAATGTAGTTGGCATCATGCCGCACCCTGAACATGCTATCGATCCATTGACTGGTCCAACCGCAGAAGGATTAGCTTTCTTTACCTCTTTAATGAAATCGCGAGTGTAAATATGGCTCTTGATACTGTCTTGATTGCAAATTCATCACCCGATGTCGCGCAACCTTGGCGAGAACTGGGTTTGAAAGAAGATGAGTATGCGCGGATTCGCGAAATTTTAGGGCGTCGTCCGACCTCTAGCGAATTAGCGATGTACTCAGTGATGTGGAGTGAGCATTGCTCGTACAAATCCTCGAAGATTCACTTGCGACAATTTGGAGAGAAAGCCCCCAAGTCAGATGCGTTACTCGTAGGAATTGGGGAAAATGCCGGTGTAGTTGATGTTGGTCAAGGGTATGCAGTGACATTCAAAGTCGAATCTCATAACCACCCCTCGTTTATTGAGCCATATCAAGGCGCTGCAACCGGTGTGGGTGGAATTGTTCGAGATATTTTGACGATGGGCGCTAGGCCGGTAGCCATTCTTGATCCACTCCGATTTGGTCCTGCTGATGCGCCAGATACCAAGCGAGTTTTACCTGGCGTAGTGGCAGGCATCGGAGGTTATGGCAACTGTATCGGGGTACCAACTGTCGGCGGTGAAGTCGTTTTCGATGACTCGTATCTAGGAAACCCGCTTGTTAACGCGCTATGTGTCGGTGTTATGAAACATGAAGATATAAAACTAGCGAAGGCATCGGGTGCGGGGAATTTAGTCGTACTTTTCGGAGCGAAGACTGGCGGAGACGGAATTGGTGGCGTTTCTGTGTTGGCGAGCGAAACTTTTGATGACAAAAAACCAACGAAACGACCAGCTGTCCAAGTTGGCGATCCATTCACTGAGAAGGTGCT